>WNGL01007984.1_pt1 | contig 20817 bp, 19 predicted proteins | sample 5400591 | NCBI WGS metagenome assembly WNGL01 (sample SAMN13153377, study PRJNA577476) | soil metagenome | isolation source: 80 cm soil or saprolite under Garry oak tree replicate 1 | place: USA:California | collected 2016-06-15 | reverse complement strand
ACCCCTTCGAGCGGCATCGGCCGGTTTGCCGTCTCGCCGGATGGCCAGTCGCTGGTGTTCCAGGCGGCTGATAACTCCGGAGCGGTGCGCCTGTGGATGCGCCGGCTCGATGAACTGGACGCCACGCCAATTCCTGGCACCGAAGGGGGCGCCGCGGTGTTCTGGTCCCCCGACTCGCGATCGATCGCGTTCGAGGCAGGAGGAAAACTGAAACGGCTGGACCTGGCAGGCGGCGTCGCCACCGTGCTCGCCGATTTGTCCGGCAGCATTCGCGGCGCCTGGGGCAAAGATGACGTGATCCTCTTTGCCCGGGACCGCGCCAGCGGGCTCTCTCGGATATCGGCCTCCGGGGGGTCTCCCATGCCCGCGACAAGGCTCGATCCGGCAACCGGCGATACGGGACACCACGCGCCTGCATTTCTGGCCGACGGCCGGCACTTTCTCTTTAGCGCGGTCGGCAATAATCAGCCCCGCGGCGTGTGCGTCGGCTCGCTCGACGACGACCACGTGAAGCTGCTCCTCCCAGGCGTGGCGAACGCCGCGTACGCGCAGGGGCGCATCCTCTACGTGCGCGGCGCCAGCCTCCTCGCACAGCCGCTCGATGCCAGGTCGCTCGAGCTTACGGGACATGCGTTCACGATTGCCGACAATCTCGAGATCGGGCTCGCGCGAATGGGGACGTTCTCGATCTCGGAGGCGGGCGTGCTCGCGTATCAGGAGAGTCGATCCAGCGACGCGCATTCGCAACTGGTGTGGGCCGATCGAGAAGGGATCGTCGTGTGGAAGATTGGCGAGCCCGCCGACCAGATTGCGCCGTCGCTCTCGCCCGACGGCACACGCGCGATCGCCAGCATTCTCGATCCGGCGCGCGGAACGCGCGACCTGTGGATCTACGACATGAGGCGCGGCGTTCGCACGCGCTTCACGACGGATCCCGGCGACGAGATCCACGCCGTCTGGTCCCCTGACAGCGCGCGCATCATCTATACATCCAGCCACCAGGGCAAGCTGGATCTTTACAGTCGTGCGTCCAGCGGCGTGGGACCGGTGGCAACGGTGCTCGAAGGCCTGGGAGTCAACAAATACCCCACGAGCTGGTCGCCTGATGGCTCATCACTCTTGTACTTCAACGGCGTCGCGGGATCGCGTACCGGGACGGATATCTGGCTGCTGGCGCTGAGTGGATCGCCCAAGCCCACCCCGCTTGTACAGACGGATTTCTCGGAAAGGTCAGCGCGGTTCTCGCCGAACGGCCGCTGGGTCGTGTACGACTCCGACGAATCCGGCCGGGCCGAGGTTTACGTCGTGCCGCTCAACGGATCAGCGGGGAAGGTGCCGGTGTCGACGACCGGCGGGGTCGAAGCGCACTGGCGGCGCGATGGGAAGGAGCTTTTCTATCTAGGATCCGACAACCGGCTGATGTCGGTGTCCGTCGATGGGAGCGGCGCATCATTTGCTGTCGGTACGCCGCACGCGCTCTTCGACCTCCAGGCGTGGCCCCGCGCCTACGTGGGCTTCTACCCTGGCGGCGCGTACGACGCCGCAGCCGACGGGCAGCACTTCCTGATCAATTCAATGACGGGCATGAACGCCGCCCCGCCGCCGATTACGATCGCCGTAAACTGGACGTCGCTGCTCGCGCGGCGCTGAACAGCACCCACCAGATCTGCTCGCCTGACTCAGGTCGCCGGCGCGCTCGCGACCAGTGACTCGCGCAGGATGCGCCGCAGGATTTTCCCGGAGGGCGACTTCGGGATCACGTCGACGAACGTGAGCCGGCGGATCTTCTTGAAAGACGCCACGTGCTGCGCGACGAACGCCATCAATTCGTCCGCCGTCGCTGGCGCTTTCAGCACCACGAACGCATGAGGGATCTCGCCGGCCTCGTCGCTCTTCTCCGGGACGACGGCGGCGTCGGCGACCGCGGGATGCGAGAGGAGCACGCTCTCGAGCTCCGCCGGAGCGATCTGCATCCCTTTGTATTTGATCAGCTCTTTCAGTCGATCGACGATGAAGAAGTGGCCGTCCGCGTCAGCATGGCCGATGTCGCCGGTGTGCAGCCATCCGTCAGCGTCGACCGTCGCGCGCGTCTCCTCGGGGCGATTGTAGTAGCCGAGCATCACCTGCGGGCCGCGGATCCAGATCTCGCCGTCCTGCCCAGGCGCGACGTCCTGCCGTGTTGCCGGATCGACGACGCGGCACTCCGTGTTGGCGACGGGCACGCCGATCGAACCATCTTTTGTCGCCGCAGCGCTGTCGGGCGTCGTGTGCGTGGCCGGGCTGCTTTCCGTGAGGCCGTATCCCTGCTGCAGAAAGCAGCCGAGGCGCGCGGTGCACTGCCCGATCACATCGGCGCCGAGCGGCGCCGCGCCTGAGAACAGCTTCCGCACCGACGAGAAGTCCCGGCCGCTCACCGCGGGACTCTTTGCGAACGCGAGGACGATGGGAGGGACGACGTGGAGCATCGTGGCGCGGTGGCGTTCGACTAGATCGAAGTACGGTTCGAGCTCGAAGCGAGGCATCACGACCAGCGTGGCGCCCGATCGCAAGCCGAGCATCATGACCACCGTGAGGCCGTAGATGTGGAAGAAGGGCAGGAAGCAGACGAGCGTGTCTTCGCCGTCGCGCAGATGGCCGGACCTGTCGACCTGAAGGATGTTGGCGATGAGATTGCGATGCGAGAGCATCACGCCCTTCGGCAGTCCCGTCGTGCCGCTCGAATAGGGCAGCGCCACCACGTCCGACGGATCGATCGATACCGCCGGCGGCGTGCCTGGCTCCGCGAGCAGATCGCCGAACGGCGTCGCGCCCTCCATGACGTCGAACGAGAAGAGTCGCTCGACCGCCAGACCGCGCACGGTTTCGCGCAGCGCATTCGACGTGAGGAGAAACCGCGTGCGGCAATCGCCGATTTGCTTCGCCAGATCGGCGCGCGTGTACATCGGGCTGGCCGTCGTGACGATGGCGCCAAGCCGGGCGATGGCCAGCACGGCGATGGCGTAATCGGGGGTGTTCGAACTGAAGATCGCGCAGACGTCTCCTTTGCGGAGGCCCAGACGCGCGAGCGCGGCCGCCGCCCGATCGACGAGACCCGGCAGCTCGCCGTACGTAATCGTGCGTCCGCTGACGCTGTCGACGAGCGCCGCGCGACCACCGCGCTCGGCGGCGCGCGCGAGCACGAAGTCCGTGAGCGGCACCGCAGGAATGTCGAGGGGCGGATACGGGCTGCGGTAAACGGCCACAGGCGCCGGATTCTACCGCACTCCAAGCAGCATCAGCACCAGCTCCCAGCACCGAGCACTGAGCTATTTCACTGTAATGATTTCAACGTCGCCCTCGCGCTTCACGACGCTGATGCCGACATCCCCCGCGTGCCGATCGAGCTGCAGGTCGAGGCGCGCGTCGCCGACGGCGAGATTGACGAGCTGCAGGCGATCGATGCTTTCTGGAAGCTTCGTGCGGCAGAAGGTAATCTGCTTCTTCACGCCGTCGATCTCCATGCCGAGCGACGCCTGGATCAGCATGTAGACGGCGCCGGCCGCCCAGGCCTGCGGCGCGCACGCGACGGGATAGAGCGTCGGGCGCTCCTCCGATCGACGGTGGAATCCGCAGAGCAGCTCCGGCAGGCGATGCAGATCCACGGCCTGGCTGAGATCCTGCATCGCGTCGAGCACGCGGGCAGCGGCGGAGGTCAGTCCGTAGCGGGCGAAGCCGGCCGCGGCGATCGCGTTGTCGTGCGGCCAGATCGAGCCGTTGTGGTACGACATCGGGTTGTACCGTGATTCGCCGGCGGCGATCGTCCGGATGCCCCAGCCCGCAAACGCCGCCTCGGTCATGAGGGCCTCCGCGATCCGGCGAGCGCGATCCGGCGAGACGATCCCCGTGAAGAGGCAGTGTCCGGGATTCGAGCTGCGGACGCGGCAGGGCCGCTTGTCGCCGTCGAGCGCCAGCGCATACGTGCCCAGATCCTCGCACCAGAAGGTCTTCTCGAATTGCTCGCGCAGGCGCTCGGCGCGCGTGTGCCAGTCGCGCGCGGCATCGGGATCTTTGCGCAGGTCCGCAAGTTCCGCCGCTCCGCGCCAGGCGGCATACGCGTAACCCTGTACCTCGCACAACGCGATCGGCGCCGTCGCGAGCGCCCCGTCCTCGTGGAACACGGAGTCGATCGAGTCCTTCCACCCCTGCTGCACGAGGCCGTTCTCGCTGTGCCGCGCGTATTCGATGAAGCCGTCGCCGTCCGCATCTCCGTCACGCTCCATCCACTCGAGCGCCGCCAGAATGTGCGGCCACAGCCGATTGACGAACGCCGCGTCTCCGGTGCGGCGGTAGTACGCCGCCGCGAGCATGATGAACAGCGGCGTCGAATCGATGCTGCCGTAATAGCGCCCGAACGGCACTTCGCCGAGCGCCGCCATCTCCCCCTGCCGCATCTCGTGCAGGATCTTGCCCGGCTCGGCGTCCTGCGCGTCCGATCGTCCGACCGCCTGCGTCGCGGCGAGGAACGAGAGCACGCCGCGCGCGACCTGCGGATTCGACCAGAGCAGCTCGAATGCGGTGATCAGCCCGTCCCTCCCGAACGGTGTGCTGAACCACGGAATGCCCGCGTACGGATACGGAACGTGCGGCCTCTCCGTAATCATCATCTGCAGATCCGCCGTGGACCGCCTGACCCAGCGATGCAACGACTCGCTGGACGAGCGGACAACGCAGGCGCCGACGGATTGTTCGGCGACGGTCCTCCGGGCGGACGCCAGGTACGCCTCGAAATCCGGCGCCGCCGGGCGAGCCCCATCGTCCTCGCACGTCACGCTGATCTCGAAGACCGCCGACGCGTGGTTGTCCAGTCCGACGTAGCCGAGCACGTAACCCTCGTCAAAGCGGTCCGCCAGCCGGACGCCCCGCCGATGCCGCGCGGTGCCGCGCACTTCGAACACGTCGACGAAGTCCGCGTCGAAACGCACCGACAACGGTACTTCGACCGCCCGGATGCTGTGATTGCTCACGCGGATCAGCTCCACGCTGAAGCCGTCGCCGAGGACGCGCGTGCGAAAGATGTGGACTTCGCCGTGCGGCAGCACGAGGCGGGTGCCGCGGCGTATGTCGACGTTCGTGAGGTCGGCCACGAATGCGACGTTGTCGTCGGTGACGGTGGAGCTCAGGAACAGCGGCCGGCGTCCGGCGAGCAGCAGCTCGAGCGTCGAAAGAAAGCGCGTCCCGTGGTGATAGAGGCCGGCCTCAGCGCCGACGATGTCGCCGTGCTGATCGAAGACGGCGAACGTGTCGCCGTGTTTCAGGACGCGCATCGGCGACGCCGCGCGCTGCGCGTCCGCGACAATCGAAAAGCCGTCGTCGAGTTGGAGGACCTCGTGCGTCGGCATCGCTAAACCGCGGCGGCGCGGCCGGCGCTCGCTTCGATGGCGCGCATATAGTGCGCCACGTGATCCATCGCCATGCGCCGTGCGGAGAAGCGCTTTTCGAACGTGCTGCGGCACCCGCGACGATCGATCGTGCCGATGCGTCGTGTCGCCTCGATCGCCTCGTCGAGGCCGTCGACGATGAAGCCGGTCTCGCCGTCGTCCAGGACTTCCTCGACCGAGCCGCCGCGGAAGGCGACGACCGGCGTCCCGCAGGCGAGCGATTCGATCATGACCAGGCCGAAGGGCTCCGGCCAGTCGATGGGGAAGAGCAGTGCGCGTGCGTTCCCGAGGAAACTGTTCTTGGCGGCCTCGCCGATCTCGCCGATGAACTCGACGAGCGGATGATCGAGCAGCGGGCGGATCTCGCGATCGAAGTAGTCCACATCCACCGTGTCGACCTTCGCGGCGATCTTGAGCGGCCATCCGACCGCCACCGCGATGGCAATCGCGCGGTCCACGCGCTTTTCCGGCGACACGCGTCCCAGGAACGCAAGGTAGTCGCCGCCGCGCGGGTGGAAATCGAAGAACGTCTCGGGCAGCCCGTGATAGATCGTCCCGAGCCAGTTCGCGTGCGGCAGCGGCGCGCGCTGCGCGTCGGAGATCGAAATCACCGGCGCATCATCGAACTCGGCAAAGAGCGGCACGAGTTCGGGCAGATCGAGACGGCCGTGGAGCGTGGTGACGTACGGCACGCCGAGTCGCCGCGCAAGTGGGAAGTGGATGGGCGCGATGTGAAAGTGAATGACGTCGAACTCGTCCGCCATCGCCGCCACGTGTTCGGTCATCAACACGTGCCAGGCCAGCTGGTCGCGGCAGTCCCGATCGAGCCGTAGCGATCGCGCGCACACCGGAAACAGCCGCGCGGTCGTCCGCGAGTCGCCGCTCGCGAACAGGGTGACGTCGTGACCCTGCGCGACGAGCTCATCGGTCAAATATGACACGACGCGTTCGGTTCCCCCGTAGAGCGTGGGCGGGACGCTTTCGATTAACGGAGCAACTTCCGCGATTTTCATCAGCGCATGGACCCCTGTCGGAGTGAATGCCCGAAAAGGTGCAATGCTGATGCCTGAGGCGGCAATCCTCGAGATCCGACAACGGATCGCCGGTTCGGAAACCCAGGGCGGAGAGCTATTGCACGATGTGACAGCGCTCCCACCAGATGTAATTCCTTCCGATTCCCATGGCACGAATTATGGTTCAATCGGACCGGAGACAGCTCATGCGCAAGCCTCTTGTCCCCGGGATGCTTCGAATCGGGATGCTTCTCATAATGACGATCGCGATGACGATCGCGGCTGCCCCCCTTGGCGCGCAGCGCAGGGGCAGCACCGGACCGGTCACTCTTGCCGTTCTTGTATCGGATCCCTCCGGCGCACCCATCGCAGACGTGAGGGTGGCGCTGACCGGCCCTGCGCAGCGCAACGGCCGGACCGAAGCCGGGCGGATCGTTTTTGAGGACTTGCCCACGGGCGCCTATCGATTCCGCTTCGAGAAAGACGGCTACGTTCCGCTCGAGCGCGAGGTCACCGGCCGCGGCAGCGCGCCGATCAACCTCAAGATCACCCTGACACGCGTGCCCCCGCCGCCGCCCGCGCCGGTCGACCAGCTTCCGGCTCCCCCCGTCAACGCCAGGGCCGTCGTCCTCGACATGCCGGCGTTCATCGAGAAGAACTACGTCGGGCGCGCGGCGGGAAAGGCGACGCCGCTGGCGTGCAGCGCCGGAGGCCCGGCTACGCTGATGCAGATCAACGAGCCGGTTCCGACGCACACGCACCCCGACGCCGACGAGTTCATCTACGTAATCGCGGGCCAGGGGACCGCAGTGATCGGCGATCGGCAGGAATCGCTGAGTGCGGGGGTGTTCGTGCTCATTCCACGCGGCACGGCGCACGCGTTCACGGCAGGACCGAAGAAGCCGCTCGTGCTCGTCTCGACCAGAGCGGGCGAGAAGTGCCAGTAAGGCGGGCTGCATATAATGCCCGCGGATGCCGCTGACGCCCGGAACACGCCTCGGACCCTATGACATCGTCTCGGCGATTGGCGCCGGGGGGATGGGCGAGGTCTATCGCGCGCGCGACACGCGGCTCGATCGCGTCGTCGCCGTCAAGGTCCTGCCCTCGGGCCTGACGCGCGATCCGCTGGCGTTGGAACGCTTTGCCCGCGAGGCCCGGGCGATCGCCTCGGTCAATCATCCTCACATCTGCACCATCTATGATGTCGGCGAGCACGACGGCAGCCCGTACCTCGTGATGGAGTGGATCGACGGCGAGACGCTCCACGCGCGGCTCGACCAGAAGCCGCAGACGGTCGAGCAGCTGGTCGAATGGGGCCTGCAGCTCGCCGGCGCGCTCGAAGCCGCGCATGCGCGCGGCATCGTCCATCGCGATCTGAAGCCCGCCAACATCGTCGTGTCGGCGCGCGGTGACCTGAAGGTTCTGGATTTCGGCGTCGCGAAGCTCGTCGACGATCAGGCCGCCGTGGCTACGACGATGCCGGCGCTGACGGATGCGGGCTCGGCCATCGGAACCGCCGCGTATATGGCGCCCGAGCAGGTGCGCGGCGAGCCCGTGGATCAGCGCGCCGATCTGTTCGCGCTCGGCCTCGTACTGTACGAGATCGCGACCGGCCGCCGCGCGTTTTCCGGGACGACGACGGGCGTGGTGGCGGACGCGATTCTCAATCGCGCGCCCACGCCGGTGCAGACGTTCAATCCGGGGCTGTCGCAGCCCGTGGCCGCGATTCTCGACAAGCTGCTCGAGAAAGATCGGGAGCTGCGCTATCGGAATGCCGCGGACGTCCGCGCGGATTTGAAGCGCGCGCTGCGGGAGGTCGGCGTCGCTGCACCGTCGACGCCTGGGAGGACGGCCGCGGTATCTGCCGCGACCGTCCAGACATCAGTCGCCGTCCTGCCGTTCCGCAATCTCACGGCCGACGCGGACAACGCGTTCTTCAGCGATGGGATCACCGAGGACCTGATCGATGCGCTGGGCCGGATCGCCGGACCGGGGCGATCGTGGAAGGCAGCGTGCGGCGCGCGGGCGCGCGGCTCCGCGTCAGCGCCGCTCTCGTGGACGCCGCTACCGGTTTTCAGATTTGGTCCGAGAGGTACGATCGCCAGATGGCGGACGTGTTCGAGATCCAGGACGAAATCGTGTCGTCGCTCGTCGCGGCGCTCGCGCCCGCGCTGCTCGGCGGGGCAAAGCAGGCCGTCCGCCGTCCGACCGACAATCTCGAGGCGTACGAGTGCTATCTGAAGGGGCGGCACTACTGGCACCAACGGTCGCCGAGCACTCTGCGTCTGGCGATTCAGTCGTTCGAGCGTGCGATCGCGCTCGATGCGGATTACGCGCTCGCGTATGCGGGGCTGGCGGATTCGTGGGCGCTCTACCGTCCGTACGGGTGGTTGCCGATCGAGGCGTGCCGGCCGCAGGCGGAGCGGGCCGTCGAGCGCGCGATGGCGCTCGGTCCCGATCTGGCAGAGGTGCAGTTCGCGCAGGCGTTGCACACGCTGTATTTCGATCCGCACTGGCGCGGGGCGGAGCCGTACTTCAGGCGCGCGCTCGAGCTCAATCCGCGCTGGTCGCTGGCGCACGCGTTCCACGGCGTCGCGCTTGCTGGGATGTACCGTCTCGCGGACGCGAAGGCGGAAGCCGCAGCCGCGATCGAGCTGGATCCGCTCTCGCCGTTCATCCACGGCGCCGCGGGGATGACGTCGTTTGCCGGCGGCGATGTCGCGGGCGCCGAGCACGCCGCGCGCCGCGCCCTCGACCTGCAGGCCGATTTCCTGATGGGCGCGTGGCTGCTCGCCATCGCGCTCGATCACGAGGAGCGCCTTGACGAGGCGGAAGAAATGATCGGGCGCACCACGGCGATCTCACGCGCGCCGATCTTCGTCGCGATGATTGGAAAGATCTACGCGCGGCAGGGAAGGCTCGAGGACTGCGCGCGCATCGAAGCCGAGCTCGAAGACCGGCGCCTCCGCGGCGAGTACATCCCGCGCGCCTGCGACGTCATCATCGCGACCGGCCGCGGCGACATTCCCGGCCTCCGCCGCGCGCTGCAGGCGTGCATCGACGAGCAAACCACCTGGCTCACGGTGCGCATGGGCCCCGGTCCGTCGCTCGAAACGTTCCGCAGCGACCCGGACGTGAACGCGCTGCTGAACGTCATCTACGACGCCGCGGATCCTGGCGGTTGACCACGCCGGATCAGCGGTTCATTTTACCGGCCCGAAGTACTTGTCGTACCAATCCAGCACTTCGCGAATCGCGGCGTGCCAGTCGTAGGGGACGTGGCCGCCGTCGAGCGCGACGTGCTTCTTCTGGCTCGCGGGCGTGCCGAGCAGGTCCATCACGCGCTCCTGCGCCGCGAGGTTCGTCTCGAAGTCATCGCGGCCGTTCACCGTCAGGACGGGAATCGTCACGCGCGGCATGAAGTTCGCCGGCTGGATTTCCGGAGGGAAGTTGTAGCGAAGGCCCGCTGCTACGAGTACGGCGACCTTGATGCGGCGATCGAGCGCGAGCGGAATCGGCGCGAAATACGCGCCCATGCTGACGCCGTAGAAACCCAGCCGATGCTTGTCCACGTCGTTGCGCGTTTCGAGATAATCGACCGCGCGCAGGAAGTCCTTCGCCCACTGGACCTGTAGATCGCGCGTCGCGTTCGGACCAGCAGCTTGTCCGGTGCGGCGCTCGAAGGTGCCCTGATAGACGGGATAGAGGAGGGCGCGGCCGCTCTTGATGATGTAGTCGAAGGTCAGGTAATCGAGCTGCGCGCTCGAGGGCGCCGTCCGGGCGTACGACGTGGGGAACAGCACGATCGTCTGGTACGGAGGCGTCGCGTGCTTCGGCGCAAAGAAGTACGCGGGCACGCGTTCCGATCCGTACGCGGCGGCGAAGCTGACGGTTTCCTTGCGCCAGTCCGGGCTGCCGTCGTCCACGGCTGTGACGCGCGCGTTGAGCGGCGTGCGATCGTACGTGTAGAAGCGCGTGTAGAACTCGAATTCGGCGTCGGAAACGGGCACGACCGTCTTGGGATCCGGTGTGACGCGTCCGACGGGCTCCGCCGCGGCGCCAAGCGCGCCGCCGACGTTCATCAGGCGCACGCCAAACGTCGCCGCGCGCTCCCACGGACTGTGCGCGTCCGGCTCATTGAACCGGTAGCTCGGCTCGTCCCAGGCACCGCCGAGAATGTAGCGCTTCAACGTGCCCGGCTCGAGGTTCGCGCACCATTCCTTGACGTTGCCGGCCATGTCGAGGGTGCCCCATGGGCCCAGCCCCTGCCTCTCCCCCACGCGCGTCGGCCCCTTGCCGTCGAAGTTGCTGAGCGTGAGGATGTCGGAATAGATGTCGTCCGCTCCCGAGGCCTTGAGCCAGTGGAACAGCGTTGGCAACTGCTTTCCCGCGAACCGCGCGTATGCGGCGGCTTCGAACCAGCTGATGCCGCCGACCGGATAATCGCCTCGACCCTCCGGATAGCCGCCAAGCTCCCACGCCGCGGGCCCCGCGCGTCCCGTCGTGTCGCGGAAGCGCGCGATCGCCTCGGCGAACGGGAGCGTGCGATCGCCCTCCGCAAAGGGCTCGCGCCAGTACTTCGGATCGCGGTAGCCGCCCGCGTCCACGAACTTCTTGTAGTCGCGGTTCGCGACCTCGAGCCTGTCGATCCAGAAATCGGCGAGCGGCACCTGCTCGGTCGCGCCGAAGCCGTACCTCCCGCCCGGAACTCGCGTCATTCCCGCAGGCGCGGAGCCTTCGGGCGCAAGCGTGTAGTGCGTTTCCCTCGTCGGCGTGCTCACTTCGAGCGGCAGGTAACCCGGCTTGGTGATCTTCAGACGGTAGTACGAAAACGGCAGGGTCGTCGTCACCGGCGACACGCCGATCGTTTCCCACGGGCCATCCACGTCCGCGTAATTCCTGGCTTCGATCGTCGCGCCCGGCGGATCCGTGTGCACGACGAACCGCTGCCACGCCTGGCGAACGCGAGCAACGTCTTCCGGAGCGTAGCGCTCCGCTCGGCGGGCGAGACGCACGATTTCGAGCGTCCGCGACGTTCCCTGCGTGCGCTCCATTTCAGGGATCGCTTCCTCGCGCGCCCATCGCGCCCCGCGCGCCTGAACCGTTTGCCACGCGCCGACGGCAACGATGACGGCAAGGACGAGGCTCACGGGCACGAGCACCGACGGGCGCCGCCAGACCGCGACACGCGGGCGCGTCAGCACCGCAGCGAGGTCTACGCGCATCGCGTGCGCGGACAGGTAGCGCACGTCGGCGGACTTTGCGAGCGCCCGCTGGACGATCGTGTCGACCTCGCGCGGGATCTCCGGGCGCGTGCTGCGGACGGACGGCGGCGTGTCTTTCAGGATCGACGTGAGTGCGCCCAGGATCGACGCGCCGCTGAAGGCCCGGCGTCCCGTCAGCATCTCGTACACGACCGCGCCGAACGAGAAAATGTCAGACCGCGCGTCGACGCGGCGTCCTTCCGCCTGCTCGGGCGACATGTAGGCGCCGGTGCCGAGGACGACGCCCATCCGGGTTTCGAGCGCCGTCCTCGTCTCCATCGACGGGTCGCGCTCCACGAGCTTCGCCAGGCCGAAGTCGAGGACCTTGACCCGGCCCCGTCCTTCCGCGTGTTCTGCGGCCGTGATCATGATGTTCGATGGCTTGATGTCGCGATGGACGATGCCGCTCCTGTGCGCGGCCTCGAGCGCCTCGGCGATCTGCACGGCGTAGTCGAGCGCGCCAGGTACCGGCAGCGGCCCGCCGGCGATCACGCGATCGAGCGGCGTGCCGTCGACGAGCTCCATCGCGATGAACGTCGTGCCGGCCTCCTCGTCGACTTCGTAGATCGTGACGATGTGCGGATGGTTGAGCGCCGATGCGGCGCGCGCTTCCCGCACGAACCGCCTGCGCCGGTCGTCGTCTGCAATCGCGTCGGGCGGAAGGACTTTGATCGCCACGCGGCGTCCGAGCCGCGTGTCAACCGCGGCGTAGACGATGCCCATGCCGCCTGCGCCAACCGAGCCGACGATCTCGTAGTGACCGAGTCTCGTGCCGATGCCGATGCTCATCGGCGAATCCTCCGGCCGGATTATACGTGACCTCTGACCTCCGACCTCATCCGCTCGCCGGGCACCTACCTTGCGTTCTCCCCTGTTGAACATACAAAGGAGTGACTGCATGCCCAATGTGACCAATCCGACGCTGCTGATTGTAGCCGTCGTGGTGGTAATAGCCGCGCTCGCGCTCGTGTGGGTGTATGTGCAGCGGCAGCGGCACGCACGGCTGCGCGAACGGTTCGGGTCGGAATACGAGCGTACCGTTCAGGCCGTGGGCACGACCGGGCGCGCGGAGGCGGTGCTGGCCGAGCGCGAGAAACGCGTGTCCTCGTACCACATCCGCAAGCTGAACGACGAGGAGCGCGGCCGCTACGCCGAGGCGTGGCGCCGCGTGCAGGCGAGGTTCGTCGACGATCCGGGCGGCGCGGTCACCGAAGCCGACGCGCTCGTGATCGAGGTGATGACCACGCGCGGATATCCCATGGCCGACTTCGATCGCCGTGCGGAGGATCTGACCGTCGATCACGCAAACGTCGTGCACCACTACCATGCCGCGCGCGAGATCGCCGCGCGCCACGCCCGCGGTGCCGCGAGCACGGAAGAACTGCGTCAGGCGCTGGTCCATTACCGCGAGCTGTTCGCGGAGCTGCTCGACGTCAAGAATCCAGCGAATCCAGTGAATCAAGCGAGGAGGAGCGCATGAACGAAGAACGCACGCTGTCGACCAGCGATATCGCCCAGGCAGCGGACCGTCGCGATGTCCCGGCCGCTGAGCGCGACCGCATCGAGAACGCGCGCCAGGCCGAAGCCGCGTCGCGTGCGATTGACGAGAAGCCGACGCCGCTCTTTGCCGATGACGAACTGACCGGCTATCGCGCCCGATGGAGCGGCATCCAGACCGGCTTCGTCGACGAACCGCGCAAGGCCGTCGAAGAGGCAGACACGCTCGTCGCCGAGCTGATGGCGCGCCTGGCGGACGGTTTCGCGGAGGAACGCCGGCGGCTCGAGTCGCAGTGGGAGAAGGCGGAGAAGATCTCGACCGAAGATCTCCGGCTGGCGATGCGCCGCTACCGATCGTTTTTCGAGCGGCTGCTGTCTATCTAGCCCTAAGTCCGAGGCCCACTTCGGCGGGCCTTCGTCTTGCGCGCCTTCTTCCGGATCCTTGCCGCGACGGTGCGCGCCGTCATGGCGCCGATGCGGGTTTCTGCGCACACAGCCGCACCACACGCAGTCGCTCGAGGCCGAAGTCGGCGGTCGCGTCGGTGTCTTCGTAGCGAAGGATCCGGAAGCGGCTGAACAACTTCAGCAGCTCGTTCGTCTCGAACACCACCGCTGGCCCAATGGGACCCGCCTTGATGGCGTCCCTGTGGAACGCCTCGACGACCACCATGCCGCCGGGTCTCAATGCGTCGAACACGCGGTCGGGATACTCGCGCGCCCCGACGTAGCTGAGGACGACGAGGTCCCACGAGTCCTTCTTGAATTCGAACTGATCGTCGCGCGCGACGAGGGTCGTGAGCTTGACGCCGAGTCGCGCCGCTTCCTGCTGCGCCGCGGCGACGGCGCGATCGGCGGGATCGAATCCCGTGACCGCCCAGCCCTGCTGCGCCAGATAGATCGCGTTGCGTCCCTGTCCCATGCCGACATCGAGCGCGGCGCCGGGTTTCACGTCGCGCACCATGTCGACGAGGAACGCGTTCGGCCGGGTATTGAACGACGGCTTCGACGCCGTGAGAATCCGGTTCCACCGCTCCGCTTCCATCCGGTTCGCGACGTCGTCGATCACTTTCAGCCGCCGGTCGATCTCGGCCGGCGCGACGCCCTGCTTCTTGAGCTCGTCGCGGTAATTGGCCTCGACGTCTCCCTTCATGGAGTCGGGATTGCCGGTCATCCACGTGCGGAAGGTCTCGAAGATCTGCTGGTCGGCGGGCGATACCTGAGCGGTCCGCTGGGCCAGCGGGTGAACGATCATGCACAGCGCGAGCAGACCGGCAGCGCCGCAGGAACGGGGGTGGAACATCGGTGAGCCTCCTGTGGCGCGCAGGATACTCCTTTCGACGGCCGCTGGCGTCGACCGTTCTCGAAGAGGAGATCAGGGGCGCTTTTCGATCTTCTGCAGGCGCGACTCGTGGTCGTGGAGGACTGTTGCGTGGTGTGAATTGACTTCCGCGACGAGCTTCACGTGCGATTCGATCCGCTCCGCAACGACGTCGAAGTGACGCCGCGTCGCCTCCGCTTGCTCTTTCAGCCGCTCTTCCAGCGCCGTCAGGTCGGACCTCACCGCACCTTTCAGCGCGCTCAGGTCGGACACCACCGCACCTTTCAGCGCGGTCAAGTCGGACACCATCGCACCTTTCAGCGCGCTCAAGTCGGACACCATTGCAACTCTCAGCGCGCTCAAGTCGGATGCCATCGCAACTTTCAGCGCCCTCAGATCCGACACCATCGCAACCCGATCCTGCTCTCCGTTCATCGCGCCTCCATCCTAACATCGTCTCCAATGCTCGGATTGTGCCAGCACGAAATGCCAATGACCTTAGCGAAGTGTCTCGCGGTGTACGCAGGATCTGCCTATCCGGCCCGCGATTCGCGCTTCAGCATCAGCGATCTCGACTGGATCGTGGAGGTGACGGTTGCGGCGGCGTCGCACCGGTCAGGGTCGCGACGAGGGCGTCGCGCGTCGGCGGCGTCCACCGGCATCCGAGGCGCGAGAGGAGCGAGCGCACGTCCGCGAAGTCGAGCGGCACGGTGACGTCGAGAAACCGCTTCACCTCCGCGTGAAAGCGGCGGCGCTCGTCTTCGTTCGCGTCCTGCTCTGGAATGCCTGGAGTGCCGCCATCGTAGCCTTTGGCGAAAGTGATTAGGCGGAAGGATCCGCAGCGGCCGTGCCCGGCGAATCAGCTTGACAGGCGTGCGACCGGGGAACAGACTGGCTGCGGTCTTTCCCCTCACTTTTTCCGGTCGTACACCTCAGTTTCCCCGAAAGGTCGCCCACGCATGCGCAAGCTCCTCTGCGTACTTGGTGTCGTTGTGTCGTTCGTCCGTGTTGCCCCGGCGTCGGCCCAGGCGCTCCCCACGTCGCAGCCGAACTACCTCCAGATCACCATCGAGGAGGTCAAGGTCGGCCACGACGACGACCACTCGAAGCTCGAAGCAGGCTGGCCCGCGGCCTTCGAGAAGGCGAAGTCTCCGTACTACGGGATGGGCATGGTCGCGATGACCGGCGCGCCGCAGGCGTGGTTCTTGACGCCCTACGACTCCAACCGGGCCATCGGCGAGTCGCTGAAGGCGAACGCGGACGACCCGGTGCTGAGCGCCGAGCTCTCGCGGCTCGCCCGCGCGGATACAGCGCACATCACCAATGCGCGGAACATCATGCTCGCCGCGCGGAAGGATCTGAGCCACGGTGCGTTTCCCGACGTCGGCAAGCAGCGATTCTACGAGGTCACCCTGTTCCGGGTCAGGCCCGGGCACCAGGACCAGTTCGCGGAGGTGGCGAAGGCCTATGGCGCGGCGGCGGGCCGTGCCGCGCCGGACACCGCGTACCGCGTCTACGAGGTCATCGCCGGTTCGCCCGGTCCCACGTTCTACGTCATCAGCTCGGTCGTCTCGCAGGCGGACATCGACAAGCGGGTCAGCAACGGCGACGCGACGATGAAAGCGTTCACGAAGGACGAGATGGCGCTGCTGCAGAAGTTCAGCACCGACGGCCTGATCAACTCGGAGACGCAGCGCTTCCGAGTCGATCCGAACATGTGCTACGTCCCGAAGGACGTGCGCGCGTCGGACCCGGCGTTCTGGAATCCGAAGAAGCCGGCGGTGAAGGCGACAACCACGCCGCAGCCCCCGCGGTAGCGCACGGTCAGATCCGCAGCTTCCGCCTTTAGGCGGAAGACCCGGCGAATGACGCGTCTGTCGTTCACGCCCCGCGGACCGCGATCCGCGGGGCGGTTCGTCCGTCTTCCAGCGTCATCTTCAGCGGTTCGAACTTCCGCGTACTGACCCACCCGAAGCGGAGATGCCGTTGCAATCTGCCGCGCTGTGACCCGGCGTGCTAGAATAAAGTGGCAGATGAACAAACCCTTCAAGATTCGCGGAAAACTCGCTCGACCGCTGAGCCTGGAAGAGATTGCCGCGAAGTACGCGTTGAAAAAGTCAGAGGTCGCAAAGATCAGAGCCTTTGTGATCACCCGCAAGGGCACAACAGTGACGAAGTCCAAGTACCGTGACCTCCGTTACGCGGCCTTTCGGGCCAAAAAGGCCGCTCGATAAGCTGAACGTTCCTTGACGCCGAAGACATCCCGACTCGCGTCTGCGGACGTCTTCATCAACCTTCCATTCGACCGGAAACATGAACGCGTGTTTCTTGCGCTTATTGCCGGTCTCGTGTCCCTCGGTCTGAATCCTCGCTCGGTCCTCCAGATAGCACCGAGTAAGGACCGCCTGCGACGGCTTCACGACGTCATGTCGCAATGTCCGTTCTCGCTCCACGATCTGTGCAGGGTCCAGCTGTCGACCGCTGGCGGACATCGTGTTCCGCGTTTCAACATGCCCTTTGAGCTGGGGCTCGCCGTAGGGATCGCCCTTGCGGATTCCAGGCAGCGATACGAATGGAGGACGCTCGAGCAGAAGGCGTATCGCATCCAGGCGTCTCTGAGCGACATCGCCGGATATGAGACCAGCATTCATCACGGCACTGTTGAGGGGACGCTTGAGGCCTTGCTCGACATCTTCGAGCGCCTCCAGAGTCCGCCGCTCGACGATCTGGATGACCTGCGTTGGGTGTACCGGCATCTTCGCGAATACCGAAACACGCTTCGGCGTGACATTTTCAGGCCGAAGGCGTTTGCCCAGCTTGTGGCCGCGGCGAAAGTATTCGTCGATGAAAGATCATCGGTCGCAGTCTGATCCTTCTGTCCAGCACCGTGCGATCCCGGACACCGCAAACTGCGAGACTCCTCAGTTGCGCTGCCGCTCGAACAGACCACACTCACCGGCGAGAGAGATTGCCGTCTGAAGCCGATCTCGCGTCGGTTTCGGCGAATGCGGTGGCCTGGCTGCGCGCGGAAATGCGAAGCAGGAAATGAGCCTTTAGGGCCGGACGATCATTATCGGCGAGACATAACTCGACTTCGCTGCGCCCGAACGAGACCCGCGCAAGGACAGCGCTACCAGCGCTGCTCCGGCCGATGACCGCGCGGTGCGCTCAGGAGCCGGATTCGCCTCCCTCGACCTGCACGGCAAGACAGTCCTCGAGGCGATCGACGCGCTCGACGTTTTCCTGAACGATGCGATGCTGGAGGGCCGGCACGAAATTCATGTGATCCACGGACGCGGCGCCGGCCGGCTGAGAACCGCCGTCCACCGGTGCCTGAGCGAGGTTCCATCCGTCCGCGCATTCCGACTCGATCCTGTGAATCCTGGCGTGACCATCGTCACGCTCTGACTTGCACAAGGTCGAGGACATCGGGCACGAGCTTCCCATCGATGTACGTCCGGCCGCTCGAAGAATTCGCGTGCGCCATCCGTCTAATCCGCGAAGGAGGCCTGCATGGCTGCGCGATTCCAACGCACGGCGATCGGCGCCGCCGCGATCGCTGCACTCGCGCTCGGTCCGGCCGCATGCGCCGGCGTGCGCGTGTACTCGGACCCGGCGATGACGCACGAAACCGGCATCAAGGTCTTCACGCCGAAGCCGTACCTCCTCGTGTCGCGCACGGGAGCGAAGGAACAGCCGGTCGAACTCTCGATCGTGTATCTGCCCGATACGCGCGCGCCGCTGTACATCAGGCAGCAGCGCGGATGGGGATCCAGCGATCTCGGCGTAACGCTGGCGAACGGCATGCTGACGGACTTCGGCGCGAAGAGCGACAGCCGGACGCCGGAAGCCTTCAGCTCGATGGGCACGCTGCTGACCGCCGCGGCCGGCGCCTACAAGACGTCGCGCGAGCAGTTGACGGCCCTGGGTGCGGCGGCGCACGACGTTCTCGACGAGGCGTCACAGATCGTGGCGCTCATCGCGCAGGAGATGGTGAAGTCGACGTCGGGCAGCTCGCCGGCGACAGCGCCGCAAGCCGCGGACGCGCGCGAGATCGCAGCCACCCTGAACGATGTCTCCGCCGCGCTCGCTGATCCTATGCAGGCGAACGACATCGAACTCGCGCTCGCGAAGCTCTCCGGCGTCGTCACGGCGATCGACGCGCTGAAGATGGACAGCCCGCCGACGGGCAACAACCGCGTGACGATGTACAACTCGCGGATCGACACGCTGAAACACGAGTTGCAGCGCGTGGTCGAGAAGATCGACGCGCCACAGCCGGCCGCCTTCGAGCTTTACGAGATCCGGCAGGAGAACGGCCGGACATCGCTCGTCCGCGTCGTCGCGTCGCTGTCGCCGTCCCGTTAAGGACGCCGGTGGCCGTCGTGGGCGTGTCTAGCGCCCGGCGAGGATCAGTACACCCGCGATGAGCGCGAGAATCCCCATCAACGGCGCCGGCAGACCAAGGGCCACCATGCTGGTGAGACCATACAGAATCAGCCAGATGGAGAGGACCAGCAGGCCCATATTGCGTTGAATCAGGACAGCCATCGCTCACCTCGTGAAAAACCTGACACGGACCGGCTGACTACTGCCGCCCGCAGCATTCGAGCCCTGTGCCTTGCAACCGCTGAGCCACGCACGGTGCGTGCCTGGCGGATGTTTTGCTTTTTTTTCGTGAACGGTTAGGACCTGACGACGGTAATGCTGCGATCGGGCGTGAGGAAGACAATTAGAGGGCCAGCGGAGAAAGGCCGCGCATCGGTTGAGGCCGCGTGCCAGGAACAAGTCCGGGAGCCGTGGCGTCAGGTGCGGCGAAACTCCGCCGGCCCATTGACTGGTCAGGCGGCAACTCGATACAGCCTCCTCTCTTCAGGAGTTGATCGCAATATGCGCCTGTCGAGCGCGCGAGTCAAGGGCGAAGCCGTCCCGCATCTCGCCTCGCACTGTCTTCGCCGGCTCACAGGCGCGTTCAGAAGACCCTGATCGACGAGATGTTGTCGCGCCACTGGCCGCGGAGGTTGCGCACGTCGCCACGGATCTCCGTGGAACGCCCGCGGAAATCGCGGTCCTGGAAGATCCTCACGCCGGTGCCGAACACGCGGATCGAGGAAATCGAATCGTTGAAGCCGCGTGACAGGTTCGTATAAACGGCGCCGCGCGGCGCGCAGAAATACGGTCCGCGGAAATCCGAGTCGCGATAGAAACACGCCCCTTCGCGCGGGACGGCCTCGCGGCCCCACACAGGCGCTCGTTCGCCGCGCCCCTCGCGCTCGACGCGTTCGTCGCGTCCCCCACGTCCGACCTCGATCGATGAAATCTGATCGTTCCACCCCTCGCGCCGGAGATCGCGGATGTCGGAGACGAATCGCGCCGACCGTCCGCGCATGTCCGGGTCGCGGAAGACCGACACCTCGATGCCACCGATGAGGCGGATCGACGAGATCTTGTCGTTCATGCCGGGCGGCATCGATCGCAGCGTTTCACCCGGCCTGACGCAGAAATACCGTCCGCCGAAATCGATGTTTTCATAAAAGCAGGCGCCGGCCTGGGGCATGCGCTCGCGGCCCCACCGCGGCTGCGCCGAAGCGGCCTCGGCGAGGAACAGGAAGAACACACCTATGACGCAGACGAGACGTTTGCGGCTGATCATGCAGGGAGTGTGCTCCCGCGCGCGGGAGCTGTCAAACCCAGGACGCCGGCGATGCGTGCCGCGGCGTCACAGAATCAGAACCGCTGATCGTCGGCCGATGGACCGTAAATCGCCGGCACCGGCACGTCGTTCATCCGCAGATAGACGGTGAGCTGACCGCGGTGATGCGACAGGTGCATGAGCGCGTCGCGCATCATGGCATAGCGCGGCGCCTCGGCGACGACGGTGCCGCGCGCCTTGAGCCGCCAGGGCTTCATCAGATGCGCGTCCGTCGTTCCCTGCAGCGCCTTGCGCGCGCCGGCGCATCCCTCGTCCAGCGCCTGGAGCAGCTCCTGCCGCGACGTGAGCTGACGCGAGAACTGCGATGACCCGCCGGCCGGTGGCGCGACGTCGAATTCGTCCTTCTCGATCATCATCGTCAGCCACGACGGCATCATCGCGATCAGGCCGGCGAGGCGGCCGAACGGCATCGATTTCTGGTGCGGCTTCCAGTCGCCGCGGCCCTCGGGCACGGCCTCGAGCGCACGGCGCGTACGCGGCGCCTCGGCATCGATGTCCGCAATGAGCAGGTCAGTCAACTTCACACACGCCTCCTTCTGATCAGCAAACTGTCTGATTTTGCCGGTATGACACGCCCGGATCAAGGTCGGCCGTC
>WNGL01004571.1_pt1 | contig 20821 bp, 21 predicted proteins | sample 5400591 | NCBI WGS metagenome assembly WNGL01 (sample SAMN13153377, study PRJNA577476) | soil metagenome | isolation source: 80 cm soil or saprolite under Garry oak tree replicate 1 | place: USA:California | collected 2016-06-15 | reverse complement strand
TCCGTGCAGTCCTTCCGCACGAGCAGGAACCGCGAACCCCGCCATGCCAAGTCCTGCTGACTGCACTATCTCAGGCCCTCGCTGGAGGGTTGCTAGGAAGGTGGTTGCGGTGGACGAACTTCGCGGCGTCCTGGCCGAAGAACAACCGCCGACCCAGACGCCGGTTCACTTGCTCGGCAGGCTGGGGCCGGGGGTGGGCTGGATGGGCTTCCCGGGAGAGGGTGATGATGGCGGCTATGGCGTTGTCTACGGCGTTCACGGAGTTCTTCTCGTTGCAGCACCCAATTGCCCTGGCGCCTATGGGCGGATCGGCCGGCGGTGCGCTGGCGGCGGCTGTCTCTAACGGCGGGGGCCTGGGACTGCTGGGCGGAGGCAATGGGGATCTGGACTGGCTGGCCCGCGAGCTGCCGATCGTTGCGGATCGCACTGGCAAGCCGTGGGGCGTCGGTTTCCAGAGCTGGGCGATCGACGTCGGCACGGTCGAGCATGTGCTGAAGCAGAACCCGAGGGCCGTGATGTTGTCCTTCGGTGATCCTCGCGCGTTCGCAGAACCCATTCGCCAGGCGGGCGCGGCGCTGATCATCCAGGTCACCGACCTCGAGGAGGCCAGGCAAGCGGTGGACCTCGGCGCCGATGTCATCGTGGCGCAGGGGACCGAAGGCGGCGGGCATGGCGCCCGGCGCGGGCGATCTACGTTGCCGTTCGTGCCGGTCGTGGTGGACTTGGCTGAACCGACGCCGGTGCTGGCCGCCGGCGGGATCGCCGATGGGCGGGGCGTGGCAGCGGCCCTGGCTCTTGGTGCCGCCGGGGCGCTCATCGGGACTCGCTTTCAGGCCACTGTCGAGGCACTTGCCGACCCCTCGATCAGGAAGGCGATCGTCGAGGGACGCGGGGAGGACACAGAGCGCAGCGCGGTGCTCGATATCGCCCGGGGCTCCCGGTGGCCGTCCAAGTACTCGGCCCGCACCCTTGGCCACCCGTTCCTCGATGAGTGGCGGGGCCGAGAGGATGAGCTCGCCGCGGACGCCGATGCCAAGCGGGCGTATCGGGACGGCGTGGAGCGAGGCGATCTGCCCCCGCTGCCGGTGTGGGCCAGCGAGGCCATTGATCTCATCAACGACCTGCCGTCCGCATCCGATCTTGTCGGCACCCTCGCTGCGCAGGCTGAGGACGCGCTTGCCCGAGCGGGAACGCGCTGACCAGCCCGAGCTGTTGCGGGCGGTCATGGCCGATCGGCGGCAGATCCGGTTCTCCAGTCGGCTAGGGTCGCAGGGTGGGGCCTCACCGCATGCCGGCCGCCGAGGTGGACGTCTCCCCGGATCTGGTGCGGCGGCTCTTGGCCACCCAGCAGCCGGACCTTGCTCACCTGCCTGTCGAGGTGATGGCAAACGGGTGGGACAATGTTGTGTGCCGGGTCGGTGACGAGCTGGTTGCCTGGCTGCCCAGGCGCGAGGTGGCCGCCAAGCTCCTCGCGCACGAACAGCGGTGGCTCCCAGTTCTTGAACCTCGGCTGTCGCTGCCTGTACCCGCGCCCGTGCGGGTCGGGCAGCCGGGCCTTGGCTACCCGTGGCCATGGAGCATCGTCCCATTCCTGCCCGGGCAGGTTGCCTCGCGCAATCCGCCCGCTGACCTGCGGGACGCTGCGGTCAGCCTTGGCAGGTTTCTGGGAGCCTTGCACACTCCGGCTGCGCCGGGCGCCCCCGTCAACCCCAACCGCGGCGTCCCGCTCGCGGACCGCAGCGCGGCAGTCACCCAGAACCTGAGCCGAGTGGGCGGCCAAGTCGACCGCAGGGCCGTGATGCGCGTGTGGGAGGCCGCGGTCGCGGCGCCCACCTGGAACAGGGCCCCCGTGTGGGTGCACGGCGACCTTCACCCCGCCAACATCCTGGTCCACCGCGGCCGCATCAGCGGCGTGATCGACTTCGGTGACATCACCTCCGGTGACCCTGCCACGGACTTGTCCGTCGCCTGGATGCTCTTGCCTCCCGAGTGCCACGATGCTTTCCAGCACGCCTATCGCACAGCGGGCGAGTACGCAGCCAACGACGCCAACTGGGCACGGGCCCGGGGCTGGGCACTCGCGCTGTCGCTCGTGTTCCTGGCCCACTCCGCCGACAACCCGCAGCTCGCGGACATAGGCGATCACACCATCAGCGCCGTGCTCGCATAGGTCATCGCAGCCAAACACCCGGCTGCCGCGAAGGCGCGCCGTGCTGCACCCGTTTGCAGGCGGGTTCGGGCACCTGTTGGTGATCGAGGGGCGGCGGAAAAGCCGATGAGTTTGGGCACCACGTCAGCCCAGCCCGGGCAGCAGGCCGGCGTTCGATCGGCTCCCGCGCAAGGCAACCTTCATCCCAGGAACGTCGCGGTCGTCGCCACGAAAAGGTCAGCATCATCGAGCCACGGAAAGTGGCCTGCTTCTGGTTGAACGGCGAACCCGGCATTCGGGAACAGCTCGGCGAATTCGGCCGCGACGCGCGGAATCGTGTTCAGGTCGACCTCTCCGGCAAGCAGCAGCACCGGCGCGTCGAACGCGGCGAGCGCCGCCCGAGTGGCATCCGGGCCGAAAGCGCCCTCAGCGCCGAAGGCGGCAGCGGCTTCCTCGTTCCGATGGCCGTCCTGGGCCGCCTGGTGGGCTTGTGCCGCCGCATCCCACCGGCCATAGAAGAAGGGATCGATAGCCTTCCAGCTGTCGGCGGTGGCGTTGCCGGCCACGATTGCCTCAAGAGCCGCGAAGGCCGCTGTGAACCAGGGCTCGTCCCTGCGAAGCCGCGCGATCTCCAGCCGGGACGGCCCGGTGGCCGCGATGCCGACCGCGAAGGTGCTCGGAGTGATCAGAGCGAGCTTGCCGACGCGTTCCGGGTAGCGGGCCACATACAGCGCCGCGAGGTTCGCGCCAGCGGAGTGCGCGAGCAGGTCCAACCGGTCAAGACCAAAGTGCTCGCGCAGAGCCTCGACATCATCGACAAGCCGGTCACAGCGGTAGGAGGCGGCATCCTCCGGTATCGCCGACTGGCCGGTCCCCCGAGGATCCACCATGATCAACTGCCGATGGGCTGACAGGCCGCCGAGTTCACCGAGGTAAACGGAGTCCTGCATCGGGCCGCCCGGCAGGCAGATCACCGGGATGCCCTCTCCGAACACGTGGTAAGCGAGCTCGGTTCCATCGTGTGCGGAGAAGGTAGGCATGGCGAAGATCCTGTCAACGGCATCCCCACCAACGCAACCGCGTTCCGCAGCCACACAAGATGGAGCGACGCGGCCAGCCGTCCGCGCTGCCCCACCACCAGGTCGCCGTCATGCATCGCCGGGCGGCATTACCGCTAGTTGCCTGCTTGCAGCCAGCCGACATAGTCAGCGACTGCCCGCTCGGTATCGTAGGCGGGCTGGAACCCGGTCTCCCGGCGGATCCGGGTGATGTCGAGGTAGATGTCGCGGCCCGGGCCAGCTGGGCTGCGGCCGTCGCGGAGCTCGGTTCGCGTGCCGGGGATGGCCTTCTCGATCGCCTCAGCGAGTTCTTTGTTCGTCGTGGCGCGTCCGGTCGCGACGTTGTAGACACGGTGATTCAGCCGCTCCGCCACCTGCAGCAGGGCGATCGCCCGGCCGCAGTCCCTCACGTAGATCATGTCAATCCCGTCACCGGCGTACGCGGGTGTGTCCAGAGCCTGATCCTGTACCGCAGCGTGCACGAGCTGGGGCGCCGCGAAGAAGGGTGACACCGGCCGGCCGAGCGGGCCCCAGGCGGCGGCGATGCGAAAGCTGATGACCTCGATGCCGGCAGCGCCGCCGACATAACCGGCGAGCAGCTCGGCAACCTTCTTGGAAGTGGGTATCGCGTGGTCGGCGGTCATCGGCAGCGGCAGGTTCTCATGGAGCGGGCTGTCAGCAACGACGCCTCCGTATACCCCGATCGTGCTCGCCACCCCGACACGCGGCACCTGCCATTCGCTGGCGGCACGGAGCACATTGAACAGGCCTTCTGTTCCGGCACGGGCGCCGGAGAACGGGTCCGCGCCGAGGCCCGCCCCGGCGAGGTGCACTATGCCGGTGATGGTGTGACGCTCGCCGATCTCCCGGAGAGCGTTCGGGTCGGTCACGTCCGCCTGTTCGACGAAGACTCGCCTGCCCAGCTCCCCGGAAACGAGCTCGGGCGCATCAGCGGCCCTGCGCTGGGCGAGCACACAAGACTCACCCAGCTCGAGCAGCGCCCGGGTCGTGTGCGATCCGATGAAACCCAGGCCACCAGTGATCAGGATCATCTTCCTTACTCCCTTGTCTGAGTGCGGGGCAGGCCATCCTGCAGCCAGGCGACGGCGCCCGTGCCAGCCGCTGACTTTCTGTCAGTATAGTTGATCGTCAGTATTCCTGACTATCAGTATGGAGGTAGCATTTTGCCATGTCCATCGCAACCTCAGACGACCAGCCAGCTGGGAATGCGCCAGGCCCCGAGCTGACCAGCCGCCTCGGCTACCTCCTCAAGCACGCGCAACTGCGCCTGTCGGAGCTCACCGGGGCCGCGCTGGAGCCGTTTGGCGTGACTGGGCGGGACCTGGCGGTGCTGCTGGTGCTCGCCGACCAGGAACAGGCGTCGCAGCAACAGGCCGCCCGGCGGCTCGGCGTCGACCGCACCACGATGGTCGCCCTTGTCGACGGGCTGGAGCACAAGGGCCTGGTGACACGCCGCCCGCACGCGGACGACCGGCGCAAGAACGTCGTCGAGCTGACCGAGGCGGGCCGCGCCACGCTCGAGCGCGCCACCCAGGCAAGCGACGACGCAGAACGCCGTTTCCTGGCGCCCCTCACCCAGTCAGGCACCGAGCAGCTGAAAAGCGCCCTCCTCGCCCTGATCCAGGCGGGCCGCTAGCCGCGGGCCGGTTTCTTCAATCGCAGCCACCCAGATCACCGGACGCCGTAGAGGTGCTCCAGCGCGAGCTGGTCGAGGCGCTCGAATGCCATGCCGCGCGCGGCAAGCGCCTCGATGTCCGGGGTGAAGCCCCGCACGTCCCGCCAGGTCTCGCCGTCGCCAAGGGTCGGCTCCGCCAGCTCCCCCACCCGGGCGGCGGCCAGCGCGGCCTGCACCTCGGGGTCGGACCGGAACGCGCGCGCCTTGTCCCGCAGGATCAGGTAGTTGCGCATGCACGCGGCGGCGGAGTCCCACACCCCATCGTCGTCCTCGGTGCGCGGCGGCTTGTAATCGAAGTGCACTGGCCCGTCATAGCCGCCCGCCTCCAGCGCGTCCACCACCCAGAACGCGCCGCGCGCATTCCCCGCGCCGAACCGCAGGTCCTGGTCGTACCGGGGGCCGTGCTGGCCGTTCAGGTCGATGTGGAACAGCTTGCCGTGCCACAGCGCCTGGCTGACGGCGTGCGCGTAGTTCAGCCCGGCCATCTCCTCGTGCCCTACCTCGGGGTTGACGCCGACCAGCTCCGGATGCTCAAGCTCGTTGATGAACGCAAGCACGTGGCCGGCCGTGGGCAGCAGGATGTCCCCGCGCGGCTCGTTCGGCTTAGGCTCGATCGCGAAACGCAACCGGTAGCCCTGGTCGAGGACGTAGGAGCAAAGCAGGTCCATGGCCTCTTTGTAGCGGTCGAGCGCCGCGCGCACGTTCTTGCTCGCTCCGGACTCCGCTCCCTCCCGGCCGCCCCAGCACACATAGACCCCGGCGCCGAGGCCGGCGGCGAGGTCGAGGTTGCGCATGACCTTGGCGAGCGCGAACCGGCGGACGTCCCGGTCGTTGGCGGTGAACGCGCCCTCCTTGAACATCGGGTGGGAGAACAGGTTGGTGGTGGCGGTGGTCACCACCAGCCCGGTGTCGGCCAGCGCCCGGCGGAAATCGGTGATCCGTTTGTCGCGCTCGGCGTCGGTGGCGCCGAAGTCGAACACGTCGTTGTCGTGGAAGTTCACGCCATAGGCGCCGAGCTCGGCCAGTTTGCGCACGGCCCGGTCCGCGGGCATCGGCGGGCGCACGGCTGGGCCGAAGACGTCCACTCCCTGCCATCCGACTGTCCAGATGCCAAACGAAAACCGGTCGGCCGGCGTGGGCACATATGCATCACGGGTCACGGGGCTAGTCCTTCCCTTGCGGCCGCCCTCAGCTGTGTGCTCCCGGGACCGTCGGACCAGGTCCGGGTGGCATCTCGAAGGGCGGCAAAACGATCTGTGATGGCGGGCTGTGGCGGGCCGCTATAACGCCGCGTGGGCCGCCGTGGCCAGGCAGGCGGTGCGGGGGTTCCGGCCAGCGCCCACGCCGCCTGGCGGGCCGCGCCAAGGGCCACATATTCCGCTGGCTCGGGCACGTCCACGTCCACGCCGAAGATGCTGGGCGCCAGCCTGCGGACTGCCTCCGAGCGGGCACCGCCTCCGATCAGCAGCACGCTGCGCATCTCGACGCCCTGCGCACCGAGCAGTCGCGCGACATCGGCCAGCGAAGCCAGCACCGCCTCGACCGCGGCCCGGGCAAGGTTCTCGGGTGTCGCGTTGCGGGTGGTCAGGCCGGACAGCACGCCGGTCGCGTGCGGGCGGTCCGGGGTCCGCTCGCCGTCGAGGTAAGGCAGCAGGGTGATCCCGCCGGCGCCCGGCTCTGCGGCCAGTGCCCGCCGAGACAGCCCTGCCAGGTCGGTGCCGGTCAGCGCCGCCGCCGAGGACAGCACGAGCCCAGCGTTGACGGTGCAGGCCAGCGGCAGAAACCGCCCGGTCGCGTCGGCGAAGCCGGCGATGGCACCGGACGGGTCGTCGGCCGGTACTCCGGTGACGGCGAACGCGGTGCCTGATGTGCCGATCGATACCGCGACCTCACCGGGCTCCAGGCCCAGCCCGAGTGCGGCGGCCATGTTGTCGCCGGTGCCCGGGCCGATCGCGGCGCCCCACGCGGTCCGGCCGACGATCTCGGCGGGCGCGGCGACTCTCGGCAGTTGCGGCTGGTGGCCGAGGGCGGCGGCGGCCACGCCGGGCAGCCACTGCCCCGTGCGGGTGGAGAAGTACCCGGTCCCGGAGGCGTCGCCGCGGTCGGTGACCGGTTCCGCCGCGCCCAGCCGCCGGGTGATCCAGTCGTGCGGCAGCATCACCCGGGCCACTTGGGCCGCGTGGGCGGGCTCGTGCTCGGCGAGCCAGCGCAGCTTGGTGACGGTGAACGAGGCGTTTGGCACGCTGCCGGTCTGGGCTGCCCACCAGTGCGGGCCGCCCCGTTCGGCGATCAGGGCGGCAGCGGCGGCCGAGGACCGCAGGTCGTTCCAGAGCAGGGCGGGCCGGATCACCTCGCCGCTCTCGCCGACCACGACCATTCCGTGCTGCTGCCCCGCGACCGCGACCGCGTCCGCACGGCCCAGCAGCCCCTCACCGGCCTGCTCCAGCGCCGCCCACCAGGCAGCCGGGTCACACTCGGTCCCGCCCGGGTGCGGCGCGGTTCCCTCGCCGACGACCTCGCCATCCTCGGCCCGGCATAGCAGGACTTTGGTGGACTGAGTCGAGGAATCCACCCCGGCAACGAGGGATACCATCATGGTGCGATCGTCCCATAATCCTCATCGCGCACGAGGGGGCGAAGGGTGCCGGGCGGGTGGCTGTGGGCCCCGCCGTCGCCGGCAGGCGCCCGGCCTCATCCGGTACCAAATTCATCCAATTGAGGGCGGGTGTGGCAGTCGCTTGCTTCGCAAGCCCACCATGGTTGAACCGTTCTCAGGCTAGTCGGCAAGCCTACAGAGCTATGAATGGCGCGAGGATGAACTCGAGCTGCCGGCGCAGCCAGGAGGCTAGCTGGCCCTGGCGGAAGATCGCCCAGGTGATCAGCGCGCCGTTGTATGTCACCTGGATCGCGTCCGCCAGGCTCTTGGTGTCGCATGGTCTGAGCTCGCCATGCTCGACGGCATCGTCAAGCAGCTGGTGGATCTGCTCACGGGCGACACGTGCGTGGTGGAGAACATGCTGGTGGAACTCCGGGTCGGCTAGCTCAAGCTGGAGAAACGCGAGGTGGCGTGCTAGCGCGCTGGGTGAGCCCATCTCGCGCGCCGCGCCCAGCGGATCGGACAGTAGCGCGGCAAGCGGGGTCGGGTGGGATGCCCTCGCCCTGGCGAACGATTCCTCCAGCCTCTGCGGAGCTTGCGCGGAAAAGGCGAGCAGCAGGTTGCGTTTGGACCCGAACCGCTGCGCGACGGTCGGCGCGGCGATTCCCGCCTCGGCGGCAACGTCGGCGAGCGTCAGCCGTGCGGGACCCACGCGTGAGATGGCTCGGGCCAGCGCGGCGAGGATCTCTTCATCGGTGATCGTCCGAGGCCGTCCGAGTGTCATTCGTTTACTTTATGAAGCTTCGTTTGTTAATGTCAACGTATGAGTGCCAGTCTCGAGGGAGTCGTCGCAGTGGTAACCGGAGCGAGCCGCGGCGCAGGCCGCGGGATCGCCGTCGTATTGGGCGAGAGCGGCGCCACGGTGTATGTCACCGCGCGAAGCGTCCGTGGCGCGCCGTCCGCCGAGGGCCGTTCGGGCAACGTCGAAGAAACGGCGGAGGAGGTGCGCCGACGTGGCGGGACCGCGGTTCCGGTGCGCTGCGATCACACGGTCGACGAGGATGTCGCGCGGCTATTCGAGCAGGTGCGGCGGGACCGCGGCCGCCTGGACCTGCTCGTGAACAACGCGTGGGGAGGGTATGAGCAGCGCGGAGACTCCGCCTCAACCTTCTTCGGCACCCCGTTCTGGGAGCAACCACTGTGGCGCTGGGAGAGGATGTTCGAAGCTGGCGTCAGAGCTCACTTCGTCACCAGCCGCTTCGCCGCCCCGCTTCTGATCATGAAGCCTCGCGAGCATCCCAGGCTGATCGTCAACACGATCGCGTGGGCGTTCGGCGCATACCTGGGCAACGTGCTGTACGACACCGCCAAGGCGGCGACAGCCCGTCTCGCGTTCGGGTTCGCCCACGATCTCCGCCCCCACAACGTCGCGGCCGTCGCGATCGCTCCAGGCCATCTTGGCGCCGACGAGACGCCGGAGTACCTGGGCCGTGCGGTGGCCGCGCTCGCGGGGGATCGCCACGTGATGAAGCGATCGGGGCAGGTGCTGACCGTTGGCGAACTTGCGCCCGAGTACGGCTTCACCGACCTCGATGGCACCCAGCCCCGGCCATTCGGTCTCCCCAGCCCTGCAACAGACTGAGCCCACAGAGCTTGTCCGGCCCGGGATAGCCTGCAGATCGCCGCCCGCCGCACGCACCAGCCCACCGTCGAACATACGCGCCGCCAGTGAACCGGCCCGGGTCCGTGGAATCAAGCAGCCCCTGAGTGCCGTCCCGAGGGAGGTGTCCAGTGCGAGCCGTGGTACAGCGCGTGAGCCAGGCGAGCGTGACCGTTGGCCAGCGGGTGGTGGGCGCTATCTGCGAGCCCGGCTTGATCGTCCTTGTTGGCATCACCCATGAGGACACGCCGGACAAGGCCGCGAAGCTGGCCGCCAAGCTCTGGGGACTGCGCATACTGGAAGGTGAGAAATCCTGCTCCGATGTGGCAGCACCGCTGCTGGTCATCAGCCAGTTCACGCTCTACGCCGACACCCGTAAGGGCCGCCGCCCCACCTGGCAGGCCGCCGCCCCCGGTCCGGTCGCGGAACCGCTCGTTGACGCCTTCGTCGCATCGCTGCGTGCCCTCGGCGCCCGCGTGGAAACCGGCATCTTCGGTGCCGACATGAAGGTCAGCCTGATCAACGACGGCCCCGTCACCATCATCGTGGAACTGTGAAACCGCCTCCGTGCGGTGGGCAAAGAGCCTGTGGGAGGCCTGCGGGTGGCGACTCCGGGGCAAGTGGATCACCATGATCGGGTGAGTAATGACGCGGTTATTGGCTGGATCCGGGAAATCGTGCTGGACTGCGCCGAGCCATGGGCGCTGGCGCGGTTCTGGGCTGGGCTTCTCGGCGGCACCCCGGTGCAGTGGTACCCGGGGTGGGTCACCCTCGAGCCGCCCCACACGGCCAGCGGCTGTCCTTCCAGGCCCAGCCCCCGGACTGGCAGGTCTACGGTCCGTGGCTCAGACCAAGCGCCAAGTCGGCGGTGTCCATCTGGCTACGCCCGTTTGGGCATTACACCGGGCTTGTAGGGGCCTCGGGATACAGTCTGGGCCAGATAACTGCGGCACTAGCGACCGGCGCCAGCCAGCGGCGAAGCACCAGAGGTAACGAAGTCCGCCTCCCACCACCATAGCCAAACAATCGTCACTCTCTGCGGCATGACCGGATAGGTCGGCGGACCGTGGCGACGGACGGTTACGCAACCCAGCCGACCCGATCATCGGTCGAAGCGGGATCGGAGGACCAGCGTGCCGTCAGGGCTTCTTACACCACTCGCGTCAGTGACCCCGCCACTCCACCTGCCTGCCTGAAACCACGCCAGTGCCGGCTGGTGACACGCGTGAGGCAGTCCCCGGGAGAACAAGTCGTCAAAATGGTTCAGCCAGCGCAAGCGCTTCGCTGAAACCAGCACCGCTCTTGCGTGGTTCCGTCGCGCAGAGTAGAAGGAAATGATGGGAAGACAGGCAGCTATTGTGCTTTACGTGCTCGCGCTGGTAGCCGTTGTGGTCGGCGCGGACGTCCTGTTCTTCAGGCACCACTTCTGGGAGCGGCTGATAGCCAACGTCGGTATTGTCCTGGTGTTCGCGGCGTTCTACTTCAGGTTCGTGAAGCACCCATGAGCGCAGCCGCGCCACGCGGCTCACCCCAGTTCCACGCCGAACCCAAGCCATGCGGGAACTAGTCCGGCGGCACCCCGCCCGGCTTGCGGCAGAACCGGATGGTCAACTTGGTCAGTATCCAGACTTGAAGGTCATATCGCGACTCCCTCGCGTCGGTGACGGTCTCGGCGGCGCCTCCGTTGCGGGTCACGGGACGCTCTGGCATGGGCAGAATGCCGGTACTGCTGCGGCCTTCGAGATCGCGGGAGAATGTTCCTCCCTATAGGTGCCGCCTTGAGACGAATGCGCTGGCCAGATTGGCATTCAGTTCGACTTCGCCGCACATCGGGCCGAGGCGTTCTACTGGCTTGATCGTCGGGTCCGGGGCCGCGGTATCGCGGTGCAGTCGCTCAGTCTCGTCACTGAGTGGGCCTTTCGCGACCATGGAATGGTGCGGGTTCAACTCGTCACTCATCTCGGCAATGAGCGCTCGCAACGGGTCGCCGAGCGCTGCGGTTTCAGCCGCGAGGGTGTCTTGAGGGCATGGGAACCTGGCAAGGATAAGCAGCCCGACGTCGTGATGTGGAGCCGACTCGTCAACGACCCAGCGCCGAAACTCGGTCACGCATAGTGGCATGGTCGCCCGATGAGCGCGCTCGGCGGCATGAGAGTGCGCGTCGTGACGTGACTGACACACGCACGTCCGGTGTGGAGCCGTGTCCCCGGCGCAGGGGCACATCTCTGATGATGGGTGCATGGAGTAGACCTTCACCGGCGAGGTGATCGAGTGGCGCGGGCCGGCGCCGTACCTCTTTGTGGCCATGACGCCGGAGGAAAGCGAGGATCTGAAGGAGGCAGCCCGTGGCCTGATCTACTGGGGCCAGGTGCCGGTCCACGTCAGGATCGGCGGTACTGAGTTCACCACTGCGCTGTTCCCCAGGGACGGGCGCTACCTGGTGCCCGTCAAGGTTGCAGTTCAGCAAGCGGAGGCGATCGGGGAGGGCGCGATCGTCGAGGTCGTTGTGCGTCTCAACGCCGCGCGCCGGCAATGACGAGCGGATGGAACTGCGGCAGCCTGACCACCAGATCATCGCGATCGAGGCGGTAGTCAAAGGAGACACCGCGCACCAGCCGGGGATTTCATGCAGAGCAGGTGATCGGAGCGTATCTTCGCCGGTGCGAGTCGGCAGCCGCCACGGACGGGCGGTCTCCGCGGACAAGCGCACCAATGAGAACCTGACCTGACGGACAACGCAGGAGGATGCACCCATGTCGCCTATCCGGCACTTCGATCACGTCGGCATCACCGTCAGGGATCTCGACACGGTGACGGCCTTCTTCGTCGGGCTGGGCTTCGAGACTGAGGGCCGGACGGTTCTGGAGGGCGAGTTCCTGGACACCGTCATTGGCATACCTAACTCCCGTACCGAGATCGTCATGCTGCGGCCGCCCGACGGAGGAACCGGGCTAGAACTGTCGAGCTTCATCCGCCCAAACCACGAACCAGGTTCGCCCGACCCCATGCCGAACGAGCTGGGGTTGCGCAACGTGACGTTCGAGGTGGACGACCTTCAGGCGATCCTCGACCGGCTCGCCGCAGACGGCTACCACCTGGTCGGCGGCGTCGGTCAGTACGAGGGCATCTGGCGCATGGCGTCTGTGCGCGGACCCGAGGGGTTCATCGTGAACTTGGCCCAGCGAATCAACTGATCCGCGCCCCGTAATGCGGTGTGTAACGACAGTTCTCCGACATCCGTATCTCGGCAGAACCGGGCGTTGATCAGTCGCGTCGGACCGTGCGGGTGGCCGCACACAGGTCGCCCGATCATGCGCTCCAGCTCGCACTGTGATGAGCTACTGCTCGGCGCAGAACGGCGGCGGTCACGCGCGGCGGGCAGCTCAGCGCGCACAAGCCCGGCTGTGCCGAATACGTGCCGAGATTACACTCAGCTGTGATGTTACCGCTGGTCAGGCGAGTTCAGGGTACGGTCTTGAAAACCGCTAGGGCGTTGACGCGTCCTCGTGGGTTCGAATCCCACACCCTCCGCTCATCACCGGGACAAACGCATGCTGACCTGCGCAGACGTAGCGGCTAGCCGACCTGGTGGGCGATCTGGACTAGGTTGCCGCAGGTGTCGTCGAGCACGGCCGTGGTCACCGGGCCCATGTCGGCGGGCTCCTGGGTGAAGCGCACGCCGAGGCCGCGCAGTCGCTCGTACTCGGCCTTGACGTCGTCGACGGCGAATGAGGTGTACGGGATGCCGTCGGCGACCAGCGCCTCTTTGAACGGCTTCACCGCCGGGTGGCTGCTGGGTTCGAGTACCAGCTCGGTGCCGTCCGGGTCCTGCGGGGACACCACGGTCAGCCACCGGTCCTCGCCCACCGGGATGTCGTGCTTCTTCACGAAACCCAGCACGTCGGTATAGAACCGCAGCGCCTTCTCCTGGTCGTCAACGAGCACGCTCGCCAGGTTGATTCTCATGTCGTTCCCTTCCCGTCTGTATCGGCGCCGCTTTCAGGGCCGCCGGTACAGACCGTCCTTCTCGGGCTTCTTGAGCCACCGCTCGATGATCGGTTCGAGCGGTCTGGTGTTGATGTAGTGGAACTTGTACCGGCCCTCGCGCCTGGTCTCGACCAGGCCGGCGGTCTCGAGAACGTCGAGGTGCTGCGAGATCGCCTGCCGCGACGAGCCGAGATGGTGCTTGGTCGTCAGGCGGGAACAGATCTCGAAGAGCGTCTGGCCGTTCCGGTCGGTCAGCTCGTCGAGGATGATTCGCCGCGTGGGGTCGGCCAAGGCCTTGAAGACGTCTCCCACACGCGAGCACGTTACGCAAGTCAGCGCTTGCCTGTCAAGATAAGTCGACGGGAAGCTCCGCCACCCGGGCAAGACGGATACCCATGAATCCAGTATCGCCGCAGACGGACACGCCATCGGGTCCTGCGCAGATCGACCTAATCGGTGCTGCACCAATAGCCAGTAATGACGCCGAGGAATTCCTCGGCCAGCTTGGCGATCTCATCGGCCGTGGCGGCCGGGGACGTTGACGAGCCTGCGCTGGTAGTCCTTCCGGTCTTGGCCTGGTGGCTTCGAACAGCGGCAGCGCGTCGGTCAGCTGGCCCTGCACCGCGGTCACGATCGTCAGCACGTGCAGCGCCCAGCCGATCGCCCAGTTGTCCCCGGCCTCCGATGCCGCGGCGAGCGCGGTGCTGGCCCTCATCAAGCCGCTCGCCGCCGAACTCGCACCCATCAGGGCAAACGCGTCTCGCCCGGCTTGGTGGATACCCCCTGGTGGGACGCCCTGCCCCAGGACGCCCGGCAGGCCTACTTCACCCAGGCAGCCCAGCAGCTACCGGCGCGGCGGATCGCCACCGCGGATGATGTCGCGGACGCCGTCGTCCTGGCCGCAACCAGCCCCAACCTCACAGGCACCGTTATCGAGACCGACGGCGGCGCACGCCTGGTAACCATCGGCTAACGTGCCGCCACCGGGGCTGGCTGGCGAAAGGGCTTCCCGGCGCATCAGGCGGTGGGCAGGGTCCGGTCCCGGGCGCCGTGCCAGCCGGCCAGCAACTCCGCGGCGAAGACCGCCAGCAGCGCCACCATCGGGACGCTCCAGCCGCCGGTCGCGGAGTGCAGGAAGCCCACTAGCAGCGGGCCCGCCGTCGCTATCAGGTACCCGCCGCCCTGGGTGAACGCCGACAGCGAGGCAGCGGCCACCGGGTCCGGTGCCCGGGCCGTAGTGAGGTAGATGGCGAGCCCCAGCGTCGCACCCTGCCCAAGCCCGAGCAGCAGCGTCCAGGCGGCGGCGGTGCTCACCGGCGCGAGCCACACTCCCGCCAGCCCGCCGGCGCTAGCCGTCAAGGCAACAACGACCAACGCCCGCTGGTCCCGGACCCGGTGGGCCAGCACCGGCATGAGGAGCGCGGTGGCCGCGTTGCCGAGATTCATCAGTGCGAGCAGTGTGCCCGCGGTTACCGCTCCCGCACCCCGGTCCCGGAACAGGATCGGCAGCCACGAGAGCGCAGCGTAATAAGTCAGGCTCTGCAGTCCCATGAAGGCCATCACCTGCCATGCGAGCAGGTGCCTGGACACCTTCACGAGTTGCGGCCGGTCCCGCTGGGACCCGTCCGGGCTGCCCGGAACCGTCCGGAACCGCCCTTGCGGCAGCCACACCAGCGCCGCCGCAATGGCTGGCAGCGCCCACATTCCCAGCGTCAGCGACACCGAGCCCCCGGATGCCTGGAACACCGGCACCGCGACCAGCGAGCCCAGGATCGCGCCCCCGCACAGCCCGAGCAGGTAGATCCCAATCAGCAGGCCCGCCCTGGCCGGCCAGCGCCGCTTGACCAGGCTGGGCAGCAGCACGTTCATGAACGCGATCGCACCGGCGGCGAGCACGGTGCCAGGGAACAGCAGCAATCCCGGCACTGCACCACGCAGCAGCAGGCCGGCCGCGAGCAGCGCCGCCGCAGCCAGCAGCACGCGTTCTTCCCCGAACCGGCGGGACAGTGGGGCAGCCGCGGGCGCGAACACCGCGAAGCAGAGCACCGGCACGGCGGCGAGAACCGCGATCGCCGTGGGCGACAGGTTCAGCCGCGAAGCCAGTTCGGGAAAGACTGGCGGCACGCCAGTAATCGCGGCGCGCAGATTGAACGCCAGCGCGGTGAGACCCGTTACGAAGAGCACGGGCTTCCACACAGCCTGGCGGGTCCGCGCGGCCGGCGCGATGGGAGGTGCGGCAGAATCCGGCATTTCCGGTCACGTTACCGTCTCCTCCCAACATGACTTGCCCAGCCCAAACGGCGTCCACCATCTGCCTGCCCCCCCTCGAGACAGCAACGATCGGTCCGGACAGCCTGCCAGAAGCAGCAGGCCATTCTCAAGTCGCGGCGGCGCGATTCACTGCCGTGACAGGAGCGACCGGAGTACATACTGCATGATTCCACCGTGCCGGTAGTACTCGGCCTCCCCGGGAGTGTCGATTCTCACGGTGGCACGGAACTCACGGCCATCCGCCCGCACCGTCACCTCGCGCGGCACCGGGCCGGAGTTCATCTCCTCGATGCCTGTCACGTCGAACTCTTCCTGGCCGGTGAGCCCGAGCGACGCGGCCGACTCCCCCGGCCGGTACTGCAGCGGCAGCACGCCCATCCCGATCAGGTTGGAGCGGTGGATCCGCTCGAACGACTCGACGAGCACCGCCCGCACGCCCAGCAGCAGCGTTCCCTTGGCCGCCCAGTCGCGCGATGACCCGGAGCCGTACTCCTTGCCGCCGAGCACCATCAGCGGGGTGCCCTCGGCCTGGTACTGCTGGGACGCCTCGTAGATGCTCATCTGCCCGCCGCCCGGTTGTTTCGTGGTCACACCGCCCTCGGTGCCGGGGGCAAGCTGGTTGCGCAGCCGGATGTTGGCGAACGTGCCGCGGATCATGACCTCGTGGTTGCCGCGCCGCGAGCCGTAGGAGTTGAAGTCGCGCCGCTGCACCCCATGTCCGGTCAGGTACTCCCCCGCCGGGCTCTCGGTCTTGATCGCCCCGGCCGGCGAGATATGGTCGGTGGTCACCGAGTCGCCGAGCATGGCCAGCACCCGGGCGCCGTGAATGTCGGACACCGGCGAGGGCTGCGCCGTCATCCCCTCGAAGTAGGGCGGCCGGCGCACGTACGTGGAGCCGTCGTCCCAGGCGAAGGTCTCACCGTGGGGCACCTCCAGCGCGCGCCACCGGTCGTCGCCCTCGAACACGTCGGCGTAGTCGCGTGTGAACATCTCCGCGGCGATCGCGCTCGCCACCACCTCCGCGATCTCGCAGGTAGACCGGCGTGCCATCGGCGGTTGCCCCAAGCGGGTCGTTAAGCATGTCAATGTCCATGGTGCCGGCGAGGGCATATGCGACCACCAGCGGCGGGGAGGCGAGGTAGTTCATCTTGACGTCGGGGTTGATGCGGCCCTCGAAATTCCGGTTGCCGGACAGCACGGCCACCACCGCGAGGTCGCTGTCGCTGACGGCCTGGCTGATCTCCTCCGCCAGCGGGCCGGAGTTGCCGATGCAGGTGGTGCAGCCGTAGCCGACCAGGTTGAAGCCGAGTTTCTCCAGGTAGGGCACCAGGCCGGCGCGCTCGTAGTAGTCCATGACGACCTTCGAGCCGGGCGCCAGCGTGGTCTTCACCCACGGCTTGCGGGACAGCCCCGCCTCCACCGCCTTCTTGGCGAGCAGCGCCGCGCCCACCATGACCGAGGGGTTGGAGGTGTTCGTGCACGAGGTGATGGCCGCGATCACCACGGACCCGTGGTCCACCGCCGTGTGCGTGCCGTCCTCCAGGGTGACCTGGACCGGGTTGGACGCGCGCCCGTCGAACCCGCCGGAGACGGGGTCGGAGGCGGGGAAGGTGCCCTTGATGCCGTTGTCGAGGCCGGGCGCGGAGACGTAGGTGCCGAGCGCGTCACGGAACGCGCTCTTGGCGTTCGCCAGCGCCACCCGGTCCTGCGGCCGCTTCGGACCGGCGATCGAGGGCTCCACGGTGGACAGGTCGAGGCTCAGTTCCTCGGAGTAGCGGGGGTGGGCGGCGGGGTCGTGCCAAAGGCCCTGTGCCTTGGCGTACACCTCGACCCGCTCGACGTGCTCGAAGGAGCGGCCAGTGAGCCGGAGGTAGGTCAGGGTCTCCCCGTCGATCGGGAAGATCGCGCAGGTGGAGCCGAACTCCGGGCTCATGTTCCCGATCGTGGCCCGGTTGGCGACTGGCACGGCTGTCACGCCGTCGCCGTAGAACTCCACGAACTTGCCGACCACGCCGTGGCGGCGCAGCATCTCGGTGATGGTGAGCACCAGGTCGGTGGCGGTGGCCCCCTCCGGGAGCTCGCTGGTGAGCCGGAACCCGACCACCTTGGGGATGAGCATGCTGATCGGCTGCCCCAGCATCGCCGCCTCGGCCTCGATCCCGCCGACGCCCCAGCCAAGCACGCCGAGGCCGTTTTGCATGGTGGTGTGTGAGTCGGTGCCGACGCAGGTGTCTGGGTACACGCTGAGGCTGATGCCCTCCGCGCTCCCGGTGGGCCCGGCGTCCCCGAGCGCAACGACCCGCGCCAGGTGCTCGATGTTGACCTGGTGCACGATGCCGGTGCCCGGCGGCACCACCCGGAGCTGGCCAAACGCCTCCTGGCCCCACCGCAGGAACGCGAACCGCTCCCGGTTGCGGTGGAACTCAAGATCGACGTTGCGGTCGAAGGCATCGGGCCTGCCGAAGACGTCCGCCACCACCGAGTGGTCGATGACCAGTTCCGCCGGGACCAGCGGGTCAATCCTTTCCGGGTCGCCACCGAGATCGCGAAAGGCCTCGCGCATCGTGGCGAGATCGACGACGGCGGGCACGCCGGTGAGGTCCTGCAAGATGACCCGGGCCGGGCTGAACGCGATCTCGGTCGCCGGGTTTGCGGCGGGATCCCACTCCGCCAGCGCCGTCACATGATCGCCGGTGACGTGGTGGCCGTCCTCGTTCCGCAGCAGGTTCTCAAGCAAAATTTTGAGACTGAACGGAAGGTCGGCCGAACCCTTGACAGCGTCCAGCCGGTGTATCTCGTGCCTGATCTCACCAAGTCGCAGCGTGGCCCGGCTCCCGAAGCTGTTCGCCGTCATGGCGTGCTCGCCTCCTGTCATCCCGTTGCGAGTTCCGGCTCTTCTCGCCCCGGATCTCGCTCCGGCTTCGATAAGCCCCGGTCTCCTTGCATCCTGCCCCAGCGCACTCCCCCGCCGTGCGCCGGCCTACGCGGTCCCGGGCGCGCTCCTCGCGTGCTCACCCAAGGATATCTCGATATCAAGCTATTTCCACCATAGCAGAGCTTGTCTCGACGCCAAGCTACGGCCGGCGCAGGTTCTTCGCCTCGCCGATCAGGCTGGACCGCTCGTACGCCTGGGGACCTCGCGGGGGTCGCCCAGGAACCGCTCGTTCCAGTGGGTGTCGTAGAGCCGCTGGTCGGTGACCGGCGCCCCGGCCACGGCCGCGCGGAACACCTCAGGCTCGCGCAGCACGGCGAGCGCGGCGAGGTACCCGCCGAACGACCAGCCACGGATCCCTACCCGCCCGAGGTCGAGGTCGGCGTGCCGCTCGGCCGCGGCATGCAGCGCGCCCACCTGGTCCGCCAGGGCCATGGTGCCCCGGTCGCCATAGACGGCCCGCTCCCAGGCCGGGCCGCGGCCGGGGGTGCCACGGCCGTCCGCCACGACAACGGCGAATCCCTGGTCAGCGAACCACTGGGACACCAGCTACTGGTGGCGTTCGGCGGTGACTCGCTGCCCGCCCGGCCCCCCATAGGGGTCCATCAGCACCGGCAGCTTGCACGAGCCTGGGACGTGCCCACACGGGAAAAGCACCGCCGTGCGCAGTTCCCGCTCGCCCCAGCGTGAAGCGCTGTGTGCGCGCGTACTGGCGCGGGAAGCTGGTGCCCATCTCAGATGCTGGCCAGGTCGTCGGCGGCGTCTCGCCCGGCGTTGGTGGTGCGGCGCAGGAAGTCCGCGACAAGCAGTTCGGGGTCCGCGTATCCGGCGCAGACCTGATCCATCGAGGCGTTCATCCCGGCGTAGAGCCGGAACACCTCCGCGGCGCGGTCGCGAAGCGGCCGCACGACAACGGCACGGCGGTCGGCGGGGTCGCGGTCACGTGCTATCCAGCGACCGCGTTCGAGCCTGTCGAGAACGCCCGTCATGGTGGCAGGGTGCAGTCCCGCACGCCGCGCGAGGGCGCTGGGGCTGAGCGGCCCGTGCCGGTTGAGGAGCTCGAGGCAGTCGAAATCGACGTCTTTGAGATCAACGTGGGCGCTGACGTGGTGGTTGAGCAGCGACAACTGGATGCTCAGCTCGCGCAATGACTCCTTGATCGCGGTGGTCTGCCGCCGTCGGCGCCGCTGCGCTTCCGCATCCTCAGAAGCTATGGAAGTCATATAGCCACGATCCCCAATGCATATGATATGGTTTTCGTATCGTATGAGATACAGACTCAGCGTACATGGCAACTGACCCGAAGGGGTAGGGAGCAGCAGATGAAGCTCACGATCTTTGCCGCGACCGGCGGTATCGGCCGGCAAGTCCTGGAGCAGGCCCTCGCCGCAGGCCACGACGTCACGGCAGTGGTACGGAATCCGGAGAAGATATCGGGCGGCGCACGCATCGTCAGGGCCGACCTGGCGGCCCCGGACCCGGCCGTGCTAGCAGGCGCGGTCGAGGGAGCCGACGCGGTCCTTTCCGCCCTTGGCCCAAGGTCGAACTCCGAGGCCGGAGTCACCTCGCGGGGCACCCGAGCCATCGTCCAGGCGATGCAGGCAGCGGGCACACGGCGCATCATCGTGGTCAGCGCCGCCCCGGTCTCCACGGTGCCTTCACCTAACCGGCCCAACCCACCGAAACACGACCCAGGCGACGGGTTCTTCATGCGGCACCTGTTCAGCCACATAGGAAAGATCGCGCTCCGCAAGCACTTCGCCGATCTCGCGGTCATGGAGGACATCCTTGCCGACAGCGGCCTGGACTGGACCGTGGTTCGACCGCCACGGCTGACCGGCAAGCCCCTGACCGGCAGCTACCGGACCGCGTACGGGCAGAACCTGCGGGGCGGGTTCCTCATCTCCCGGGCCGACGTCGCCCACCTCATGCTGCGCGTCCTCGAGCAGCCCGAGACGGTCAAGCAAGCCATCGGCATAGCCAACTAATGGATCCCCACGCGGAGATGGCCGGCGGCTTGGCCCGCGTCTGCGAACCCGCGATGACCCGGCTCTACGGCGGGATTTCCTGACCAGAAGCTGCCCCGGTGCCGGGTGGCACACTGTGGGCATGACCGGACCGGATCCGAAAGCGGACCTCCAGCGTTACCTGCAGGCAGCTCGCGAGGCCCTGCTGTGGAAGCTCGAAGGTCTCTCGGAGTACGACATCCGCCGCCCGCTGACGCCGACCGGCACCAACCTGCTGGGGCTGGTCAAACACGTGGCCAGCGTCGAGCTTGGCTACTTTGGTGACACCTTCGGCCGGCCGTCCGGCGAGCCACTGCCCTGGTTCAAGGAGGACGCCGAACCTAACGCGGACATGTGGGCGGCCGCCAGTGAGTCGCGCGAGCAGATCGTGGGACTGTATCACCGGGCGTGGGCACACTCGGACGCCACGATCGCCGCGCTCGCGCTGGACGCGATCGGCAAGGTG
>WNGL01002855.1_pt1 | contig 20829 bp, 17 predicted proteins | sample 5400591 | NCBI WGS metagenome assembly WNGL01 (sample SAMN13153377, study PRJNA577476) | soil metagenome | isolation source: 80 cm soil or saprolite under Garry oak tree replicate 1 | place: USA:California | collected 2016-06-15 | reverse complement strand
CCCTCCACAAGACGTACTGGCCGGCCATGGCGGTGCGCATCAAGGTGATGTCGAAAATGAACATCGCCGAAACACGCGCCCCGCAGGACGGGCGTATCTCGCTGATGCTCACGGGCCGCGCGGTCGATTTCCGCGTCTCATCGCAAGCGACCACGCACGGCGAGAACATCGTGCTGCGCATTCTCGACCGGCAGAAAGGGATCGTTCCGCTCGACGGCTTGGGGCTCGAAGCGGGTCAGCTTCAGCTTCTCAAGAAAATGATCGCGCGACCCGAAGGAATCATCCTGGTCACCGGCCCCACAGGCAGCGGCAAGACGACGACGCTCTACTCGGTGCTCAATCACATCAACAACGACGGCCTCAACATCATGACGCTGGAGGATCCGGTCGAATATCCCATGACCCTGATCCGGCAGACCTCGATCAACGAAGCAGCCAAGATGGATTTCGGCAACGGCATCCGCTCGCTCATGCGCCAGGACCCCGATGTGATCCTGGTCGGCGAGATTCGCGACGAAGACACGGCCACCATGGCGTTCCGCGCGGCGATGACCGGACACCAGGTCTATTCGACCCTCCACACCAATTCGGCGGCCGGCGCGATTCCCCGGCTTCTCGACATCGGCATCGTCCCGGACGTCCTCGCCGGCAACATCATCGGCATCGTCGCGCAGCGCCTGGTTCGCAGATTGTGCAAGCACTGCAAGCAGGCTCACCAGGGGAGCGCCGGCGAGTGCAGCATGGTAGGAGCGCCGGCCGATCGTCCGCCGACGCTGTACCGGGCCGTCGGCTGCGACCAATGCGACTATCAGGGCTATCGGGGTCGCATGGCCATCATCGAGATCCTGAAGATGGACGGTGAACTCGACGAGTTGATCGCCCACCGCGCCACCGGCCGGGAATTGCAGAAGTCGGCCTTGGCGAGGGGCTTTCGCACGCTGGCCGACGACGGCGTTCGCCGCGTACTCGACGGCTCGACCGCGCTCGACGAGCTGATGCGCGTGGTCGACCTCACCGACCGGATGTAAGTACGGCCGGCGCAGGGCGCCCGGCGACGGAATCAAACATGGCACTCTTTGCTTACAAGGCCGTCGATACCCGGGGAAAGACGATGCTCGGCCAGATCGAAGCGATCAATCTGGTCGACCTCGAGCTGCGCCTGAAGCGCATGGGGCTCGACCTGGTGCGGGGCGGGCCGACCCGTCACGGCGGGAGCCTTCTTCGCTCGGGCGAAATCAAGCGCGCGGAGCTCATCAACTTCTGCTTCCACATGGAGCAGCTCATTGCGGCCGGGGTGCCGCTCGTCGAATCGCTGATCGACCTGCGCGACAGCATCGAAAGTGCCCGATTTCGCGAAGTGATGTCCGGAGTCATCGAGAGTATCCAGGGCGGCCTGCGGCTGTCGCAGAGCCTCGCCCAGTATCCGCAGATTTTCAATCCGGTTTTTACCAGCTTGATCCGCGCCGGTGAGGACACGGGACGGCTCGCCGAGGTGCTGAAGAGCCTCGTCGAGAACCTGAAGTGGGAAGACGAGCTGGCGGAGCACATGAAGAAGCTCGTCCTCTACCCGGCGTTCGTCGGTTCGATCGTGATAATGGTGACTTTCTTCCTGATGATCTACCTCGTGCCGCAGATGGTCGCCTTCATCAGGAACATGGGGCAGCAGATCCCTCTGCAGACGCGCGTCCTGATCGAGGTCTCGGCGTTTTTCGTAGGCTACTGGTGGGCGCTCCTGGCTGCCCCTGCGATCCTATTCGTCGGCGTCAAGCTGGCGGCCCGGGCCAACCCCCTGGTGCGTTACCAGCTCGATCGCTTCAAGCTCGCAGTCCCGGTGGCGGGCGAGATCCTGCGCAAGATCATCCTGTCGCGCTTTGCCAGCATTTTCGCTCTCATGTACTCCTCGGGGATCACCATCCTGGATGCGATCCGCAGCTCGGAGGAAATCACCGGCAACTTGGTCATCCAGGAGGGCCTGAAACTCGCTGGACAGCAGATCGGCGAGGGCAAGAACGTCACCGCGGCGTTCCAGGAGGTGGGGCTTTTCCCGCCGCTCGTCGTGAGGATGCTCCGGGTGGGCGAGTCGACCGGCGCGCTCGACAAGGCGCTGCTCAACGTGTCGTATTTCTACAACCGGGAAGTGCGCGAATCGATCGGTAAGATTCAAGTGATCATCGAGCCGGCTCTGACGGTGCTCCTCGGCGTCATTCTCGGCTGGGTGATGCTCTCCGTTCTCGGGCCGATTTACGACGTCATCAGCAAGATCAAGGTATAGAGGCCATGCCGAGCAAACGTCTCTGCTACTTCACTTCCCAGAGGGTCACCGCCTATCTGTGGGCAAAGGGCGAGCTGCACAAGGAAGGCGTTTTCGACATGAGCGAGAAAGGCGTCGCCGAATTCTCCAGGTACGCGGCCGGCGCCCCGGGAAGCCTTTTCTACGTGCTTGCCGACATGGTCGAGGAAGACTTCTTCCAGGAAAACATCCCTTACGTGCGCGGCGCGGACCGGCGCGCGCTGCTCGCGCGCAAGCTCGCCCAGCGTTACCGCGACGCGTCGCTCGCGCTCCCGCTTTCGCTCGGGTCGGAGACCCACGCGGGCCGGCGCGAGGAACGGATTCTCTACATGTCGTTTACCAATACGCAGCAGTTCCATCCCTGGCTCGAGGCCTTGCGCTCGAACGATGCCCGCGTCGTCGGCGTATTCTCAGTAGCGCTCGTTGCCGCCCAGACCGGAAAGCGTCTCGGTTTCAAGGGCGGGCGATACCTGATGGTGAGCCGGCAGCAGGCCGGGCTGCGGCAGAGCTATATCGAAAACGGCCGAATCCGCTTCTCGCGCCTCGGCCGCGTGGACTTCTCCGACCCCCGCGTGATCGCTCAGGATTGCGCCGCCGAGTCGCTGCGGATCCAGCAATATCTCGTCAACAGCCGCATCCTGCCGCGCGAGGCGCCTGCGCTCGACGTGCTAGTGCTTGCGCCGAGCGAGCACAAGGCGCTCTACGACGCGGCCTGCGTCGATTCCGCCAGGCTGCAGTTCCATGTTCACGACCTCGACAAGGTGGCCAGCAGCCTGGGCCTCAAATCGGCGCCCGCCGAGACGCTCGCGGAAGGACTGTTTCTCCACGTGCTCGCCGCGTACCCATCGGGCGAACAGTACGCTGACGAGCGCCTGCGGCGCTTCTACCATCTGTGGCGCGCGCGCGTCGCCCTGCTTGCCACAGGAGTAGCGACGTTCGCCTTTTGCCTGCTCCTTTCGGCGGTGAGACTTTTTGATATCCATCAAGTCAACGAGCAGGCCCAGAATGACCGCGTGCAGGAAGCCCGCGCGTCCGAGGAATACGCTCGACTGCAGACGCGTTTCCCCAAGACGCCGATCTCCAGCGACACTCTGAAAACCGTCGTCAAGAACTACCGGACGCTCCTGCGGCAGAGCGCTTCGCCCGGAAGGATGTTCATCGAGATCAGCGAAGCGGTCACGGCCCTGCCCCAGATCGAAATCGACAGAATCGATTGGGAGCTCGGCACCGGAGCGAAATCGGCAGCGGGCCGCGAGGCGCCAAGGACACCTTCCGCCCCGCCGGCACAGGCGCAGGCCGCGGGCGCCGAGTTTCAGACCCAAACCGCCGAGATTGCGGGCAAGCTCGTCGTGCAGCAGGCCTCGGACTTCCGCGCCGTGACCGCGCTGGTGAACCAATTTACCGAGGCGCTGCGCAGGCGGCCCGGCACCGAAGTGACGCGCACGCAACTGCCGTTCGACATCAACGCGGAAAAGAGCCTCGCCGGCGATATCGGGGCGGCGAGGAGAGAGGAAGTGCCGCAGTTCTCGGTGGTAGTGGTCAAGCGGCGCGGCACATGAACGTCACCCGCGACGACCTCAAGCGCCTGCGCATGCCGCTCGCCGTGGCGATCGTGCTGCTCGTGCTAGCGGCAGCCAGCCTGATCGCCAGCGGATACTACCTGGACGAGGCGAGAACGGCGCGGGACGCGACGCGACTGACCCGCGTGGCGGCCCAGGAGCGCGTCTTGAGAGTCGCGGAGGAAGAGCGCGAGATCCGCGATGACCTCGTGTACTACGAGCAGATGCGCCAGCGCGGCGTCGTCGGCGAGCAGAGCCGGCTCGACTGGATCGAATCGATCGCGAGGATCAAGAACGATCGCAAGCTCTTCGAGATCAGGTATAACTTCGAAGCTCAAAGGCCGCTCGATTATCCCGGGCTGGTCGCGACCAGCGCCGCCGATTTCGTGGTGAGCAGGTTGAAACTCGACATGTTGCTGCTCCATGAGGGAGACCTCCTGAATTTCCTGGCGGACCTGCAGGCAGGCATCAAGGCGCACGTGTCCGTGCGAAATTGCACCGTGACCCGGATTGAGCGCGGGGCGGCGCCGGGCGCAACGACGCTCCAACCTCGCCTGCGAGCCGAGTGCCAGGTCGACTTGGTCTCGGTAAGGGGGCTCAAGCCCGCTTGAGCCGCTCTATGCGATACATACCCTCCATCGAAAGGAATCGGAATCGCATTGGATTTGCGGGGCGCCTATTCTCGGTCGCATTCCTGCTCTTGCTCTGGACAGGTCCCGCCCCGGCTCAGGAAATTCTCGGGCGCCTCTTCTTTACGGAGCAGCAACGCCAGGATCTCGACCGTCGCCGCCAAGCCAATATCCAGGAGACTGCGGTTGTCGTCGAGAGCACCGTCACGGTCAACGGCCAGGTGTCGCGCTCCTCGGGCAGGAGCACGACCTGGATCAACGGAGTTCCACAGGAAAGCGCGAGGAAACCCCTCGATCCGGCCAGAGTGACCCTGCCCGGCGGCGAGGGCGCGCCTTCTGTGAGCCTCAAGATCGGGCAGACGCTCGACAAGGTCCGCGGCGAGATCAGAGATCCCGTCGCAGGCGGGGGTATCGAGACTCCTTCGGGAAAGCGCGAGCGCAAGCCGTGAGGCCACGGGTGCGGATCAAAGAGTCGGTGTCCGATCAGCGCGGCTTCGCGCTGATCGCGCTCCTCGCCCTGGCGGCTTTGATCAGCGCCTTCCTGATCGCCAGCGCCCTCAACTTCACCAGCGCCGGGATCTCCAACGAGCGCGAGGATCGCAGCATGAGCGCGCTCAGGAAGGCGAAAGCGGCGCTGATCGCGTATGCGGCGTCGGAGCAGTGGCAGTTGTACAGGACCTCGCCCTATTTTCAGCCGGGCGCGCTGCCCTGCCCGGACCAGGACGATGACGGCGACGCTGACTGTATCGGTTCCAACACCGCGAGCATGATCGGCCGCGTGCCGTTCAAGACGCTCGGCATCGACGATCTGCGCGACGCGAGCGGAGAGCGTCTCTGGTACGCGCTCTCGCACGATTTTCGCAAGTTCCAGTGTACAAGTACGGTATACCCGCCGTCCCCGAGCGGCTGTACGATGATCAACAGCGACACGCTGGGACAACTGACCGTTACTGGATTGGCTCCCGCGGCTCAGGTCGTCGCCATCGTTTTCGCACCGGGAGCGGCACTGGATCTTCGAGCAGTCGGCGGCCCTTTACAGGACCGCATCGCCGGACACAATGACTCCACCAACTATCTCGAAAACGTCAATTTGGGCGATAACATCCATTTCACATTCACCTCAACCGGATTGCCGACAGATACATCCAACGACCGCCTTCTCGTCATCACCCAGGCCGACCTGATGGCGGTGGTCGAACCTGTCGTTGCCGCGCGGGTCGAGCGGGACATTGGGCCGCTCATCCAAGACTACTTCACCAAGTGGAGCCGCTATCCGTTTGCCGCACCGTTCGACATCACGGGGGCGGGTCCCGGGCGGGAGCCGCAGGCGACGCCCGATCCTCGAGACCGCGCTCAATCGGCGTACACGGGCGCCTCAAGCCAGACTACCGGTTTGCTGCCCTTGTCGAACACTCCGACCTTCACGTGGGGGAGCGCCACCGTCACGAGTATCGTCGGGTCGGGCACGGGGCGTTACGATGGAACGATAACCTCTCCCCCAGACACTATCTCCCCCAACCCGACGAACTGCACGATCGGTTCGTCGCCCCTCAGAGCCACGTGCATAATCAACTACGTCGGCGGCCCCAACGATCGCCCGGACATCAAGCTGGAGATTTTCCTGACCAATGCGAATCTGGCGTTTGCCGATATCCCGTCTCCGATAACTGCCCCGCAGAGTTTGACGATGGTCAACCATGTCGGCCTTCCGCTCAGTCCTACCGCGTTCGGCCAATGGAGTGACCTCCCAACTACACCACCGCCTTCGCAAAACCCGCCCACACAGAGCATTGTGGCGCAACTGGCCGGCGGTGTGCTCACTTACACCGGGCGACTGCAGAACGAAGGGACCACCGGCAACAGGGTCACGATCACCGTTCCTCTCCCTGCGCCCCCTTCCTATTTGCCCATCATAAGCGGCGATCCTGCCGTCAATCCAACTGGAGCCTGGTTTATTTTGAACCAGTGGTACCGCCAGACTTACTATGCCATATCACCCGGCTACGCTCCCGGCGGCGTCGGCGCCTGCAATCCTCCAGTGCCCACCGCCCTCCCCTGCCTGACTGTTAACAATCTTGCTTCCCCAACGAACAACAAGAAGGCGATCCTGGTGTTCGCCGGCCGGCCCCTGAACAGCAGTACGCGTCCTTCAGCGAACCCCGCGGACTATCTCGAGGGACAGAATTCCACCCCGGCAGACCTGATCTTCGAGCACCGGTCGGGCGTCCCCACTACGATCAACGACCGGGTCGTGGTCCTTTCTCTTTCCCCCTGACCCCTGCGCGATGAGCAGAAGCAAGGGGTTCTCGCTCGTCGAGCTTGCAGTGGCCTTGGCGATCATCGCCCTCCTGCTCGCCGGCGCTTTGATTCCGCTTTCCACCCAGATAGAGGTGCGCAACGTGGCCGACACCCAGCGCACCATGGAGTCGATCCGGGAAGCGATTATCGGGTTTGCCCAGGCCAACGGCCGGCTTCCATGCCCCGCGGACGGAACTATTGCTGCGGGAGGCACGAACGCGGGCAAAGAGCTATGCCCAAATACATCAGGCGTTGTCCCCTGGGCCACGCTTGGCGTGCCCGAGGTCGACGGCTGGGGCAGGCGCTTTTCCTATTGGGTGTCGCCGATATTCACCGACGCGATAGGGACAACGTTCAACAACACTTTTCCCTCCGCCCAAAACCCTCCTTGCCCCGCACCAATACCCACTCCGACCCAATCGTCCTTCGCGCTCTGCTCGCTGGGTAGCTTCACGGTCAACACGCGCAGCGAAAGCACCCACGCGGCGAATACCCTCGGCTCGGTGTTACCGGCAGTAATCATCTCCCACGGTAAGAACGGGTTCGGCGCCTATGCCGTCGGCGGCGGTCCGAGACTTGCTGTCCCGGCGGGGACGGATGAAGCAGCTAACGCAACCGACGCCGGTACAGTCTTTTACAGCCGCACCCGGACGCCGGCAGCAGCAGGCTGCGTCGACCCTGCCCCCCCAGCGCCAAGCGGGGCGCCGGCCTGCGAGTTCGACGACATCGTGGTCATGATTTCCTCCAGCGCGCTCATCTCCCGCATGGTCGCGGCCGGCCGCCTGCCCTGATCCGCCAATGAGCCGCGGCGAGACGCCGCGCATGAACTACTGCCCGCGCGCGCCGCGGCGCACTTCTCCCCGCAGGCTGAAGCACACCCGGCCACTTTCGTTTTCTCGCAGTTGCAGCGAGAATCCCGAGATCTCGGCGAGCCGGCTGGTCTGGTACAGGCCGATGCCGAATCCGGTCTCAGAAGGTACGGGCCCCCTCATCAGCCCCCGCAGCACTTCCGCCGCCACGGGAGCGCCGCTGTCGCACACGGAAAACTCGATGGTGTCGTTGCAGCGGAAGGTCGCGCGTACGGCGACGGATTCATCGAGCCTGCGCTTTCGCAGCGCATTCTGGAGCAGGTTGTCGCCCGCACAATCGAAGAGCTCCTTCGGCAGCATCACGGCGTCCCCCAACCCTTCGCGGGAAAATTCGACCCCGCGACCGGCGTAGCTGCGCTGCAAGCCCTCCCACCACGTATCGGCCTTGATGAAACGGCCGTTGCTGGCATCGGGCTTTTGCAGCTTGTCGAGCGTCTGCTGCAGGCGCTGCGTAATCGCTGGAAGCTGCCGGCGCATGAGCGAGGACAATTCGCCACCCGCATCGGGCGCCGTATCGCGCTCCGCCGCCGCGCACAGGACGTTGAGAGACTGCAACAGGTTCTTCACGTCGTGCGTCATGCGCGCGCCGGTTTCGTGAACGGCTTGCACGTAGGTCTGCTGCTGGAGTTTCTGCTCGCGCTGCTTGGCGACATAAAACTCGCCGAGAAGCTGTCCGAGCAGCTGAAAGTGCCAAACGAGCGAGGGACTCAAGGGCAGCCTGGTGAAGACCCGCAAATGGATTTCCTGGTTGGTGAACTCGACGGAATTCTTCGAAACCTTGCCGAAATCGCCCGATTCGCCCGCCGTGTGCCAGAAGCCGCCGGAGACCCAGGGCAGTCGGGCGAGGCCGACGCAGGCCTCTTTCATGAAGCGCTCGGGCTTGGTCTCGAGCTGCGACAGCTCTGCCAAAAAATACAGCCAGCGCTCGAATGGCAGCCCTATCGACAGCAGATAGCGCGAGAAATACACGGAAAGACCGCTAAATCCGGCGCGGGGGTTCCAGGCAAAGGAAAGTAGCAGCAGCACGCCCGCGATGATCAGCATGCTGTACGAGAGAGCCAAGATGTAGTCGATCCCGCCTACCGTCATGAAGGCAAAGCTGCCCAACGCGAGCGCGATCAGCAGCAGCACGATCATCGCGGCATAGAAAAAATCGACGACCTGTGGAGTTTCGGCAGAATCCGTCTCGGCGGGGATCGCCACCATCACGAGGAACAGCACGGGCAAACCGTATTGCGCGAGCAATTCGACCTCGTTGGGCAGCGGCACGCGAATAAAGGTGTTCGGGACGATCCAAATGAGCAGCAGCGAGACGAGATACAGCAGCACCACGAGATAGAAGCGCCGCAGCCACCGTGCCTGGAAAAGGAACACCTTGCCGCCCACGATTCCAGCCAGAACGCTCACCCAGAGGGCAAGCAGCCACCAGTTGAGGAAATACAGGGTTCCCAGCGCAATCGCGGCGACCGCCGCAACCTGGGCCGAGGTCAGGCGATGTTCGCCCCGCATGAACGGCTGCCAGAGTATGAAAAGCCCGAAGTGCGCGAGCATCAAACCGCGCGCCCAGAAATCCTCCGTACCCCGCATCGCGGCAAGGTGCAGGGACACCAGCATGACGAGGAACAGACCTCGCCATGACCTCGCGATGAACAGCTGAGAAATCTGGAGCGCGGCAGTCGTCGCCATACCGTGAGTCATCCGAGATCGGGATCCGCGAAAGGCAGTGCGCTCAAGGGCATGCGGTGCATGTATCCTCTCCCGAGTTTGTGGTAGGCAAGTTGGGGAGACATCATGCGGACTTGCGCGAACCCTCCCCGTGGACTTACGCTCCCACAGGCACGTATTGTGCCAGCTTTGACTTATCAGCACTCAGGCCGTATTTCACCCTTTCCATGCCCATTGTCGCTTCGCTCGCGAGAGCTACCCTGCTCGAGGCCGTTCGGAACCGCCTCCTGTGGCTTGCGGTGATCGTCGTCGTGATCGCCTTCGGGCTCGCCCAATTCCTGAATCAGGTGGCGATTACCGAGTCTCGAGAGATCCAGACCGCGTTGCTCGCAGCCCCGCTCAGAGTCGCCGCCGTCTTCATCGTCGCCGTGTTCGTGATCACGAGCATGGTGCGGGAGTTGAGCGACAAGGTCACTGAGCTGCTGCTCTCCTTGCCGGGGCCGCGCTCGGTCTATTTTTTCGGAAAGTTTGCCGGCTACGCGATGCTCGCCTCGATCCTCGCGCTGCTCAGCGCGCTGCCTTTGGTGCCGTTCGCAAATTCCCAGGGACTGGTCCTCTGGACCCTCTCCCTCATTTGCGAGCTGCTCATCGTGACTGCGATGAGTCTGTTTTGCGTATTGTCTTTCGCGCAGGTGGTCCCGGCGTTTGCCGCCGTTGCGGGCTTCTACCTGCTGTCGCGTTCAATGGCGGCGATGCAGATCATCGCCGGCGCACCCCTGCAGGATCCCGGCCTCACCGATCGCGTGGTCAATGCCCTTGTGGAGCTGATCGCGCTCCTGCTGCCGGCGCTCGACGGCATGACGCAGACGACTTGGCTGCTGGGGTCGGCACCGAGCGTGAGCGCCCTAGGCGCCGTCGCCGGCCAGACCGCCGTCTATCTCGTACTGATCTGTTCCGCGGCGCTTTTCGATTTGTACCGCAAGGACTTTTGAGGCGATGTCGCAACGATCGATTGCCGGTGTACCGCGTGGCGTTCTCGCGCTGCTCGCTCTGGGGCTCGCCGCGCAGATCGGGCTGAAGGCCACCGCCCCGCCGCCCCGGACGGCCGCAGAGGACTTGGCGCCCGCGCCGAGCATCGCGGCGCTCAGGCTCGCGAGCTTCGGGGATCCCGTGGCGCTCGGCAAGGCACTGATGCTTTATCTACAGGCGTTCGACTATCAATCCGGCAGCAAGGTCCCGTATCGCGACCTCGACTATGCCCGGCTGGAAGCCTGGCTCGCGAGAATCCTGGAGCTGGACCCGCGCGGCCAATACCCCCTCCTCGCCGCGAGCAGGCTGTATGCCGAAGTGCCGGTCGAGGCCAAGCAGCGCAGCATGCTCGAGTTCGTTTATCGGCAGTTCCTGCTCGATCCCGATCGTCGCTGGCCCTGGCTTGCTCATGCCACCGCCATCGCCAAGCACAGGCTTCACGATCTGCCGCTCGCACTCCGCTACGCTCGAGCGATCCAGCGCTACGCCGTCGCCGACAACGTTCCCCTCTGGGCGAAGCAGATGGAGATCTTCATCCTGGAGGACATGAATGAGCTGGAAACCGCCCGTCTCATCATCGGGGGATATCTACAAAGCGGGACCGTCAAGGACCCAGCCGAACTGCGATTCCTGGATGAGCGCCTGAGACAACTGGAAGCGCGGACCGCGGGGAAAACTTCGGCGAAAGAACTAAGGCAAAGTGTCAGATAATCGTCGTAAGTGTCCAGTTTTCAACAAAAATGACTGGGTCACCCCCGGTAAAACGAGGCTGTACGGGCATACTGTCCGGCACGTATATTGCGGGTTTCAGAGGATTCTCAACTCCGGAGGGTTTCGGGGGTAGCATGAGTTCGTCTATTATCAACAGCAAGAATTCGACCCAAGGGGGTTTCACCTTGGTAGAAATCGCGATCGTGCTCGTGATCATCGGGCTGCTCTTGGGTGGCATCCTGAAGGGGCAGGAAATGATCACCCAGGCCAAGATCAAGAACATTGTTAACGATTTCAACGGCGTCACCGTAGCCGTGACCTCCTATCAGGACCGCTACCGCGCCATTCCCGGCGACGACCAGAACGCCACGACGCGCTGGACCACCCAGGCTCCTGCGAGCGGCAATGGCGACGGGGTTATCGCCCTTACGAACAAGTACAAGGACAACGACACCAGCGGTGCGGGCGGCGCTCCGCCGAACACGGCGGAATCCAACCTGTTCTGGCAGCATCTGCGCATCGCCGGTTTCGTCCCGGGTCTGACCACGGGAACCGGAAGCGGGACGCCTCCGCCGAACGCAGCCGGGGGCATCATCGGCGTGGAGTCTGGAGTGGTCGGCACAAAGGGTCTGGGTTTCACCAGCCTGATAGTATGCTTCTCGAATCTGCCTGAAAAAGTCGCAAGTGCCGTCGACGGGCAGATGGACGACAGCAAACCGGCGAGCGGCCACGTCCGAGCGCAGCTGCAGGACACCGCAAATCCCGACACGCTCTCGGCTTCGAACGTTACGGCCTACGTCGAAACCGGGGTGAATCAGTACTTGCTGTGCAAGAACTTCTAGCCGTTTCATCAGGAGAGGTGTTCATATGAGTGCATCCGCCTTCAACTGCAAGAAATCGACCGAGGCCGGTTTCACCTTGGTCGAAATCGCGATCGTGCTCGTCATCATCGGGCTGCTCCTGGGCGGCATCCTGAAGGGCCAGGAAATGATCACCCAGGCCAAGATAAAAAACGTGATCAACGATTTCAACGGAATCACCGTGGCCATAACCTCGTATCAGGACCGCTACCGCGCCATTCCTGGCGACGACAAGAACGCCACCACGCGCTGGACCGTCCAGGCACCTGCATCCGGCGACGGCGACGGGGTTATCACCCTCACGAACAAGTACAAGGACAATGACACCAACGGTACGGGCGGCGCTCCGGCGAGCACCGCCGAATCCAACCTGTTCTGGCAGCACTTGCGCATCGCCGGATTCGTTCCGGGCCTGACCACGGGAACCGGAAGCGGGACGCCTCCGCCGAACGCGGCCGGGGGCATCGTCGGCGTGGAGTCGGCTGTGGTCGGTGGAAAGGGCTTGGGCTTCACGGGTTTGACCGTATGCAGCTCGAACATACCGGACAAGGTCGCCATTGCGATGGACACGCAGATCGACGACAGCAACTCGGCGACCGGCCAAGTGCGCGCGCAGCTGCAGGCCACTGCGAATCCGGACTTGGCCGCAACCCCGGCCACGGGCTACGTGGAAACCGGAGTCGGTCAGTACCTCGTCTGCAAAGCTTATTAGCTACGCTTCCCGTGAAAGAAAAAGCCCGCTCGCGCGGGCTTTTTCGTTTCCGGCCGACTCTGAGTGAAAACGTCCTCGGCCCAAGCACTGAGCCTGTTGCTCGCGGGCGGCCTGTGTCTGCTGCCGTTTCTGCTGCCGTATCACCAGCAGCCCATGCCGAGTTTTTTCCCCGAGTGGCTGGCCGCCGCGCTGGGCATCGCCGCAGCGCTGACCTTGCTCGTCGGCCGAGGTGTCACGGCCGTATCCTTCGTATCCTCGCCTGTGCCGGCGCGCTGGCTGATCGTCTTTGCGGTGTTCCTCGCAGTCCAGGCGGTGAGCGGCGGGCACGTCTATCCCCAATTACCCTTGGTCGCCGCGCTGTACGTCCTCTACGCCGTGCTGATGATTTGGCTCGGGGCGCAACTTACGGCTGCGCTCGGCATCGAGCGCGTAGGCACGGTGCTGGCCGCGTTTTTTCTCATCGGAGCTCTGGCAAATTCGCTGGCGGGGGTGATCCAGTTCTACGGCCGACCCAAGCTATTCGAGGATGTCATCGCCGAGCTGCACGGCAAGCGCGCCTACGGGAACATCGCGCAGGCGAATCTTTATGCCAGCTACCTGGCGCTAGGCGAGGGCGCGCTCCTGTTCCTGTGGGCGCGCGCCCGCGTGCGAACGGCGTATGCGCTTCCGGCGCTGGCTCTGCTCCTCATAGGTAGCTCGCTGTCTGGGTCCCGTGGCGCACTGCTCTACGCACTATGGTATGGCGCGCTCGGACTGCTGGCCGTACGCGTTCAGGATGGCGAGGGAGCACGGCGCCTGAAGTTCGCTGCTTACAGCGTCGCGGTTGCGGCGCTGTCGGCGGACTTCGCGGTGCCGTGGCTCAATGACGTGCTCCATCTTGGTCCAACGGGAGAAGGCACTCTCGATCGCATACTCGCCTCCCCTGGCGAACATGCCGAGCCGCGCCGGCAGGCGTGGTTGATTGCTTTGCGCGTGTTTATCGGCGCTCCCCTGGCCGGGATCGGCACCGGCGAGTTCGCGGGCGCCGCGTTTGAGCTGGGACTCGATCCCTCGCTCACGCAGATCGGCGAAGTCTGGACTTCGCCGCACAATCTTCCGCTGCACCTCCTTGCAGAAACCGGCCTTGTGGGCACGACCCTGGTGCTGGGCGGTCTATGTGTCTGGGGGTGGCAGGCGGCCCGGCGCTATTGGACGGACCGGCAGGTCGCATCGTGGTGGATCATTGCCGCGGTTGGAATCGAAATGATTCACTCCCTGACCGAGTTTCCGTTGTGGAACGCACACTTCCTCGGCGTGACCGCACTTCTGATGGGTGCGGGCGCAAGACTCTGGACGCGTTCCCCGGCAGTTTCGCGCACCGCGTGGATTACCCCCGCAGCCGTCTGTGCTGCGCTCTCGCTTACCTTGGGTATCACCCTCAGGGACTACGTGCGTTTGGACATGACACGCATCAGCGGAACCATGCTCACGCTGACCCCTGCCGCCCAAGCGCATCGGGACGCCGAAACCATGCACGAGCTGGCGCACGGCCTCATGGCGCCTCTGGCAGAGCTATGGATAGTGATCGGCGCTCCGCTGGACCGGAGCAGGCTTGCCGACAAGCTGGCGATGAGCGAGCGCGTTGCCCGCTACTGGCCGGCCAATGCCGTCATGACGCGACGCGCCATATTTCTCGCATTTCAAGGCGAGGCGGCAAGGTCGCGCGAATTGCTTGCACTCGTTTTGAGGACGTTCCCGCACAGGCGTGACGCGACTATCCTGATGCTCGAACAAGCGCGCCAGGCGGACCCCAACGCGATCGCACCGCTCGTAGCCACGGCCAAGAGCCTAGACATCCCCCCAGCTGCTTTCCGGGAACGATAAGCCTACCCCTGAAGCAGACGCATCTCCGCGGCAGCGAGTTGCTCGGGCGTGCCGAGCAACACAATCACGTCGCCCTCCTGCAATGCCGTTTGCGGATCCGGGGAAATCATCCGCAGCTCCCGCCGCCGCAGCGCCGTTACGCGCACGCCCAGTTCACCCAGCGCGAGCTCCCCTAGGCTGCGTCCCGAGGCGCTCGCGCCCGTCGCGAGCGTCACCGAGTGCAGGCGCGGTTCGCGCGCTTCGTCGGGGTTCTCGGCCTGGTCGGTGCCTCCATGAAAGAAGCCGCGCATCAGGCTGTACCGATGCTCGCGAACGTCGCGAATGCGACGCACGACCCGCTTCAAGGGTACGCCCAGCAGCACCAATGCGTGCGAGGCCAGCATCAAGCTCGACTCGAAGGTCTCGGGCACCACCTCCGACGCACCCGCGGCGATGAGCCGGTCCATGTCGGCGTCGTCCAGAGTGCGGACGATCACGGGCAACGCAGGATTGAGCGTGCGCACATGATGAAGAATCCGAAGCGCAAGCTGCGTGTCCGCGAAGGTAACGACAAGCGCGCTCGCCCGCGCGACACCTGCCGCGACGAGCGTTTCGTACCGTGACGCGTCGCCGAAGACGACCTTCTCGCCTGCTGCCGCCGCTCCGCGCACGCGCTCCGGATCGGTGTCGAGGGCGATGACATCGATGTGCTCCTGCTCCAGCATGTGCGCCAGGCGCTGGCCGGTACGGCCATAGCCGCACACGATGACGTGCCGCTCGGTTGCGAGACTCTGCGCGGCTACTCGGTGCAGCGCAAGCGATTGCAGCATCCATTCGGCGCTCGACCAGCGCAGGGCGAGCCTGTCGCTTGCCTGAATGACGAACGGGGCGACAAGCATGGAGAGCAGCATCGCCGCGACGACCAGCTGGGAAAAGTCGCGGTCGAGCAGTGCGACCGACTGTGCCAGGACCGTGAGCACCAGGCCGAACTCGCCCACCTGAGCGAGAGCCAGCCCCGTGCGTACGGCCGCACCCGGACCGGCTCCGAACAGGCGCGCGAGGCTGGCGACCAGGATGAACTTGAACACGATCAGCAGCGCCGTGAGCGACAGCGTCAGCCATAAATTCTCCGCAACCGTTCCCAGGTCGAGTCTCATGCCTATGGTCACGAAGAATAGCCCCAGCAGGACCTCCCGAAACGGCCTGATGTCCTCCTCGACCTGATGCCGGTATTCGGTTTCGGCTATGAGCATGCCGGCGAGAAACGCGCCCAAGGCCAGAGACAGCCCCGCCCGATCCGTGAGCCAAGCAAGCCCCAACGTAATGAGCAAGACGTTGAGAATGAACAGCTCATGCGAGCGGCGGCGCGCCACGATGTGAAACCAGCCACGCATGAGTTTCTGCCCGACAAAGAGCAGCACCGCGAGCACCACCGTGGCCTTGGCGAGGGCAAACCCCAGACGCTGCACAAGCTCGCCGCTCCCCTCCGCAATCGCAGGAATCAAGATCAGCAACGGAACGACCGCGAGATCCTGGAAAAGCAGCACGCCGACGACGTCCCGTCCGTGGGGCGTTTCCAACTGGATGCGTTCGGCAAGGATGCGCATGACCATCGCCGTCGACGACATCGCGATCGCGCCTCCAACCGCGAGGGCGGCTTGCCATGGAGCTCCCGCAAGTGAGGCGGCAGCAAGCACGGCACCGAGCGTAAGCAGGACCTGGGAAAACCCGAGCCCGAACACGGCGCGACGCAGCTGAAAGAGCTTCGCCAGGCTAAACTCCAGCCCGATCGAGAACATCAGGAACACGACGCCGAATTCCGCAAGATGCCGTCCTTCGTCGGTGTCGGGAATCCACGCCAGCGCGAAGGGGCCCGCTGCGACACCGACCAGGATGTACCCCAGTAGCGGAGGGAAATGAAGCCAGCGGAACAGCACAACGACGAACACCGCGCTCGCCAGCAGGATCAGCACGAGTTCAAGCGTGTCACCCATCCGGAAGTCCTTGTTTTTTTGGGATCACGTGGAAAGAGCGTGGATTCGGTCTGGTATACTCCAACTATGATAAAGGGTGCTCCCGGCGCGGGCCAGCGCGGTTTTTCTCAATGAACGATCGATCGAAGAAGGCGATTTCAACGTCCGCGCTCGAGCTCGCCCGCAAAGTGCTCAGGATCGAGGCCGATGCGGTGAGCGGGCTGATCTCGCGGCTCGACGAGCGTTTTCTGGATGCGCTCGGTGTGATCCTCGCTTGCCGCGGGCGCGTCGTAGTGAGCGGCGTCGGCAAGTCGGGGCACATCGCCCGCAAGATCGCATCCACGCTCGCGAGCACGGGAACACCGGCTTTTTTCGTTCATGCCGCCGAGGCGGGACACGGCGATCTCGGCATGATCACGCGCGATGACGTGGTGCTGGCGCTCTCGAATTCCGGCCAGTCGGACGAGCTGCTCACGATCATCCCTCTGATAAAGCGCCGGGGCGCGAAGCTGATCGCGCTGACCGGCAATCCCGACTCGGCGCTTGCCAGGGAAGCCGATGTGCGTCTTGACGCAGGCGTCGCGCAGGAAGCCTGCCCTCTGAATCTTGCGCCGACGGCGAGCACCACTGCGGCGCTCGCGCTCGGCGACGCTCTGGCCGTCGCCTTGCTGGACGCTCGCGGTTTCGACGAGCAGGATTTTGCTCGCGCCCACCCCGGAGGCGCGCTCGGCAGGAAGCTTCTCATTCATGTCTCCGACGTCATGCGCACCGGCAACGACGTTCCGGCCGTATCGGAGACTGATTCCTTTTCCGACCTGCTGGCCGAGATATCCAGGAAAAGCATGGGTATGAGCGCGATCCTCGGCCCCGGCAAAAGGGTCGTCGGGATATTCACCGACGGCGACCTGCGTAGGACGCTGGAGCGCAAACCCGACGTCCGCGCGCTCAAGGTTACCGATGTCATGAAACGCAATCCACACACGATCGCCCCGCACAAGCTTGCCGCCGAAGCGCTCGAGCTGATGGAGCGTCACAAGATCAACCAGCTGCTAGTCGCGACGGAAACGGGAGAGCTCGTTGGCGCTCTCAACATGCACGATCTGTTTCGCGCCAAGGTCATTTGATGCGCGACGACATCCTGGAGCGAATGCGGCGGCTGCGTCTGATGATCTTCGACGTCGACGGGGTGCTCACCGACGGGACCCTGTACTTCAGCGAGACCGGAGCCGAGTTGAAGGCATTCAACGCTCAGGACGGCCATGGGCTCAAGATGCTGAAGGAGAGCGGGGTCGAGGTCGCCATTCTTTCGGCACGTCGCTCGCGCGCCGTCGAGGTGCGCGCCGCAGAGCTTGGCATCACGCTCGTCGAACAAGGGGCCGGGGACAAGAGCACGGCCTTCGAAAAACTGCTCGGCCGGGCGCGCACCTCGGCTGCCGCCTCCGGATACATGGGTGATGATTGGGTGGATCTGCCGGTGCTCGCGCGTTGCGGTTTTGCCGCGAGCGTGCCAGAAGCGCCGGAGCTCGTGCGAGAGCGCGTCCACCACGTTACGCGGGCTCCCGGCGGCAGAGGGGCCGCCCGCGAGGTCTGCGAGCTGATCATGCGGGCCCAAGACACGCTAGAGCGGCTCATCGCCCGCCAGCTCGCATGAAACCGCGCGTTACCCCTCTGCTCCCGCTCGTTCTGATGGCATTTCTCGGGTTGCTGACCCTTTGGCTGCAATACGCTGTGCTGGAGGGCTTCGGCGGGGATGCAAAGCCCTCCGGGCACGATCCCGATTCCATCGTCGAAAACTTCACCGTTCAGAGGCTCGACGGTTCGGGCAAGCTCCGGTACACATTCTCTGCGCCGAAGATGATGCATTACGCCGACGACGGTTCGGGCGAAGCGCTCTATCCGCGCTTCGTCGAGATTGCCGCTGACGGCGGCAACTTCATCGCGACCGCCAATCGCGGCACCATCAATCGCCAAGGCGAGGAGGCCTTCTTGTACGGCAATGTGCTCTTCTTGCGCGAGGCAACGCCGGAGCGACCCGAGTTTCGCGCTCGCACGGAATTCCTGCACGTACTCGCCGAACAGGGGATCGCGCGCACAGATCACACGGTCACGATTTCCGAAGGGCGCTCGGTCTTGACAGGGGTCGGGATGGTTGTGAACAAGAACAATCAACAGTTCATGCTGCAATCGCAAGTCAAAGGCATCTTTGATGTGCCGTCCAGGAAATAGGGCGCGCGCCGCCGCGGCCTTGGGCCTTGCGGCACTGTGGGCATTGACATCGGAGTCGGCGCTTGCCGAGAGAGCCGATCGCGACAAACCGATCAACATCGAATCCGACAGCATGATTTCCGACGACGCCAAGAAAGTTTCCACTTTCAACGGAAAAGTCGTGCTGGTCCAGGGCTCGCTCGTCATCCGCGCGGACCGAATCGTCGTGCGCCAGGACGGCGACGGCTTCTACCACGGCGTCGCGAGCGGCAAGCCGGCGACGTTCCGCCACAAGCGGGATGGTTACGGCGAATACATCGACGGAGAAGCGTTCAGGATCGAATACGATAACAAGCTCGAGCGCGTCGAGTTCTTCGATGCCGCCCGGCTGCGCCGCGACAGCGGGGACGATATTCGCGGGGATTTCATCTCCTACGATGCCCGGACGGAGCGCTTTACCGTGAAATCAACGGGCGAGGCGTCCAGGACTGACAGCGAAGGACGCGTGCGCGCAACCATCATGCCGAAAAAGCCGGCGGGGCCCGAAGCGCCGCCCGTTTCCGGCGCGAGCCGGCAAGACTAGTCTCCCCGTTTCTCCGGGCGGGCGAACTCGATGAGCCAGCTGCAGGTCCACGGACTCAAAAAACACTACGGCTCGCGAGTCGTGGTGAAGGACGTGTCGCTCGAGGTGACGAGCGGCGAGGTCGTGGGGCTGCTGGGTCCGAACGGCGCCGGGAAAACGACTTGCTTCTACATGATCGTCGGGTTGGTCGCAGTGGACGACGGCGCGATCCATCTCGATGGCAGGGAAATCAGCCATTTTGCGATGCATCGCCGCGCCCGTATGGGATTGTCGTACCTGCCCCAGGAGGCCTCCGTGTTCCGCAAGCTGACCGTCGAGGAGAATATCCGTGCGGTCCTGGAATTGCAGGAACTTCCCGACGAGGAGATCGAGTCCCGCCTTTCCGGGCTGCTGCGCGATCTCAACATCGCGCATCTGCGACAATCTACCGCGCTCTCCCTCTCGGGCGGCGAGCGCCGCCGCGTCGAGATCGCCCGGGCGCTCGCGACGCGCCCGAGCTTCATACTGCTCGATGAACCCTTCGCCGGCGTCGACCCGATCGCGGTGCTCGACATTCAGAAAATCATCCGCTTTCTCAAGGAACGCGGCATCGGGATCCTCATCACGGACCATAACGTGCGGGAAACGCTGGGGATTTGCGACCACGCCTACATCATCAACGACGGATTGGTGCTCGCCTTCGGCAAACCGGACGAGATCGTTTATAATGAAAACGTTAGACGCGTTTATCTCGGCGAGAATTTCAGGCTGTAGGGGCAACGCCGCGAACCACCCCCCCGTTTCCCAATTTGGCCCGCTTGAACTACGATCCTCCCGGCGAGGTACTCGCGTCCCATTCCGATGAAACAGACTCTACAGCTCAAGCTCTCGCAGCACCTGACGCTGACGCCGCAGCTGCAGCAATCGATACGCCTGCTGCAGCTCTCGACCATGGAACTGAATCAGGAGCTCGAGAAATTTCTCGCGGAAAATCCGCTGCTCGAGCGCGAAGATGCCGATGGCGAGATTCCGGCAGCCCCTGCGCACATGAACGGCGAGCCGGCGAGCGCCCTCCAGGCGCCCGCGGAGGAGGCGAGCACGGAGAATCCGTCGCAGACGGACATCTTCGCGGCTGACACCGACTGGGGGGGCGAAGGCGGCTCGAGTTCGGGTACGCGCGACGATGCCGATGACGGCGATTTTTTCCAGATCCCCGCCGAGTCTCCCAATCTGCGGGAATATCTGCACCGGCAACTTTCTCTGACCCAGCTCGAACCACGCGACCGCAACCTGGTCGCGTTCCTGATAGAAGCCCTCGACGAAGGCGGCTATCTCACGCAGCCCATCGAGGAGCTCGCGCAGCTCGTGCCCGAGGAGTTGCAGATCGAGCCCGAGGAGCTGGCCATCGCCCTCAAGCACCTGCAGAACTTCGACCCCACGGGCGTGGGTGCCCGCAATTGCGCGGAATGTCTCGAGTTGCAGCTGCTTGCCTTGCCCGAGTCCACCCCGAGCCGCGCCACGGCCCTCGCCATCGCGCACGAGCACCTCGAGCTCCTCGCGGCCCGCGACTTTTCGAAGCTGAGGAAGGCGCTGCTATGCGGGGACGACGAGCTGCGCCAGGCCCA
>WNGL01002854.1_pt1 | contig 20837 bp, 24 predicted proteins | sample 5400591 | NCBI WGS metagenome assembly WNGL01 (sample SAMN13153377, study PRJNA577476) | soil metagenome | isolation source: 80 cm soil or saprolite under Garry oak tree replicate 1 | place: USA:California | collected 2016-06-15 | reverse complement strand
GCTCCATTGTACGTTGCGCAACTCTGGTACGAACGCCGAAGTTTGGCCGGAATCAAAAACTCTTTTCCGACTGCCGGATCAAATGGGATATTCGCCCGAGACGGAAGGATTTCATGACCCTGATCAAAGGCATACTCGCGCTCGCCGCAGCGCTAGGCTTCGCACTCGCTCCGGTCTTCGCCGCGGAGAGCTCGCGGGCGCAAGCGCTTGAGGCGGCCGTCGCCGAGATCAAGGCGGCGGAGCAGGCTCTCCGGGACACGGAGGATCGGCAGCAGCGGGCGGTCGAACCTCTTCCCGGCGAGCGCCTGCGCAATATCGGCGGACGCACCCGCCTCGGTCCGGCTTACTTCGAGCGGCAGCGCGCCATGGCGGCCGAAGTCGACGCCGCGCGGGCACGCCTGAATGAGGCCTACCGGCTACGCAACCAGCTTCGCGAGTAGAGTCGTTCCGAGGACGGAGAGATATCCCGCGCGGCACTCGAGCTAGCTTCGGCTCGCCGCGGGAAAGCTGAGCGTGAACGTCGTCTGCAGCCCCGGCTCGCTCCTCACGCCGACCCTGCCGCCGTGCAGCTCCGCGATCGACTTGACGATCGCGAGACCCAGGCCCGACCCGATCGAAGAATCCTCGCGCGCGCTGCAGGGACGATAGAACCGGTCGAAGATCCGGGGCAGGTGCTCCGCCGCGATCCCCGGGCCGGGATTGGCCACTTCGACCTCCGCCGAGCCGTCGCCGCGCGCCACCGCCCGCACGGCGACCGTGCAGTCCGGCGGGCCGTGGCGCAGGGCGTTCGAGAGGAGATTTCCCACCGCCCGGTTGAGCATCAGCTCGTCCGCCCAGGCGCGCGGCCGCCCGCCCCTCTCGGAGCGCACCTCGAGCGCGAGACGGATGTCGCGCTCCTCCGCGAGCAGCTCGTAGTAGGAGAGGATCTTTCTCAGCGCCTCGCGCAGGTCGACCCATTGCGGCGCGGCGAGCGCCTGCGCGTTGTCGGCGCGGGCGAGGAAAAGCATGTTTTCGATCATCCGCGAGAGCCGTTCGTATTCCTCGACGGCGGATTCCAGCACCGCGCGGTACTCGGCCGCCTCCCGCGGACGCGACAGCGCCACCTGCGCCTCGCCCAGCAGATTGTTGATCGGCGTGCGCAGGTCGTGCGCGAGGTCGGAGGAGAATTCAGAGAGGCGCCTGAACGAATCCTCCAGACGGTCGAGCATGTGATTGAAGGCGAGCGTCGATTCGAGGAACTCCTCCGGCGTATCGTCGAGCGAGAGCCGCTCGTTCAGAGCGCGCGCGCTGATCCTGCCGGCGGTGGCGGCGATGCGCCGCGCGCGCTTGAGCACCAGGCGCGCCGCCCAGATGCCGAGCGCAGCCGCGGCCAGCACGCTCGCGACCAGGGTCTCGAGCAGTCCCTTGCGGTAGCGCGCGAGCAATTCCCTCGGCAGCGAGCGGTCGTACGAGAGCGCGATCAGCACGGAGGACGGTTGATCGTTCGCGCCGGACGCGAGCGGCAGGCGCGCGAGCAGCACCTGGTACCAGCGCCCGTCGGGCGCGGTCCACTGACGGCTTAAGCCCCCGAAGCGCGCCCGCAGCTCGCGTTCCAACGCGGTGTCCACGCGGTCCGGAATCGCTTCGATGGGGATCGCCTTCTCGGGCAACGCCGAAACCGGGACATTGAACTCGCTCGAAGCCCTGAGAATGCGGCGGTCCTCGTCGAGCACCGCGACAGCGAGCTTGCGGTAACCCATCCCGGCCTCCTCGACGAACCGGGGACTGGTGAGGACCGTCTCCGAAGGCCCGAGACGCGCCAGCCGGGTGCGCAGCAGGCTCATGTTGCCGAGGAGAAGGACGTCGTTCGCCTCGAGCAGCTCGCCCGCGAGCATGCGGTCGATCGCGAATCCCATCGCCCCGATGACGAGGAACGAGATGAGCGCGAACAAAAAGCTGATCTGCCAGGTGAGTGATTTGCGCCGCCCGCCCAGTCTCTGGAGGATCCTATCGAGCCGGCCGTTCATGCCGCAGGCTCCTCGAGCAGGTAGCCCACGCCGCGGATGGTGCGGATGAGCTTCACCTCGAACGGATCGTCGACCTTGGCGCGCAGCCGCCGCATCGCGACGTCGACGACGTTGGTGTCGCTGTCGAAGTTCATGTCCCAGACGTGCTCGGCGATGAGCGTCCGGGAGAGCACCTCGCCGGCGTTGCGGACGAGGTAGTCGAGCAGCGCGTACTCCTTCGCCGTGAGATCGATCTTCTTGTCGCCCCGGAAAACCCTGCGCCTGCGCGGCTCGATCTCGAGGTCGCCGATCTTCAGGGTCTCGCCGGCCTGCTTCGGCCCGCGGCGCAGCACCGAGCGTACCCGCGCGAGCAGCTCGGAGAACGCGAAGGGCTTGACCAGGTAATCGTCCGCGCCGAGCTCCAAGCCCCTGACCCTGTCGGCGACGTCGTCGCGCGCCGTCAGAAACAGGACCGGGGTCTGCTTCTTGTCGCGGATCTCGCGCAGCACCGTCCAGCCGTCGGCGCCGGGGAGCATGATGTCGAGAACGATCAGGTCGTAGTCCGAGGACAGGGCCAGGTGCCGGCCGTCGACCCCGTTCGCGGCGATATCGACGACGAAGCCGTGCTCGGTCAGCCCCTTTTTCGCGTAGGCTGCCGTCTTGGGCTCGTCTTCGACGATGAGGATGCGCATGGTCGGAGCGAATGAAAAAGGCGCCGCGACTTCAGCGCCTTTTCATTCTACACCGCGAGGTGTTCGGCGATCAGTCGCCGAGGCCGCCGTCCATTTCCGAGCGCTCGATGTAGACGCGCACGTTGTGGTCGATGGCGCCCTGGGGCGCAATCTTGGCCAATTCGAACGGCTGCTCAATGCCGTCGAAGTCCCACGCGAATTCCTTGCCGCCCGCGACGATCTTCACGACCTCGCCGTGCTTGACGTTGACATACTTGGTGCCGGGGGTGACGACGACCGTGCGGTCGGCGAGGGCAGCCTCGGCCGGCTCGCCGTACAGGTCGCCGAAAGTCAGCGCCGCGGCCGACAGGCTCGTGGCAGACAGTGCGAGTGCAGCAACAACTAGAACCTTCTTCATGTCATTCTCCAATTCAAAGAGTTGAGAGGCATCCAGAGCACCCAGGTTGCCGGCGCCCTGCATGTACCGTCACTCTAGGACTGGGCCTCGGACGGGAAACTGACCGTTCGATTACATTTTTGTCATTTTTTTCCCGCAGCGGCCTCGTCGGCTGCGCGCTGCGGCACGGCCCAGCGGCGCACGAACCTGAAGCCGACCGCGAGCAGCGTCGGGCCGAGGAAGATGCCGACGAAGCCGAATGCGAGTACTCCGCCGAGCACGCCGAGCAGCACCAGCACGAACGGCAGGCTCGAGCCGCGGCTGATCAGCAGCGGCTTCACGACATTGTCGATGCCGCTCACGACGAAGAACCCCCACAGCGCCATGAACACGGCCCAGCCGGGCTGGTCCTGGAAGAAGAGCCAGACCGTGGCGCTGATCCAGATCAGCGGCGGCCCCGCCGGGACGATCGAAAGAAAGGCGGTGATGAAACCCAGCATCAGCGCCCCGGGCACGCCCGCGATGAGAAAGCCGATGACCGCCGCGAGGCCCTGCGCGAGTCCGGTGCCGACGATGCCGTACATCACGCCGTTGATGGTGCCGCCGACGATCTCCAGCAGGCGGCCGGCAACACTGCCGGCGACGCGGTCGAGGCCGTTGCGCAGAGCCCGCGCCAAGGCCGCGCCGTCGCGGTAGAAGAAAAACCCGATGAAGGCGATCAGCGTGAACTGCAGCACGCCCTCGCCGACGATGATGCCGGCCTGCACCAGTCCTGCGCGCGCCGGCTGCGCGATCCGCTTCAGCGCTTCAGTGAGCGCTGCCTTGCTGCCGGCGATCTCGCGCCAGCCCGCGTCCAGCGACTCGCCCACCAGCGGGATCGAGGCGAGCCAGCCTGGAGGCCTGGGCAGTCCCTGGGCGAGCGTCTCGCGCAGTCTTTCGAGCAGCTGAGGGACATCGTCCACGTAGGACCCCGCAATCAGCGCGAGGGGCAACACCAGCACCAGGACCATGAGCAGGGTCATGGCGAGCGCGGCGAGCGTGCGCCGGCCTCCGAGCCTGCGCTCGATCTGCCGGTAGAGCGGCCACGTCGAAAAGCACAGGATCGCGGCCGAGAGCAGCGCCGCGAGGAAGGGCCGCAGCACCATCAGGCAGCCGATCGCGAGCGCCGTGCCCGCGACGACCTGGATGGTCCGCTCGATGCGCTTTTCCATTTTCAGGCGATCAGGATCTGCGGCTCGGCGCCTTCGCGCGCTTCGATGCGGCCGATGCGGAACACGGTTTCTCCGGCGCCGGACAGGGCACGCACCGCCGCATCGGCGTGCTCGGCCGCGACCACGACCGCCATGCCGATGCCGCAATTGAACACGCGGTGCATCTCGGCTTCGGCGACCTTGCCTTCGCGCTGCAGCCACTCGAAGACCGCGGGCCGCGGCCAAGAGGCCTTGTCGATGACGGCTCTGGCCTTTTCCGGAAGAATGCGGGGCACATTGCCGATCAGACCGCCGCCCGTGATGTGAGCCAGGCCCTTGACGGGCACCGAATCCAGAAGCTTGAGAACGGACTTGACGTAGATGCGCGTAGGCTCGAGAAGGTCAATCCCGCGCGGCGGCCTGGCGCGCTCGAGAACCTTGCGGATCAGCGAATACCCGTTGGAATGCGGGCCGCTGGCCGCAAGCCCGAGGATCGCGTCGCCCGGCCGGATCGAACGCCCGTCGACGATACGGTCCTTTTCCACCACGCCGAGCGCGAATCCGGCGAGGTCGTATTCGTCCTTGGGAAACGCGTTCGGATGCTCGGCCGTCTCGCCGCCGATCAGCGCGCAGCCGGCCAGCTCGCAGCCCGCGGCGATACCCTTGACGACTTCCGTGGCAACGCGCACGTCGAGCCTTTCGCAGACGTAATAGTCGAGGAAGAACAGCGGTTCCGCGCCGCAAACGAGAATGTCGTTGACGCTCATCGCAACGAGATCGATGCCGACTGTGTCGTGCCGCTGCAGCTCGAAGGCGAGCTTGAGCTTGGTGCCTACGCCGTCGGTCCCCGAGACGAGCACGGGCTCGCGGTATTTTTTCGGGATCTCGGCGAGCGCGCCGAATCCGCCGATTCCGGCAAGCACTTCCGGGCGCAGCGTTTTCTTCGCGAAGGGCTTGATCGCTTCCACCAGCGCGTCGCCGGCGTCGATGTCCACCCCGGCGTCGCGGTAGGTGATCGGCTTCTTGCTGGTCAAGTCTGAGGGTTGCGGCTAAAGTTACGCGTTTGTTACGCGTTTCGCCCCCGAATCTTAATCGAAATGACCCCAACCCGCCTCGCCGAGGTGGAAAAGGACCGATGCAACAGTTGCTGCTCGAGCTCGCGCCGCCCCCGCCGCCCACGCTGGAGAACTTCTCCGCGGGGAAAAACGGCGCGGCGCTGAAGGCGCTGCGGGAGGCGCTCGATGACGGCGAGCGCTTCGTCTTTCTGTGGGGCCCGAGCGGCAGCGGCAAGACGCATCTCCTGCGTGCCTTCGCAGAGGCGGCCGCGGCGATGGGTCGCGCGGCCTACGTGCCGGCCGCGAACGCCGACTGGGCGCGCACCGGAAATCTTGCCGCGGTCGCCGTGGACGAGGTCTCGCGTCTGGATGACGCCGGCCAGATCGCCCTGTTCGACCTGTGCAACCGGCTGCGTTCTTCCGGCGGAGTGCTTGCCGCGAGCGACGAGGCGCCGCCCGCGCGGCTCGGCCTGCGAGCGGATCTGCGCTCGCGCCTCGCATCGGGAATCGTGCTGCAGTTGCACGCCTTGAACGACGCCGAGAAGGCCGTCGCCCTCAGTGGGCACGCCGCTGCGCGCGGCATCGCGCTCGACGGAGAGCTGATCCGGTACCTCCTCACGCACTTCGATCGCGACATGGGCACGCAGATCGCGGCGCTCGACGCCGTCGACAGGTATTCGCTGCGACGCAAGCGCCCGATCACGCTGCCTCTGCTGAAAGAGGCGCTGAGCTTGCTCGACGCAGACGGCGCCAGTCGTTGACGCAAGGGACCGGGACTTGGAACTCGCCCTCTTCGACCTCGACAACACGCTGCTCTCGGGGGACAGCGACTACGAGTGGGCGCAGTTCCTGATCGAGCGCGGCGTGCTGGAGCGCGCCCAATACGAGGCGAAGAACGACCGTTTCTTCCTCCAGTACAAGGCGGGCGCGCTCGACATCCACGAGTTTCTCGAATTCCAGCTCGCCCCGCTCGCGCGCTACCCCCGCGAGAAGCTGGACGAATGGCGCGGCGAATTCATGCGGACCCGGATAGAACCCATGATCCGCGCGAAGGGGATGGAGCTCGTGCAGCGGCACCTCCGCGACAAGCATCTGTGCGCGATCGTCACCTCCACCAACGCCTTCATCGCCGCGCCGATCGCGCGCGCATTCGGCGTCGACCAACTGCTCGCGACCGAGCTCGAAGTCGAGGACGGTAGGTTCACGGGCAAGTCCTCGGGGACGCCCTCTTTCCGCGAGGGCAAGGTGACGCGGCTTGCGGAATGGTTGGTCGATCGGGGCCGGACGCTCGAGTCGTTTTCAGCGAGCTGGTTCTACAGCGACTCGCACAACGACCTGCCGCTGCTCGAGCGCGTGACGCACCCCGTGGCGGTGGACCCCGACGAGGTCCTGCGCCGGCAAGCGAGCGCGCGCGGCTGGCAGATCATCAGTCTGGAATGAAGATCGTCCCGGCTCTCGTCGTCGCGCTCGTTCCCGCAAGCCTTGCGCTCGCGACGGCATTCGGCAGTGTCGATCTCGGCCCAGGGCAGCTCGCCGACGCGCTCCTCGGGCGCGGCGACGAGATCGCGCGCGAAATCGTCTGGGGCGTGCGCGCGCCCAGGGCGCTCGCCGGATTCGCCTGCGGCGGGCTCCTCGCGCTGGCGGGCGCGCTGCTCCAGGTGCTCCTCAGAAATCCGCTTGCCGATCCCGCCATTCTGGGCGTCTCCGGCGGAGCAGCGGCCGGCGCGCTTGCGGCGATGCTGCTCGGAGTCGGCGCGGCCGGCCTGAATCTGGCCGCGCTCGCCGGCGCCTCGATCGCGGCCGGCGCGGTCTTCGCGTTCTCGCTGGGACGCTCGGGATGGAATCCGTACCGGGTGCTGCTCACCGGCGTCGCGCTCGCTTCGGGATTCGGCGCGCTCGTCGGGTTGATGCTCTCGCTCGCACCCTCCTCGCAGGTGCAGGGAATGCTCTTCTGGCTGCTCGGCGACCTCTCGCCCGCGGGCGACCCGAGCGTCGCGCTCATCGTGCTCGCGGCGTGCGCGGCGCTCGCCTTCTCGCAGTCGGCTGCGCTCGACGTGCTGATTCTCGGCGAAGACAAGGCGCGCTCGCTCGGCGTCGCGGTGACGCGGCTGCAGTGGATCGCCTTCGGCTGCGCGACGCTTGCCACCGTCGCCGCGGTCCTGCTCGGCGGCACGATCGGTTTCGTGGGCCTGGTGGTGCCGCACCTGCTGCGGCTCTCGGGCATCCACCGCCACGGCGCGCTGCTCCCGCTCTGCGCGTGCCTGGGGGGGGGCCTGCTCGCTCTCGCCGATACGCTCGCGCGCACGGTGGCGGCGCCCGCCGAGCTCCCGGTCGGCGTTCTCACCGCGACGATCGGCGTGCCGGTGCTGCTCTTCCTCCTCGGAAGGCTGCGCTGATGCTGGAAGCGGCCGGACTCGGACTCTCGGCAGGCGGGCGCGAGCTCGTTCGCGCGCTCGACCTCTCGCTCGCGCCGGGCGCGTTCTGGTCCCTCCTCGGGCGCAACGGCTCGGGCAAGACGAGCCTCATCCTCGCCCTCGCCGGCCTTCGCGCACCGCAGTCCGGAACGATCGCGCTCGACGGCGTCGCGCTGGCCGCGCACCCGCGCGGCCAGCTCGCCCGGCGCATCGCCGTGCTGCTCCAGGACGAGGAAACCGATTTCCGGGGCAGCGCGCTCGATTACGTCATGCTCGGCCGGTATCCACACTCGAAGAGCGCCTGGAGCCGGGACGAGGAAGGCGCGGCGGCCGCGCGCCGCTCGCTCGCCGAGCTCGATCTCGCCAATCGCGCGACGCAGGCGTATCGCACGCTTTCCGGCGGGGAGCGCCAGCGGGCGCGCATCGCGCAGGTCCTCCTGCAGGACGCGGACATCCTGCTGCTCGACGAGCCGCTGCAGCATCTCGACCTGAACCACCAGGCGCAGGTGATGCGAACGCTCTCCCGGCGCGCGTCCGGCGGAAAGACGGTGCTTGCGGCGCTGCACGAGCCCGGTCACGCCGCCCGGCACTGCGGCTTTGCGGTTTTACTGTATGATGCGGGCCGCGCGAGCCTGGGGCGCTCAAGCGACATGCTCACCCAAGCCAACCTCGAAGCGCTGTACCAGTGCCGGCTGGAAGCGGCGGGCACCGGGAGTTTTCTTCCCTCTTGATCAAGAAATTCATCCGGCGCGTCCTCCGGTTAGGCTCCGACTCCGAGCCGAGAACCGTCCCGAAGGAGCAGCACGGCATCGGCCGCGAGGCGATCTCGCAGGGCTCGCGCAAGGTCTGCGAGGTGCTGCACGGCCGCGGCTATCAGGCGTATGTCGTGGGCGGCGCGGTACGCGACCTGCTGCTCGGCTTTCGCCCCAAGGACTTCGACGTCGCCACCGACGCCTATCCCGAGGAGGTGCACAAGGTCTTCCGGCGCTCGCGCCTCATCGGAAAGCGGTTCAAGCTCGTGCACGTGATGTTCGGCGAGGAGACCGTGGAGGTCTCGACCTTCCGCGCGCGCACTCCGGCGGAGACCGAAAGGCATGATCGCGACCGATTCCAGGAACGCGACCATGTCGTCGATGAGCATGGTCGCGTTGTGCGCGACAACATCTACGGCACGCGCGAGGACGATGCGATCCGGCGCGACTTCACGATCAACGCGCTGTATTACGATCCGGCGAGCGAGACTCTCCTCGACTACCACAACGGCCTGAGAGACCTCCAGCGGAAATCCGTGCGCATCATCGGCGACGCGCGCGCCCGTTACCGGGAAGACCCGCTGCGGATGCTGCGCGCCGTGCGCTTTGCCGCGAAGGCGGGATTCTCCATCGACGAGCGCACGCGAAAACCGATACGCGAGCTCGCTCATCTGCTCGGGAACGTCCCCCCGTCGCGGGTCTACGAGGAAATGCAGAAGCTGCTGCTCTCGGGCCATGCGGCGACGGGCCTGCGCGAACTGCGCGGCGAGGCCCTGCACCACGGTCTGCTGCCCCTGCTCGACGTCATCTTCGGGCAGCCGATGGGCGAGCGCTTCGTCACTCTCGCGCTCGAGCAGACCGACAGCCGGGTGCGCTCCGGAAAATCCGTGTCGCCCGCGTTCCTGTTCGCAGCGCTCCTGTGGCACGAGGTGCTCGCGGCGTGGAAGAAAGCGCAGCAGCGGGGGCTGAAGCCGATCCCGGCTCTGTTCGAGGCGATGGACGCCGTGCTCGACATCCAGACCGACAAGCTCGCCATTCCGCGCCGCCTCACCGCCGTGATGAAGGAGATCTGGGCGCTGCAGCCGCGCTTCGAGCAGAGGAGCGGCCGCCGTCCCTTCGGCCTCCTGGCGCACGAAAGATTCCGGGCCGGATTCGACTTTCTCGTGCTGAGGAGCGCGAGCGGCGAGGCGCCCGAGGAACTCACGCAATGGTGGGAAAAATTCCAGCAGGCGGGCGAGGCCGAGCGCCAGGCGATGCTCATGGCGCCGCAGCCGGGCGAGCGGCGCCGGCGCCGGCGCCGCCGCCGCAGGAGCGCGTTGCCTCCGCCGGACCCCGCGCAGGTTTGAGACAGGCAAAGTTCGACGGCTTCGCGGAAAATCCGATGACACCCGGCGCCCCGCGGGTTATTCTTTCGGGGGAGGCTGACAGCAGATGCACCACATTCGACGCGCGCGCCTTGAGGGGGCATGAAACGGGTTCTGGTCGTGCATTTCTCGCAAACCGGCCAGCTCGCGCGCGTGGCGCGCCGGCTGGTGTCGCCGCTGGCGGAGGCGGGCGATGTGGAGCTCGTCGAAGAAGTCCTGCGTCCGCACCAGCCCTATCCCTTCCCCTGGCCGGCCTGGCGTTTCCTGGACGTAATGCCGGAGACGGTGCTGCTCGAGCCACCCGAGCTCGAACCCTTGTCGGTGCGCGCGGAGGAGCCCTTCGATCTCATCATCCTGGCCTATCAGGTGTGGTACCTCGCGCCCTCCGGCCCGATCACGGCATTTCTCAAGAGCGAAGCGGGAAAACGACTGCTGCGTGGCCGGCCGGTGGTGACCGTTATCGCGTGCCGCAACATGTGGCTGGTGGCGCAAGAAACCGTCAAGCAACTGATCCAGGGGGCAGGCGGGAGGCTGCGCGACAACGTGGCGTTCATAGACGAAGGCAGCGCGCTTGCAACCTTCATCACGACTCCGCGCTGGGTCCTGACTGGACGGCGCAATGCTTTCTGGGGATTGCCAGCCGCCGGCGTGGCCGAAGAGCAGATCGCGAACTCCGATCGATTCGGCCGCGCGCTGCTCGCTGGCCTGCGCGCGGATCGCGAGCGCGTGGATGCGCCCATGCTTGCGGGCCTCGGAGCGGCGTGCGTCGATCCGCAGCTGATTTTCAGCGAACGGGCGGCGCAGCGGGCGTTTTCGGTATGGTCGCAGCTGATCCGTCTCGGCGGCGCTCCCGGGTCGATCGGGCGCCTGCCCCTGCTCGCTGCGTTCTGCGTCTACCTCGTCGCGATGATCCTCACCGTCGTGCCGACGAGCCTGCTCCTGCAATGGGTCACGCGGCCCCTACTGGCGCGGCGCCTGCGATCCCTGCAGGCGTATTACGAGCTGCCGTCGGGGCGCTGATGAGCAACCGAATCCGGGCATGAATCGCAATACCGCCTACATCACGCGAAGCTCGGTTTGTCTGCCGAACGCTCCCGTCGAGAACGACCGGGTGGAAGCGATTCTGGGCCAGGTCGGCGGTCGTCCGTCTCGCGCGCGGCGCGTCGTCCAACGCAGCAACGGCATTCGCCAGCGCTATTACGTCATCGACCCGGCCACGGGTGAGCCCAACTTTACCAACGCGAGCCTCACGGCCGCAGCGGTCAAGGGCCTGATCTACGACGGCTTCGCGCTCGATGACATCGCATGCCTCGTGTGCGGCACCTCGAACCCCGACCAGCTGCTGCCCAATCACGCGGTCATGGTCCACGGCGAGATCGGCGCCTCCGTCTGCGAGGTGGCCGCCACCGCCGGCGTGTGCGTTTCAGGCGCCACAGCGCTGAAGTATGGCTGGATGTCGGTGGTGTCGGGCAGCTCGCAAAACGCGATCGCTACCGGTTCGGAGACCGCTTCGCTCGGTTTGCGCGCGCAGAACTACGGCGACGAGCACCCCGGAGACGCGCAAGCCCTGGAGACGCGCCCCGAACTGGCCTTCGAAAAAGATTTTCTGCGCTGGATGCTCTCCGACGGCGCCGGCGCTCTGCTGATCGAGTCCGCGCCGCGTCCCGGGCTCAACCTGCGCATCGAGTGGATCGATATTTTCTCCTATGCGCATCTGCTGCCGGCGTGCATGTACTACGGCGCGGAAAAAGATGCCGGCGGCGCGCTGCGCAGCTGGTTGAGCTACTCGGCACGCGAGCGCGAGACAAAATCGCTGTTTACCCTGAAGCAGGATGTGAAGCTCCTCAACGACAAAGTCATCGACCACACTCTGATCAAACCGCTCGAGCGCGTCATTCCGCAACGCGCGCTTTCGTCCGGAGCTGTGGACTGGTTTCTGCCTCACTATTCATCGGAATTTTTCCGCGCGCCGGTCGCCGACGGGATCGCTCGCGCAGGGCTCCCGATTCCCCAGGAACGCTGGTTCACCAATCTGGAACGGGTGGGCAACGTCGGATCGGCCTCGATTTACATCATGCTCGACGAGTTGCTCCGAAGCGGCCGCCTGCGGGACGGGCAGCACCTCCTGTGCTGGGTGCCGGAGAGCGGACGCTTCTCGAGCGGTTTCATCTACCTCACCGTCGTCGCGCATGCGTGAGCGCGACGTGCCTCAGGAGGGCAACCGGACCCTCGCGGGCCATCGCAAGGCCGTCTACGCGATCGCCGACGACGGCAAGCTGCGGCTCGTGCCCTCGCGCGGCTGGGAGGTCGAGGAGATCGTGACGCGCCAGGCGGTCGAGGATTTGGAGAGGCGCGCAAGAGAGGCGCGCGAGCGGGTGCGAGCGGGTGAATCCTCGCCGCTCGAATACCACATGTACCGCGCGCGCATGGACCTCGAGCTGCTGTCGCAAGTCACCGGCCTGTGGCGCTGGCGCGTGCGGCGCCATCTCAAGCCGGCGGGTTTTGCGCGCCTGCCGCCCGCGCTCAAGCTGCGCTACGCGGAGGCGCTGGGCATTTCGAGCGAGGCCCTGGATAGGGTCGACTAGCGATGCCCGAGTCTTTCGTGCACGCGCACGCCTCGCATTGCGAGTCCGGCGTGATGTCTTCGCTCCTGCGCCATCACGGCTTGCCCATTTCCGAGGCGATGGCATTCGGGCTCGCGTCGGCCTTGTCTTTCGCCTACCTTCCGTTCGTGCGCATCAACGGCCTCCCGCTCGTGTCCTACCGCATGCCGCCGCGGGCGGTTATCCGCGGCCTTGCGCGCAGCCTGGATCTGGACATGCGTTTCGAGACCTTCCGCTCGCCCCCGGCCGGCATGGAGCGGCTCGACGCGCTGCTCGACGCAGGCAAGCTCGTCGGGCTGCAGACTTCGGTGTTCTGGCTCCCGTACTTCCCGCCCGATCTGCGGTTTCATTTCAACGCGCACAACCTGCTCGTCTACGGGCGCGAGCGCGATGAATACCTCATCAGCGACCCGGTGGGGGAAACTACGGTGCGCTGCGCGCGGGCGGATCTCCAAAGGGCGCGCTTCGCCAAGGGCGTACTCGCGCCCAGAGGATTGCTCTATTTCCTGAAGACGCCGCCCGCTGCCCCCGATTGGGTGCTTCTCGGACGGCGGGCCCTTGCGCGCACCGCGCGCATCATGCTGGCGCCCCTGCCCCTGGTCGGCGTGCGCGGAATGAGGCTGCTCGCGCGGCAAATCGAGCGCCTGCCGCTCGCCGACGGCGGTGAATCCGCACGGCTTTACATCGGCAATATCGTGCGCATGCAGGAGGAGATCGGCACCGGGGGCGCCGGTTTCCGGTTCCTCTATGCGTCGTTCCTGCAGGAGCTGGCGGCCAAGACCGGCTACGCGGCGCTCGACGGGCTCGCGTCGCGCCTGGTCGGGATCGGCGACCGCTGGCGCGAGTTCGCGCTCGCCGCGGCGCGCATGATCCGCGGCCGCGACGCGCTCTCGCCGGCGGCCCTGGCGGAGCGCCTGCGCGCTCTGGCCGCCGATGAAAGGCTTTTCTTCCAGAGCCTGCACCGCGCCCAGTGCGCATGGACACGCTGAACCTCGAGGGCGTGTCGTTTCGCTACCCCGGCCCGGGTGAAACCGTGCTGGACAAGGTCACGCTCGTGATTCCCGCGGGGGGAATTTTCGGTCTGCTCGGACCGAACGGAGCGGGCAAGACCACGCTGATTTCGATCCTCGCGGGGCAATTGCGCGGGGCGACCGGAAGCGTCAGCGCCGGCGACGAGCCGCTCGAGGCCCTGCGCCGCCGCCGGCCGCACATCCTGGGACTCGTACCGCAGGACTACGCGTTCTATTCCATGCTGACCTGCGCGGAGAACCTGCGCTTCTTCGGCGCAGTGCAGGGCCTGGGCGGAGCGCGGCTCAAGGAACGCATCGCAGCAGCCGCCCGCTTCGCGCGCATCGAAAGCGCGCTCGCGCGCCGCGCAGGCCGGCTTTCGGGAGGCCTGAAACGCCGGCTGAATCTCGCGATCGGCCTGCTCATGGAACCGGAGATCCTGCTCCTCGACGAGCCGACCGTGGGGGTCGATCCGCAGTCGCGCGCCTTTCTGCTCGAGTCGATCCGATCGCTTGCCGGTGCGGGCAGGACGATTCTCTACACCAGTCACTACATGGAGGAGGTCGAGGCGATTTGCGATCACGTCGCGATCATCGACCACGGGCGCGTGCTGGTTTCGGGCGCGCTTTCGGAAGTGATCCGGGACGGCTCGGACCTCCAAGACCTCTTCATGCTGCTGACCCACAGATCGCTGAGAGACTGATGCGCCGTTTGCTCGCCTTGTGGGAAAAGGAAGTCCTCGCGCTTTCGCGCGACGTTCTCGGGCTCGCGGTGCTGTTTCTGATGCCCGCGGCGTTCATCGTGGTGATGTCGCTCGCCCTGAGCGACGTATTCAAGGGCGGCGCTGCGCTGCGGACCGAGTTCGCCGTCATGGCGGCCGATCCAAAACTCGCCGAGCGCCTGGTGCGGGCTTTGTCGGGTGACGGTTTTCGCGCCGCGCCGGCGCCGGCGGACGAAGCCGCGGCGCGCGACGGCGTTCGCCGCGGAAGGCCTTCGCTCGTCCTCATCGTGCCGCGCGATTTCGAGCGTGCCCTAGGCGCACCGCTTGACGGGAAAAGTACTCCGCCTGGGCTCACGCTCCTTGCCGATCCCGGCTTGCCGCCGACCCAGCTCCTCGCTTTCCGCCAGCGCGTTCTCGGCGTCGCATTGGGCTTGCGCGTCTCTTCGCTGATGCGCCGGGCCGGAATCGCCGCCGGCGCGGACGCGCTGGAGCTGAAACGCGCGGCGACCTTGAGCGTCGAAACGATCGGCGGCACCGCACGCCCCTCCTCGGTGCAGCAGAACGTGCCGGCCTGGCTCATTTTCGGGATGTTCTTCGTGGTGATGCCGATCTCCTCGCTTTTCGTCGTCGAGCGGCGCGAGGGCACGCTCGCGCGGCTGGTGAGCCAGCAAGTCCCGTTTACCCTGCTGCTCCTCGGCAAGCTGGGACCGTATTTCGCGGTGAATCTCACGCAGGCGGTGCTGATGCTGCTCGCCGGACGGACGCTCGTGCCCTGGTTCGGCGGCGAGACGCTCGCGCTCCCCGCGCGCTGGGACCTGCTCGCGGCGGTCACGGCCTGCACGAGCTTCGCCGCGATCGGCTGGGGCCTCTTCGTCGCGGTGTGCTCGCGCACGCTCGAGCAGGCGACCGTGATCGGCGGCGTCGGCAACATCCTCGCCGCGGCCGTCGGCGGCATCATGGTGCCGCGCTTCGTGATGCCCGAAGCCATGCAGAAGCTCTCTGAGGCCTCGCCAATGGCCTGGGCCCTGGACGGGTTCCACGCGGTGATCCTGCGCGACGGCGGCGCATCCGATATCGCCGCGCCCTGCGTGAAACTGCTCGCGCTCGCTGCCGCGCTGCTCGCCGCGGCCCTGTGGGTGCACCACCGGCGCCGCGTCCTGACTTCCGCGCAATGACGCCTCGCGACGCACTGATCGCGGAGCTCACGGCTCTCATTCTCGAAGCGACGGAGAAGGCTCCGGTCGCGCCGCCTCTGTCGTCGGAGGAAGCGATTTTCGGGACCGGCACCCGGCTCGCCCTCGATTCGCTGGACGCCCTGCAGGTGTCCATGGCCCTGCAGAAGCGCTACGGCGTGCGCCTCACCGACAGCAAGGACACGCGGCGCATCCTCGCCTGCGTCGGCAATCTCGCGGACTACCTGCTGCACATGCGCGCATGAGCTCAGCCTTCGTGAGAGCCACGGCGCTCGCGAGCGCGCTCGGACCGGACCTGGACTCGGCCGTCGAACGCCTCGCAGGCGCGCCCGTCGCGCCGGCACGAAACACGAAGACCGGCGGAGCCTGGCCCTATTTCGCGATTCCGACGTCCGGGAAGGACTGGAAAGAACGCGCCGAAGCGATCGCGCGCTCGGTGGCCGAGGACCTGCGGCGCGTGGCCGCGATTGCTCCGGCGCGATGGGCGGCGCTCCCCTGCATCGTCGGTTCGTCCTCCTTCTCCGTGGGAGCATGGGACGAGGGCGGATGGGAAGCGCTCGAGCCCTCGTTCGAGTTCTCCCGCAGGCTCGCGCGATGTTTCGGCGTGCACGGCCCCGTGACCGGCGTCAGCACCACGTGCACCTCGGGCTTGAGCGCGCTCGACATCGCGCTCGGCCTCGTCGCCGGAGGCGAATTCCGCGACGCTCTGGTGCTCGGCGCGGAGTTTTGCAATCGTCTGACCGTGGCCGGTTTCGCGGGGCTGGAACTGCTTTCGGCGACGGCGGCGCGTCCCTGCGACCGCGAGCGCGACGGTCTGGTCCTGGGCGAGGCGCTGGCCGCGGTGCTCGTATCCGCGGCGCCCTCCCCTTGGAGGATCGCCGCGCTCGCCACCGGGATGGACGCGGCGAGCGTCACGGGGCCGGCTGCGGACGGCGCCGTAATCGCAAGCGCGATGCGGGCCGCGATGGCCGGCGCGCGCTGGAAGAGCGCAGCGGTGGACCTGATCAAGCTGCAATCGGGCGGCGGACCCCTCGCCGATTCCGCCGAAGCGAACGCGGTGCGCGAATTGTTCGCGCCGGTGCCGAGGGCGGTGTCGCTGAAGGGCGCGCTCGGCCACACTCTCGGGGCAAGCGGCCCCGCGGAGCTCGCGCTTCTCCTCGCGAGCCTCGCGCGCGGGCGCGTGCCCGCGACCTGGGGTTTCGCCGAGCGCGACGGCGAGCTCGGCCTCGCGCCCTCGGGCGGCGACGCGCAAGGCGTGCGCCGCGTGCTGTTCAATCTTTCCGGGTTCGGCGGAAGCGTGATGAGCCTGGCGCTGGAAAAGGCGGGATGACGGTGTATTTGCTCGCGCCTACGGCGTTGCGCGTCGCGCCGGACGATTTTGCGGCGCGGGTGCGGGCGCGCTTTGCCTCCGAGCTGCGCCGCGCCGGCCGCTTCGCGCAGCTTTGCCTGCTCGGCGCGCAGGCTTGTCTCGATGCCGCGGGCGGCGACGGCCCGCTCGCGGTCCTGTGGGCAAGCGAGTTCGGCGCGTTGCATGCCACGCGCGCCGCGCTCGACGAGGACTTGGCGCGCGGCGAGGCAGCGATGCCGTTCACCTTCATCGCGACTCAACCGCATCTCGCGGGAGCGCTGCTCGCGCAGCGCTCCCATCCGGTCACGCGCACGGCCTGCCTGTATCTCCCCGCAGACGCCTGGCCCTCGCTGCCGCGCCTCGCGCAACGCTGGCTCGCGGAGTGCGACCGGGTTCTCGTGGGCTGCGTGGAGGAATCCGGTTCGGGCGGCGTGGCGCACCGCAGCGATTGGTGCCTGTTCCGGAAAAAGCCCGCCGCAGGGGCGCTTCGCTGCGAACGCTCGCCAGAGGCCGAAACCGCGGCCGGCGCAACGGCGGAGGACTGGATTCCCCGCGTCGCCGCCTGGCGCCGCGCGGCGCCGCTGCTTCTGCGCGGAGGCGAAGACGCGTGGAGCTTTGCTTTCGATGGATGAGAAGACGGCGCCGACGAGAGCCTTCATAGGCCTGGGAGCGAATCTCGGCGACCCCGAAGCCCAGGTGCGCCGCGCCTTTGCGGCGCTCGCCGAGCTGCCCCGGACGCGGCTTCTCGCCGCGTCTTCGCTTTACCGCAGCGCGCCGGTGGGGGTAGTCGCACAGCTCGATTTCATCAATGCCGTCGCCGAGATCGAGACCGCGCTGGCCGCGCGGGCCCTGCTGGACGCGCTGCTCGCCGAAGAGAGGCGCTCCGGCCGCACGCGCGAATTTCCCAAGGCGCCGCGCACGCTCGACCTCGATCTCCTGCTCTACGGCGATCGCGTGATCGCCGAGCCCGGGCTCGTCGTTCCTCACCCCCGCATGCATGAGCGCGCCTTCGTGCTCGCGCCCCTCGCCGAGATCGCGCCGGACATCGCGATCCCGGGCAAGGGCCGCGCCGCGGCGCTACTTGCCGCCTGCGCCGATCAGAAAATAGAGAAGATCGGATAAGCTATCATGAGCGCGGTGTATTTCATCGTCCGCGGCTGACCCGCGGCGGCCGCACCGATGAAGCTGCCCGCGCTGCTCCTTTGCCTTTTTCTCCTTGCGGGTCCCGCGTCGGGGGCCGCGACCCCCGGGCCGGTCGCCCTGCCCCCTTGGTTCACCGAGACGCTTCTCAATTTCCCGGAAGACGTGGCGCAGGCCGCTCGCGAGGGCAAGCGGCTCATGATTCTCTTCGAACAGAACGGCTGCCCCTACTGCAAGGAACTGATCCTCACCAACTTCAGCCAGAAGGCGATCGCCGACAAGGCGCGAAAGAAATTCCTCGCGATTTCGCTCAACATCTGGGGCGACCGCGAGGTGACCTGGACGGATGGAAAGAAATTCTCCGAGAAACGTCTCGCCGCTTTCCTGAAGATCCAGTTTACGCCGACGCTCGTCTTTTTCGACGAGCGCGGCGCGATCGTGGCGCGGCTGAACGGCTACTATCCGCCGCACCGCTTCGAGGCGGTGCTCGACTGGGTCGCCGGCCGCAGGGAAAGGAAAATCGCGCTCGCCGAGTACCTGCGCACCGCGGTCCGGGAACCGGCCGGGGAGCAGCTGCACGACGAGCCCTTCTTCCTCAAACCGCCCTACGATCTGCGCAGGCGCGGCGAGAGGCCGCTCGCTGTTTTCTTCGAGACGCCGTCCTGCGCGGCCTGCGACGAGCTGCACCGCGAGGGCTTTCGCCGCGCGGGAATCGTAGAGTCGCTGAAGCGCTTCGACGTGGCGCGGTTCGCGCTCGGGGAGCGCACTCCGGTGACGACTCCGGCGGGAGACAGGCTCCCGGCCGAAGACTGGGCGCGTTCGCTCGGCCTCTCCTACACGCCTTCGGTGGTTTTCTTCGGAACGGACGGCAAGGAGGCGTTCCGCATCGAGGCCTACCTGCGGCCTTTTCACCTCGCTTCCGCACTCGACTACGTCGCGAGCGCGGCTTACCTTCGCGAGCCCAACTTCCAGCGCTTCATCCAGGCGCGCGCGCAGGCGATGCGCGAGAAGGGCGAATCGGTCGATCTTTGGCGCTAGCCGTCGCGGTGGTAGGACGCTACCGTACTCACCGGCCATTCGCCGCACAGGCGTGCAGACTCCACCCGCCCAGCAAAATGATGGGCAGAAGACGCCACATGCTTTCAGTGCCGCGTCGGAATGAAGGGCGGCGCTTCGCGCGCGGGCTTGCTGTCCTTCTGTTCAAGGGGGCTCCACTGCTTGATCATAGGATCGTGAATTCGCCTCGTCGAAGGCCCGCACCGTTGTTGCCGGAGACCGAAGGGGTCGGCCGATCATGGCGAGGATCTCCTCTACCCGCGTCCTCCCAAAGAGAAATGCCGGGGTGTGTCCCGCCGGGAGCCACCGGATCGGCGGCTGGCCGTGCGTCTGCCAGAGTTCTTCTCTGGCGTTAGCGGCGCAGCCCGCCCTCGCGGAAGGAATCTCCTAATGCGTGTGCCGCAGATGCAGGGCGACGGCACGCAGCACGATCTCATCGACAACCCCGCCGAAATTCACACGCAGACTCAGGCGGACCTGGCCGAGACCGGGATCCACCGAGGTGGGAGCGCTGTCGACACACACCGGTCCGGGATTCGTGAGATTCGTTGGATCGTCCAACAGGACCAGCGCGCTGCTGGGCGGGTCCTGCACCTGCGCGAGCCGGATCTGAGTGATAAAGGTTCGCGGGTCCGACAGCTCGTAACACACGCGCACGCCCGTAATGAGGAAGCCGGGAGGCACTTGCAGGCCCTTCAGCACCTCCTTGTTGACCCCTCCCTCGCCCGTGTCCCCGAGAAGTGCGGAACGAATCACCAGCCCGCTCAGGCCATGAACGACAGCCGTCGGGCCCGGGGCCGAAGTAACCGAGACAGTGCCGTCCATCGGCAGGAAATCCAGGTGATTGATCCACATCACCGCGGTGCGGTGGTGCGCGGGAGATTCCGCAGCGGCAGACGAAGCGCCAAGGCTTGCCAAGCCGATCAGACAGATGCGCAGGAATTTAGAAACACTCGATGAACATTTCATTTTTACCTCCCCAATGTCCCGGACCCGCCGGGAATCCGTTGTCCGGAGTGAATGTACCCGCTAGCGGGTCGACTCGCAAGCGGATACGATCTCACGACCAACTGGAACCACCGGAAGGCAGGCGTATAACGACCTCGGGCGTGTTGTGTATGATGGGCGCCGTTTGTCGCGAGCCCGCCGTGCCGCTTTCCAAATATCACTACATCGTCGTCGAAGGGCCGATCGGCGTCGGCAAGACCAGCCTCGCCAGGCGTCTCGCCGCTCGGCTGCGGTCGAGCTTGGTCCTCGAGCACCCCGAGCAGAATCCGTTCCTGCCGCGCTTCTACCAGGACATGCCGCGCTTCGCGCTGCCGACGCAGCTTTTTTTCCTGTTCCAGCGGATCGGCCAGCTGCGCGAGCTCGCGCAGATGGATCTCTTCACCCGGCTCACCGTCTGCGATTTTCTCCTCGAGAAGGACCCGCTGTTCGCGAGGCTGACGCTCTCGGGGGAGGAGCTGCATCTATATCAACAGATATACGACTCGCTGAAGCCACAGGCTCCGAGACCCGATCTCGTCATCTACCTCCAGGCGCAGCCGGAGATCCTGTACGAGCGGGTGCGCCGGCGCGGGGTAGAATTCGAGCGGCCCATCACCGGTGAGTATCTCGCCCTGCTCGCGGACAGCTACAACCGTTTTTTCTATCATTTCAACGGGAGCCCCGTCCTGATCGTGAATTCGGAAAAGCTCAACTTCGTGAGCCAGGATCGCGACCTCGAGCTGCTCATCGAGCGCGTGGAAGCGATGCGCGGCAACCGCGAGTTCTTCAACTGGGGAGACTAGGATGACGCGAGTGACCATCAAGGCGCTGCAGAAGCTGCGCGACGATGGCGTGAAGATAGCCGTGCTCACCTGCTACGACGCGAGCTTCGCCGCGATGCTCGACGCCGCGGGTCTCGACAGCCTCCTCATCGGCGACTCGCTCGGCATGGT
>WNGL01007235.1_pt1 | contig 20840 bp, 16 predicted proteins | sample 5400591 | NCBI WGS metagenome assembly WNGL01 (sample SAMN13153377, study PRJNA577476) | soil metagenome | isolation source: 80 cm soil or saprolite under Garry oak tree replicate 1 | place: USA:California | collected 2016-06-15 | reverse complement strand
CACTACAGTGGCACTTGTAGAAGAACAGAGGGAGGCAACGCCGTAGCATCGCCCAAAAAGAAAAGGGGCTAGGCCAGGTGTGATTGCAGCTCTGCTGCCGCCTGCTCCAGGGCAGCAATGGTCAAGGACTCAGTCGCGCCAAGACGGATGTTGTAGGTGTGATTGCGGATCTGCCGATGCGCTCGCCAGGCGCATCCAGGAACACGCTCTTGCTCACGATGAGCGGTGAAACGACCAGATTGGCCCACAAAGCGAAAGGACGAACGGGTCGCCAGCCAGGCAAACCACTCCGTGGAATCTGGCTGAAAGGTGAGCAACCCGTGCTCGGGACAGATGATCATGTAGCCCCCATGCGTGCCATACTCGACCAGCGGTAAGACGTGAACGGGTGCGGCTCGCCGCTTGGCTGAGGAAAAAGTGGCTGAACCTGATCGAGGAGTCGCGCGAACAGGAGCGGGTTCACCCACCATCGCAGCAGGCTCTTCTTGAGCAGGAGAACCCGAGACTGGAACTGGGTGCAGGAGTTGTGTCAGTTCGGTCAGGCGCTCCTGCAAGACCACGATCTGGGCAGAGAGCTCCGGGATAGTTTGCAGGACGTCGAGAAGCTTGCCCGAAAGCGGAGGCGGCTCCTGTAGCTGAAGGGCCTGAACAGGGAGAGGCGCGGCCTCTGGGCAATCAGCCAGGATGCGGTGATGAGCGGTCGCGATCTGGCACAAGTGCGAAGCTGTGATCCCCTTGATGCGAGCATCGGTGGGATGTGCCAGGAAAGGGACATGAGCCAAGTCCAGCCAACGGCGCAGCGTTTTGGGATCAATGGTGAGCAGACGACAACAGTCGGACAAAGAAATGAGGGTCATCGGGCAACTCCTTTCGTGTTGCTGGTGACAAGAACGACCAACGGCCAAGGCATTTCCAGGGAATTGTCCCGAGAGATTTGCAGGGAGTTATCCTCAGAAATCTCCAGGGAGTTATCCTCAGAGATCTCCAGGGAGTGTCGAAGAACAGAGCAGACTATCCTGCTTTCTCGCGACGCCTGCGATGATAATAGCCCGCCCAGTATTGATGCGCTCGTCGAAACCTCGACCACTGACAAATCAGAGGTGCAGAAGAGGGGGCGGGCCAGATAAGACGAGCCAGCAAATGACGAACTTCTGAGGTGGTGAGAGGGATGAGTGTCGGTGAGGAAGCTGAAGCCTCTGGCTGGCAAGGCTGACAGCTGTCCTGGACACAGATGCTCAGCAGAAAGGCTGCGGCGAGCATGACAAGAGTCATATGGCGGTACCAACCGAGGTAACTACGCACTTCATACTGATCGAGGCCCAGATCTTTGGCGTTTTCCAGGTCGACCTCAATCGACCAGCGTGCTCCGATCGCCAGAACCATGGTTTGCAGGGTGGTCCCAGGCGGTGCGAAGACCAGATAATAGGCCTTTTCGAAAGGCGCGTCCAGGCAACGGCGGATCACCAGCCAGTGGCAGGAGTCCACGGTGCCGTGAAGGACCTGAGGCAGGATGGCCCAATCAAAGAGCCTCTCGCCTTTGGTACCCTGACTCATCGAGAGGCGCTGCCAGTCCTCTTTACCCAGCACCTGCTGCTCGATGCTTGCTGCATCGCACAGCCTGTATCCCTGGGAAGTCTGAACACAGACGACTTCATTGGCCGGGACAGCCAGCGCAAAGGGGAACCCTTGCGCTTCCAGGAAGACGCGCAAGTCGGTGCTGTGTCCGTACACGGTATCGGCGACCACCCAGCGGATCGGCAGCCCAGCGGACTGTGCCCGGTGGACCATCTGCAGAGCCAGTTCGGGTTTCGTCTGGAAGGTGAGGTGCTCGGGGATGTGAGCGGCTTGCCTGCGTACCGGATCATCGCACCAGTCTTCCGGCAGATATAATGCGCGGTCGATGAGGGTGTGTCCTGTGGCCGTGACGTAGGAGAGGAAGACGCCCACCTGGCAGTTTTCAACGCGCCCAGTGCATCCGCAGTACTGGTGCCCAACGCCAGCGGAGTGCTTGCCCCGTTTGGGGAAGCCGCTTTCATCGATCACCAACACCGGAAAGATGGCAGCGGGCTCAGGTGGCGGGTGCAAGAACTGGCAGACCTGTGTACGCAGAACATCGCGAACCCCGTCCTGGTCCCAGACCGCACGCGAAAGCAAGCGCTGGATACCATAGGGACGTGCTTGTCTGGCGTGTTCAGCGATCTGCCAGCCGTTTTTTCGGGGAATCTCGCTGAGAATGGCTTGCAGATAGAGCAAGGCGTGGTGATAGGGTTCGGGACGCGCAAAGTAGGGAGCCAGGCGCTGATGGAGCTGACTCAAAGCCAGAGGCCATTTTCCTATCTGTTGCAGAGATGGTCTGAGTTCTTGGTCTGTGGTATGGTGGAGCAGCTTCATACGCTTCTCTTTCTGATGGAGACCTCTTCAAAGAGTTTTCGTTCTTTTAGAGTGTCACATCGAGATCAAGAACTGCATGAAGCGTTTTTTGTTGCGGAGAATGGATCAGGTTAGAAGTGCCACTGTAGTGGGGCGAAGGCTTTCACGACACGCATACCGCTCAGGCTCTCCTGCATTACTGTTCCCAGCGCCCCCGTTTCATTCTGCACATCTTGCCATATTGGACGCAGACGTCGGCCCACCTGGATAGAGAGCAGTATGAGGATCGGGACGCAGATCATGGTAACGAGAGCCAGGTGCCAGTCGAGTCGAAAAAGTATCAACGTGACGGCACCAAAGGTTAACAGGGCCAGCAGTCCGCGCAACAGCCCCATGGGAATGAAGTTACGTACTGCCTCGATATCGACTGTTAAGCGCGACATAAGCTGGCCAGTCTCTGATTCGTCATGAAATGAGAAACTGAGCGTTTGCAGGTGATCGTAGAGGCTGTTGCGCAGATCATAGGCTACGAGGTTCGAAACTGCCTGGGAAAGATAGCCCTGTCCATAGGCGAAAAGACCCCTCAGTGAACTGGAACCAAGGATTGCAGCCGTAGCAAGGAGAAGGCTACTGAATTGGCCGTGCTGAAGTCCCGTATCGATTACCCATGCAAGTAACCATGGTACTATGAGCGCAAAACCTGTGGAGAGTCCCATACTAATCACCGTGCCGAGCGTTGGTACCCAGTGAGGACGCAGCAGGCCTATAATACGTATGAAGATGAGTAAGTTAGCTTTCCATGAATCGAGAGCAATGACTACTTTAGACTTTTTCCTTTTTGAAGGAATCACCCGCGTTTCCTTTCTAGATGGCACAATCAATAGATGGTGTGGCTTTGAGCAAAAGTCTTCGGCTGATAGGAGCATTGATGCCCAAGTCAAAGTGTAGTGAGACGAATTCGTCTCACTACACTTGTGTGCCGAACATATGCAAATCAGACAAAAAAAGTGGGCGGAACTTTGTCCGCTGGTTCAAATGCAATAGTGGGAATATTTGCTCAGCAGGAAGATGACCTTCATACAGTAACATACTTTAGTATATCACGAGATGCAGCAACTTTTCCCAAATCTCTAATCATCTGAAACGTCTATTAGATTGAAGATTGGTTTTCTTGTTCTGGAGGTACGATTGCAGCGTTCGCGATTGTCAGGGGATCAAGCACCACACCCCAAAATATCCTCTACCAGCAAATGGGTAATACCTTCTTGATAGGACCATGCTTTTTTCTCTTGCATCTTTGCTACTAATGGAGCAAAGATAGCTGGGAGGGTGCCTAGCGTGTCTAACTCGCTTGAGCGAGGAGGTGCGGTTGTAGGTCCGACCTCCGTTCTAGATTGGAGGGAAAGGGTATAGGAAGCTGGGTCAAAGCGCCAGGGGTGACAGCGGGCAGGGTAACGGGCCATGAGGTATGCGGCGATCTGTAGCCCTTTCAGGTCAAAATCGCCGCTATAATAGAGCATATTGTCGGGAGATGCTGCTATGAACTGGTCTAGTAGCACCAGTGCTGCTCTACTGGGCCAGCCTGCTGTGCAGACACAGGTGGGTAGAGGTTGATCTGATCTTAATGCTGAAACAACCTCTTCAAAAACCTGGGGATTCTCGATGACATAAATATGTGGCTGTGAAGGTGAACTATACTGCCACTCGAGCAACTGGCTTAAAGGGAGGAGGAGTACTCGTTGACCTGCCACTACTGGAAGTTGGTCAGGAACACCACGGTGATAGATGGCGCTCGCAAGGTTGAAGACAGCCACACTGGACGAGATGGTATCCACCAGTAATCCTGCTTCGCTATAGAGGCGCAGTTCTTGCGCACGATCACGTTGAGTCAAGGTGATATCTTTTGCATTGTGGCTCAAATCATTGAGGGCGAGAAGCAAGAGACGGCCAGCGGGTCTATCAGGATCAAGCGTGTGTGGGTCGCCGCTGGTACGTTGAGCAAAGAGCGCTAACCGTTCGGGAGTGTCTGGTTGCGGCAAATGGTTTAGTAAGTTGGCGATGTAACGTACCAGTTGAAGTTGTTGCTCCTGCTCCTCTGCCCGCGCATTCTTGAAACGAGAGAAGAGCCACTCCTGGCCATGCAAGCCTCGTTCCAGCCAGTATCGTCCGCGTGATGCTTCAGGAAGTTCTGCTGTGATCGACGTCAAGGCGGAGCGAAAATGTGCCTGGTGTGTGGCGTGGTTGGCTCGCTGTTCCGCATGGGTTATAAGCACCTGATCTGGGTAATAGGCACGCAGCATCTCGAGTAATGTGCAGTTGAAACTGTGTTTGAGCGCCTTTTCGACATCTTTAAGCTTGACTTTGATCGTTGGATCGGGATAAAGCGGCCTGCTGAGAAAGCTGGCGATGTCGCGACGCTCACTAGCAGTGGCATCCTGTAGGATAACCTGTCCACCTACCTGCCCTACCTCAATATACTTCTCATGCAGTTTGATTACCAGGCGAGATAAACTCGCCTGGTTGAAGAATTCGGCTGCTTTTTGGGCGGCCTGCTGGCCTGGTTGATTACTCACCTGTGACTCCATACGAGTTTCTGGCTAGAGCGATTGGTTATCACTCCAGAAAGAAGCTGAAGCTGTGGCTATTGGTGAGCCTTTTTCATGGATCATCAGGTATCTCGCGCAGGCTGGTATCTTCGCGCCAGTTCCGCTAATTTGTGGTCCGGTCATGATCCACTGGAAATCCTGCGAGACGAGGAACTCTATAATACGCTGTGTATTGGCGATACTCACTTTATCAAAAGCTTCGTCTAAAGCAAGTAACTTTGGCGCTCCAGGTGCGGCGCTGCGGTAAAGAGCGCCGAGGGCTGCAAAGAGCGGAACATAGAGTGCAAAGAGCTGCTCTGCGCCACTACGGGTGCCGGCCACGCGGTCGGTCAGACGCTGGCGTTGCCCGCCGATAGGTGTGACCAGGACGTCAAAGTGGAACCATTCACGGTAATCGAAAACTTGCTCTAAGGCGTCCATAAAGTTCATATCGGCATTCTCCTGCTGTCGCAGGCGTACCGAATCGATTTCCTGGCGGAACGCATGCATTAACGTTTCCGTCTCTTCCAGTGTCAGCGCTTGCGTTGGTTTGCGCAGAAGTTTGTAATGTTGCGCGAGGTGACTGCCTAATTTTGCCAGATCATACTCGGCTGGCGGCTTCCATTGGAGGGAATAGTGTTCGCCAATCATGGGGAGACCACTTAATACTTTATTGATTTGTTGTACCCACTCTTCAGCTTCGAAGATGGATGTACGAATGGCCTCCGCGATTTCGTGCAGAAGAAAATCCTCGAATAACCTGGTTTCTTCCTGGTTGAGCAGCATTTTCTGCATTTCTATGCGCTCACTCAAGAGTTCAAGTAGTTCGACTGCCTTGCTTTTATTTTCATTCAGGAAGAGCACCAGTCCCTGGTCATCCAGGTTTGGCCCATATTCTAGCAGGATCGGTTGCTCGCGATTGAATGTACGAGAGAGCGCATTGTAGGCATCTCGATAGGCCCCTTCCAATTGCTCCTTGCGGGCGGGGATGTCTCCTTCGCGTAAAGCGCCGCCGAGTAAGCGCTGGGCCGAGCTGACATGTTTGCCTTCTTCCATGAGCAGTTGGGCGGCCACCAGGTCCTCCACCGGGTACGCTGCCAGCAAATCAAGAAAGTGCGCCTGCTTTTCGCCGCGTTCAAATTGTGCCTGTTGCAGGCGCTCCTCTATTTCTGTTAGCTGGTTTGCCGTGTTGTTGACACGCTCGTCGGCACGAATAAAATCGGCTTGCGACTCTTTCAAATTTGTGGTGAGCGTTTCGTTGTGTACACGTAATGTTTGTAATCGTTCACTCAACTCCTCGGCATCAGAAAATTCAGCGATACGGCGCAGTTCTTCTTCTTCTGCCTGTGCCTGTAATGCTTGATAACGGATGCGCTCATATAACTGGGCTGTATTGCGCTCGTCGATTGCAGCATGTGCCTGTGCTTCGCGCGCTCTCTGGGACTCTTCCCAGGTATTGATTAACCCCGCCAGTTGTGTTAGCAACGATTGTGCCTGATTTTTGAGCTTGATAACACTAAGCAGGGCATCCTGAACGCGCTGAGGATCGCTGGCAAGGGTAGAGATGCCATTGCAATCTCGCTCTAAGCGGGCAACCAGATTGTTGAAACTCTGCCGTGCCTCCTGTGTCTGAAGATGCGCTTTCTGATAGGCGCTTCTGTTGCTATCCAGGTTCAGTTTTGCTTGCTCAAGTTCAGCAAAAATCTTCTCCAGACCACTGTTAGGAAGCACCTTACGCAACTGCGCTTGCTGCTCCTGTAGCTTTGCTAACTGCACCTCATAGTGCGCAATGCTCTGTGTAAGCGTTTGCAGTTCGTCGTCGAGTTGTGTGAGTTGCCTTGTAATTTCATCGAGTTCACGTTGGCGCACCTGTAGTCGCGTGGTTTTGCCGATACAGCTGGCGCTTCCACCTCCTGCCCGACCAGTGAGCAGGCCGTGTGTCCAGATGCCATCGTTATTGAACGAAAGCCTTGTTTCCCGCCCCTCCCGCCTCCCGCCCCTCCCGCATCGCTATATCGGCTCCACTATGTTCCGCTCGATATACGCTCCCCTCCCCACCTGGAAAATTGTTCTGTCCAAGAGCCGCCAGAATAGTTGTGACGATTGGTTCCCACCCTTCCCCATACCCTTCCTCCCTGTCCAGGTTGTCACCATATGGAGAGGTATTGACCGAGGTGTCGAAGCGTAACCCGTAGAAGCTGGTTGGGCCGTGGCCGTTTGTTTGATGTTCTTCATGCTGGTTGATGGCCAAATGTTGACTATCGACGAGCGACTTGATGCCTTCAATATCCAGGCGGCAATCGCTCAGACCTTCTGAGGCAAGCAATGCGTCAGCAGCAGTAACTTGCGTAGGAGCTACAACGAGTGCATCCAGAAGGCCGGCATCCTCAAGCATGAATTCGATACGTCCCGCTTGCTCGCTCTCGCAATCAATTTCGGGGGTAAAGTCAAGGAGCATGTAGAGTGGGAGGGCGATGATACCATGCTCAGCGAGTTTCGTCCGGGCAATGGTGTGTCGTGGCGAGCGTAAGGGTGTGAACTCTGGTTCAGACAGTTTTTGCTCGTAGAGGGCTGTAGCTTCTTCGATCTCACGTATCATTCCCCCTTGTACCACCTGTAATTCATTCAGTTTCGCTTGCCGCCGGTTTGCTTCTTGAATGAATTCGCCCTCTATCTTGTCAATCGCCTGGCGATAGTGGTTCAGTATAAAGGTGCATTCCTCAACCACGCGATCAGGTAAGGCGTCATCCTCCTCTACTACTTTGCCCATATCGCCCTGCGATAGTATCGTTTCCTGCAGTAGCTGCAAGGACTCCTGGGAAGTGAACTGCTCCAGCGTGTTGTTGAGCATGAGCAGCGCTTCATTGAAGCGATCCTCGGCAGATTGAAAACGATTGCGCGATTGATCTAATTCCTGGAAGCGTGTTGTTTCAAGGTTACGAGCGTGCAGCACATGTGTTTCCAGCTTCTCTCGCTGTCGATGTAATTCTTCAAGATGACGCAGCCAGGCAATACGCTCTTCTGACATCTCTCCTGGTAGGGATGTGATAACCAGAGGCACCTCTGGCGCGGAGGTAGTCTCAGTAGAGATACTGCTGACCTGGCGAAGCGCTTCTTCTAATTGAAAAGCCGCGACTTCCCAGTAACTTTCCTCCAGGGCCAAGGAGCTGAGTTCTTGCAGGTGTGCAATGCTTTCGGTTTTCATCGTCTCAAAATGGGCCAGTTGACGACGCAGGCGCTCGGCACTTGTTTGTCTGGACTGACGCGCGGCATCCAGGCTTCTTTCCTGAAGCTGTGCTTGCGCCTGCGCCTCGCGTGTACGTTCAGAGGCAGCAGTCAGTTGTTTGGCGAACTGAAGCCCCTCGCTGGCCTCAAGAACCTTGATCTGGCTGTTGACCTGGTAGTACTCTGCCTGGAACGTTTGTGAACGTTCTTCTGCTCTGCTGCGCTCATTGTCTGCCGTGTGCAGGTCCTTGCGCAGCCTGTTTACACGGCTTTGCACGCTATCCTCTACCAGTTGCGTGGCGATATATTCGCAGGCCGCCAGTTGCGCTCGACTCAGAGCTAGATGCTGCTGTGCCCGGTGCAGGCGCTCGGCGGCACTGTAAGCCTCCTGAATGCGTTCTTTTTCGGCCTGGATGGCATCGATACGTTCAATGGTGCCTATGACATGTGAAGTTGTTTCACCGGAAATTTTGCGCAACGATTGTTTGAGATAGTCATGGACCCGCGAAAAACTCAGTTCGCTGCTCAGGTTTGGGCGGCGCAATACCAGCAAGAGGTTAATGAGTTTTTGAAAATCTTTGACATCGTCAAAGCCAAACAGGTAGTGCGCTACCTGGCGCTCATACTCGGCCTGGGAATCACATATAATGCCGTGCCCCTCTAATTGTTGTTTGAATCGGGCGTGGTCGAAGGCGCGTTTATCCTGCTTGCTGCCAGTTTCGTAGACGGTGTGGAGATCGTATCCCAGGCGAGAGCCATCGGTAATCAAAAAGCGCAAAGGGCGTATGTGATCGCTGGCATTGATATTCCCGGCAAGGCTGATGCCAATGGTCAGGAAACGCGTTTTTTCGCGCTCTCCATTCCCCTCCCAACGATGGTGGAATTCCGGTGCGATAGGAGGATGGTGCGGATCGCACCATTCGAATTCAAGAGCGATATAGGATGTACGCCGCTCATGGCTATAGGGTGTAGCTGATTCGCTGCCGCCAAGAACATAGTACTCCATATGCCGTTCGCGACCACCGAAGGTGTCGAGTCGATTGGGACGAAGATCGCCATCAAGGGCGAGGGGCAATGCCGCGGTCAGGACGGTTGATTTGCCGGAAGCGTTCTCCCCGGCGAGGAAGAGTCGTCCATGAGGTATCTCAAATTCTTGCAGTCCGTAAAGCCAGAAATTTGTCAGCATGATGCGACGAAGGCGATAGCCATTTGAACCTCCTGCCTGAGCTTGCAGTACCTCGACGAACATCTCGAGTTGACGTTCCAGTGTCTTCTCTGATGCTCCATTTGACGATGTAGACCATTCAGTAAAACTATCAAGTGTGTATTGCATATGATTATTCCTCTTCCGTCATACTTCTCCCGCATCGCTTTGTCGGCTACGCTCCCCACCTTTGTGGTTATCTTCATTCTGACTCATCCAGGCCGGGTAATGTTATGGCTATTGACTTTGATTTATTTTTACCCGCTGGTTTTTGCTCCTGTCCTACTTTTTCATAGCTCGCGCTGTAACGGGCTGCCGTCGGCAATATCAGCATATTGCCTGCGCCATCAGGCCCCCGCAGAAGTCCAACCTGGCGCATCTTTTTGTAGACATCGTTCAACAAGCTGCGCGAACCTTTGCTGCGAGCCTCATTGCCCCAGTTCTCTCCATAACGCTCACGCAGAGCATAAAAAAGTGCGCTCATGTCTTCTGACGTTATATGCACACAGCCGTATTTATCGGGCAAGGGCCATGCACCGGTAGTCACTTGCTCGCGGATGGCGGTACACATGAGCACAGCCATCTGGTCGCTGGTGCCAAAGGGAGTAAGACTGGTGACTGGACCTGAAGACATGCCGCTGGCACGCACAACACAGGCGTAATCGCGTTTCACGTCGAGGAGCCAACCGAATGTTTCAAGCAGTTCATTGGCTACTTGATCGGCATGTGCAACCAGTTCGGCAAATGCCTCAGGATCATCATACCTGAGTAATACGGGGCCGAGCAGCAGCGTACGCCAGGCTCTCACTAATGGCTTGAGGGCCATTACAGGAAAATTATCCCCTACTATACTTTGTAGTAGTGTAGGTTGCAACGTCTTTCCCTCATTGTTGAGGTGTGTAGCGACCATCGCCAACAATTGTGGGTTGAATGCTGAAACGAGAGAACGTATTACGTCGGTGAACTCGTATAGTACGTCGGCATCGGCTGACTGTTCGACCCATTCCTTCGTCTGCCCGTCTACCAATTGCACGCCTCCCATGTCTTCCAGGTATTGCAGGGCGCGTTGAATGCTGTAGCGATCTGTTGGCCTGCGAAAATCGAAGGCTGTCTCCCCATCTGCCTCTGAACGGGATTGCTCTTGAATCTGTTCGGCCAGTTGGGAGAGTAAGAATTGCTGCTCATTGCCACGACCGGTAAGCTGGCGGTTTTCAGCAAAGCTAAGAATCCAGGTGAGGCAGGCAAAATCTCTTGGTTCCTTCAGGCGATCGTACACATAACCGGGTGTGGTTGCGCTAAGTTGTCGCACCAGGCGAATGACAGTAGCGCCGCGCTGTATACGCCAGCCTGTGTTCTGGTCGTGCCAATTCTGCAGAGTGTAGTAGTGACGATTCACCAGTCGAAACAGATCGACCTGTTTCGAGAGGATTACTCCCCGTTCCATCAAGGCTACATGTGCTTTCGTGATCTCTGCCGTATAGGTGCGCTGGCGGGATATTGAGAGGCGAGAGGCGCGGCCTGCTGCTGCCAGTTCTTCATACTCTTCCATTACGCTGATCTCCCCTCCCCTATTTCTTCGCGTTGTAAACAATAGCGCGGCAGTAGTAAAATGCCATCGGGTGCACGAAGGGCTGTATATGTTTGCTCATCCGGGTTGAGCAGGACAATTACTGAACCGTCAGGTGCGCGATATTGGCGGCGTGCATCGCCCAGGCAGCCGTCAATTACTGTCAACAAGACGGCACGCTCTTCTATCGTGATTTGCTGGAGTATGCCAAAATCCAGGTAGGCTGTATAGAATAGCTGAGCGAATCGTTGGAGTTCCTGCTGGCGCTTTTCCTCGTATTGATGAACCAGGTTACGAATGATGGTACGGTTATCAATCACTGGATCTTCTAGAGGATGTTCCCCGCGATTGGCGCGACTGATCGGTCGTAAGCGCAGGGTGACGGTTGGTGGCGCTTGCCATGCGCTGCCTTCTTTTGCATCATATGTTGCGCCAGGGGTGCCCGCAAGACTTTCTGGCAGATGAACGGGGAGCATATTGGCGAAAGCAAGACTGAAAAGTTGTTGAGCCGTCTCACCATCTTTTGCCTGGAACAGTTGTTGAGCTAACAAATGCAAGTTGGTTGCGTAGTTCGCGTTTGGCCGTGCAGATGCTGCCAGAACAGAGGCGCGACGTACAACCTTATCCACCTCAGCGAGAGCGTTACGACGGAAGGAATCGGCATTTTTCCCCAGGGCGAACCAGTTCATCAGCGCTTCTACCTGGTTAGACGCTTCTTGCAGTAACTCGTCCTGGGTTGACCTGTTCTCTAGAGTTGGTGCGGGTGGTTCAAGATGTTGGGCAATGATCTCAACGAGGCGCTCTTTTTTCCCTGTCTCGCTCCACGAAGCGAGGAGTGTGCGAATGCGGCGACTGTATTGGGTCAATGCTTGAGCAAAACCATGTACATAAGCCACTACGGCTGCTTTATAGGACTGGTACGCCTCGAAATCAGGGCGTCCCTGTTGTGCAGCTTGAAGCATGTTAGCAAGATATTGAGCGGCTTCACGTGCCATAGTATTCCATATCTCGAACGCCCGCTGCCATTCCTCGGCTATTTCGCGGCTGTGTGTAGGTGTTGATTCAAGCGAAAGTGACCCTTCCCCCATCGCTATATCGGCTACGCTCGAAATACGCTCCCCACTCCCTCGAAATACGCTCCCCTCCCCAGATAAATTTTCGTCAAGAACCTGCAGCGAATTCCACAGGTGTGGCAGGTCTCCCTGGCGCAATGAGCCTTTGCCTGTACTTGCGCGATTTTGCTCATCGAGAAAGGTCTCAATGGCGATCGCTTCGGGCGTTGCTTGATACAGCAGCGCCGGAGAGAGGAAGCTGGCGATGGAGGTAGCCCTGCTTGAGTCGTAGATTGTGGTTACATTGCCCCATTCTTTGAGGGCAGCCAGGTCGTTCTGACATTGTTCGAGGGTGTATTCGGCATCGAATGTGGCACGTACCGTGTCACGCACTTCCTGGGCAGTGAGCTGGTAGCGATACAACTCCCGATGGCATTGGAAGAAGAAGCGCATGATGACGCGATACCAGCGTATGCGGTTAGAATTGACCAAGTAGCTGAAAATGGGTAAGCGGTCGGTGACATTAAAGGCAGAAGAAGACGTAAGACTCTCAGGTGTAGCGGCTATGCCCACAAACTGTTTTCCTGGGGAATAAAGTACAGTATCCTCATCTATGATGTTGTTAGCATTGCTGATTTGTGAGTTAGCCTCATGCATATTTTATTTGCTCCAAGCGCTTCTCTACATTGACCTGGTATTACTCATTCTTTGTGTCTGCTATTGTAACATGTCTTGAACTTTATGCGTATCCACTGGCACATATGACTCCCCAAAGTGCCTACTGTCGTTGTTCTTTTTGTGGTTTTCAGAAGTGGAAATTTCGGAGCCAATATTAGGAAGTGTCTGAAAGCCATCGCTGCAACGACGCTACCGCGTCTACCTCCGGTCAGCAGCGATGAAAGGAAGTATTTGTGATTGATTTGTGATTTTCATGCCTATATATCTGAGGTTATTGTGATTTCAATTTGCTAATACTAATGATGAATGCCGGTTGAGGGTGCAGGCGGTAAAGAAGAAACGTTCCAGTGGCAGTAGACAGGAAGGTGAGCAAAAGATGACAAAAGCTTCCCTACAGGTAAAGGACAAGGTGATTGTAGAGTATGAGGATTTCCAGCGATTATTTGTAGCTCTCATGAGCAAAGGGTACCAGGTTGTTGGGCCGACCATCCGTGAAAATGCAATTGTGTATGATACGCTGACCAGAGTTGCTGAACTACCAGTTGGCTATACAGATGAGCAGGATGGCGGGACCTATCGCTTAAAAAAGCGAGACGATCAGGCTTTGTTCGGCTATGTCGTCGGTCCACATTCGTGGAAAAAGTTTCTCCATCCTCCTGTCCTCCGTCTCTGGGAGGCCAGGCGCGAAGGGAAGGGTTTTGAACTGGTCCCTGAGAAGCAGGAAGTCCCCAAGATGGCGTTTATTGGAGTGCGTTCGTGTGAGCTGCATGCTATCGCGATCCAAGATAAGGTGTTCATGCGGTCTGGATTTACGGACACTACCTATCAATCGCGGCGGAATAATGTATGTATAGTAGCTGTCAATTGTGGACAGGCTGGCGGCACCTGTTTCTGTACTTCAATGCATACGGGACCAAAAGTGGAAGCCGGTTTTGACCTGGCATTGACAGAAGTGCTGGACCCTAATCAGGGCGACCACAAGGGATCGCCCCTACATTACTTTGTGGTAGAAGTTGGGACCGAGTTAGGTGCAGAGCTTCTGCAGGATATACCGCATAGGGAAGCAAGCAAAGACGACATACAATTGAGCGAAAACATTGTTGCGAACACCGCCGAACATATGGGTCGGAACATGGATACCACAGGGATCAAGGATCTGCTCTATCGCAATTTAGAGCATCCACGCTGGGAGGAAGTTGCAACACGCTGCCTGACGTGCAGCAATTGCACGATGGTCTGTCCCACGTGTTTTTGTACAACTGTGGAGGATGTCACCGACCTGACAGGCGAGCATGCCGAACGCTGGCGCAAATGGGACTCGTGTTTCACGATGGATTTCTCATATATATATGGTGGGAGTATCCGTGCCTCAACAAAGTCGCGGTATCGCCAGTGGATGACGCATAAACTGGCAAGCTGGTTTGATCAATTTGGCACCTCGGGATGCGTTGGTTGTGGGCGTTGCATTACCTGGTGCCCAGTTGGAATTGACATTACCGAAGAAGTTCGCGCCATTCGCGAAAGCGAGATCACACCCGCCAAGACAGCAAAGGAGCAATAGAGATCCGGGCGACCACAAGGGATTCGGGCGACCACAAGGGATCGCCCCTACTATGGACGGAGAATTAAATGAAGACACTTGAACCAATTCTGGCGGAACATCCATTCTTCAAGGGGCTTAAACCTGAGTATTTGCAATTGGTCACCGGTTGCGCCTCAAACGTGCGTTTTGACACCGGGGTTTATATGTTTCGTGAAGGTGAAGAGGCCACGCGCTTTTACCTTTTGCGGCAAGGTAAAGTGGCGCTTGAGGTATTTGCTGCGCAGCGTGGGCCAATTACTATCGAGACAATAGAGGCGGGCGAGGTTATGGGCTGGTCATGGCTTTTCCCGCCTTACCAATGGCATTTGAGCGGACGGGTCATTGAGCCGACGCGCGCAATCGCCCTTGATGGGACGTGCCTGCGGGCCAAGGGTGAAGCAGATCACGATCTCGGTTACGAACTCATGAAGCGTGTAGCCGTGATCATGATGGATAGGCTCCAGGCTACGCGCATACGGCTGCTCGACATCTACAGCAAAAGCCCTGGAGGTAAAGTCTCTTATCCATCGCGGTAAGACCGGGCGACCACAAGGGATCGCCCCTACCATGGACGGTGAAAGGAGGTAGATAATGACAGTCGACCAATGTGATCCCATGATGCCGCAACGCTACCGGGTGCAACACGTACGAAATGAAATACCGGATACTTTTACGCTGGAACTTGAGCCTGAAGATGGGGGGGATATCCCGCCCTTTGCTACCGGGCAATTCAATATGCTCTATATCTTCGGCGTTGGTGAGATACCGATCTCGATTAGCGGCGATCCGGCCAGGCGTAAGCCGCTGGTCCATACAACGCGCGCTGTGGGAACAGTATCAAGGGCTATGCGAGAACTGAAGCCCGATGATGTGATAGGCGTGCGCGGACCATTCGGCAGTCATTGGCCCATTGAGCGCGCCGAGGGAAAAGATGTTGTGATCGCCGCAGGAGGAATCGGGCTGGCTCCGCTCCGCTCTGTAATGTACCATGTCATCTCTCAACGGGAAAAATACGGCAAGGCAGTCCTTCTCTACGGTGCGCGAACGCCAGCAGATATCCTGTATCGTCGCGAACTCCAGCTCTGGCGTACGCACTTTGATCTTGATGTATACGTCACCGTTGATCGCGCAACAGGCTCCTGGCGAGGAAGCGTCGGAGTTGTCACGCAGCTTATTTCTAGAGCGCCATTTGATCCGCGGAATACAGTTGCGATGGTCTGCGGTCCTGAAATCATGATGCGCTTCACTGCGGCAGAGCTTGAGAAGCGCGGGGTGGCAACAGAGGATATCTATGTATCGATGGAGCGCAATATGAAATGTGCCGTTGGGCTCTGCGGGCACTGCCAGTATGGGCCGAATTTCGTGTGCAAGGACGGTCCTGTGTTCCAATACAGCCAGATGAAAGGCTTGTTAACAAAGTGGGAAATTTGATTTCTATCGCGGTAAGACCGGGCGACCACAGGGAAGACCAGGCGATCACAAGGGAAGACCGGGCGACCACGAGGTATGACCGGGCGACCACAAGGGATCGCCCCTACTATGGACGATGAAGGGAAGCGGCGATGAAAGGAGGTATTTGAAATGGTCAGAAAGCAGAAACCGAAACTGGCTGTCTGGAAATTCGCCTCTTGCGATGGCTGTCAATTGAGTCTACTGGATTGTGAAGATGAATTGCTGTCGGTGATTGGCGAGGTCGAGATTGCTAACTTTCCCGAGGCATCGCGGGCTGTGGTGAAAGGGCCTTATGATCTATCGCTGGTCGAGGGATCAATCACAACGCCCCATGATGCTGAGAGGATTCACCAGGTGCGGCGCGCCTCAAAATTCCTCGTGACGATCGGCGCCTGTGCCACAGCGGGTGGTATTCAAGCGTTACGCAACTTTAAGGACGTCAAAGAGTTTATTTCAATTGTCTACGCTACGCCGAGATACATTGAGACACTCAACAAATCAACGCCTATTGCAGATCACGTGTATGTTGACTTCGAGCTGCGTGGTTGCCCTATCAACAAACGTCAGCTTGTGGAAGTTATTAGCGCTTACCTGCACGGGCGCAAGCCAAACACGCCGGCCCATAGCGTCTGTGTGGAGTGCAAGCAACGGGGAACAGTCTGCGTGATGGTCGCACAGGGTACGCCATGCCTTGGGCCCGTGACCCACGCGGGATGTGGCGCCATTTGCCCGGCATATTCACGTGGCTGCTATGGGTGTTTCGGTCCGAAAGAGACGCCCAATACGATCGCATTGAGTACACGCTGGAGCCAGCTTGGTGCGAAGGAGCAAGAGATCATGCGAACGTTCCGTAGTTTCAATGCGTATTCCGAGGCGTTCCGCAAGGAGAGTGAATTTCATGAAAACTAAGACCATCAAAGTGGATACCCTTGCTCGTGTTGAAGGGGAAGGGGCCTTGTATGTAAAAATCAAGGGCGACAAGGTGATGGATGTGAAACTGAGGATCTACGAGCCGCCGCGCTTCTTTGAGGCGCTGCTGCGTGGTCGCATGTATGCAGAGGCTCCTGATATTACCGCGCGCATCTGTGGCATTTGTCCAGTGGCGTACCAGATGAGCACTGTACACGCGATGGAGCAGGCACTGGGTGTCACGGTTGGTGGGCAACTGCGCGAACTGCGGCGGCTCCTCTACTGTGGTGAATGGATCGAGAGCCATACGCTGCATGTCTATATGCTTCACGCGCCCGACTTTCTTGGGTATCCCGACGTGATGCGTATGGCGCAAGATTACCCTGATATTGTGAAGCGTGGTCTCCAAATGAAGAAGGCAGGCAATGCTATTGTGACCTTCCTGGGGGGGAGAGAGATACATCCTATCAATGTGAAGGTGGGAGGCTTTTATAAGGTGCCAAGAAAGCAGGAATTTGAGCAACTCGCAGAGAAACTGAAGTGGGGGCGGGAGGCCGCGCTGGAAACAGTACGCTGGACAGCGCAACTGCCATTTCCAGACTTCGAGCAGGATTACGAATTTGTTGCGCTTCGTACCTGGCAGCACCCTGCGGAATACCCATTTAACGAGGGCCGGATTGTTTCCAACAAGGGGCTGGACATTCCTGTTCAAGCATACGAAGAGCATTTTGCCGAAGAGCATGTAGCCCACTCCAATGCCCTGCATTCTGTGCTAAAGGAGCGGGGAGCCTATTTTGTCGGGCCACTGGCTCGCTATAACCTCAACTTTGAGCGGCTTTCCTCACTGGCGCAGGAAACGGCACGCGCAGCCGGGCTTGGACCGGTCTGCCGAAATCCTTTTCAGAGTATTATTGTGCGCAGCGTGGAAATATTGTATGCTTTCGACGAAGCGCTGCGGATTATTGAGGGGTACGAAATGCCTGATCAGCCCGCAGTGGAATACAGTCTACACGCCGGGACGGGCAGCGCATGTACTGAGGCACCGCGCGGCATACTCTATCATCGCTACCGGCTCAGCGATGAGGGACTGATACTCGATGCCAAGATTGTTCCACCAACGTCACAAAACCAGAAAATCATTGAAAGTGACTTGCGGCACTATGTCGAGAAGGCCATAGATTTGTCAGAGGAGCGGCTCACATGGGAGTGTGAGCAGGCAATCCGTAACTATGATCCATGTATATCATGTGCCACACACTTTTTGAAGCTGCACATTGAACGTGAGTGAAGGAGGATGATGGATGCCAACAATTTCACCTCCAATCCTTTTGATCGGCATTGGCAACGAGTACGGCAGCGATGATGGCGCCGGATTAGCAGTTTGTAGGGCATTGAAAACAAAGGGGTTTCCCGGCGCGCTGGTCATTGAATGCGAATGCGATGGAACAGTCTTGATGGAGATATGGAAAAATGCCAAACGGGTGATTCTCATCGACGCGGTTTCTTCAGGTGCCAGGCCCGGCGCTATCTATCGATTCGATGTCCACACGGAGCAAATTCCGCTTAGTTTTTCCTTTCAGTCTACCCATGCCTTTGGTGTAGCAGAAGCCATTGGGCTAGCGCACGTGCTAGAGCAGCTTCCTCCGTATCTGGTCATCTATGCTATCGAAGGGAAAAACTTCAGCAGTGGCAAAGGTCTTTCCCAGGAAGTTGAGAAAGCGGTGCAGCAGATTGTGGAACTGGTGATGAGCGAGGTTCAAGGTGCTCAAATCCCTGCAGGCGCAACATGGCCGCAGTAGATGGTGAGGGACAGAAGGTCATAGCACATTGATTGTGGATGAAGCGATTATACAACCACATCGGCTCTTTCAGGAGAGAGAAGCCAAAGTGCTCACAAAAGGCTGCCAGGTTGGTGTGGTAGGAAGAGACCAGGGGCGCCAAAAAGACCTTGATGATTGTGCTATACTACTTCTGAAAACAAAGATCCGGACGCGCAAACAGGCTCAACAGGTATTGGATCGGTACATCTTACCAGAGGGGCAACAGAAGAATGCGCGATGCGTAGCGAAAACGCACTGAACCGACTTTTTGGGAGAGAAGGTTGACCATGAAATTTGAAACCCTGCGCCTCATGGCACAAGATTACGCTGATCGGTACAAAGAACCGCAGCCGCTCCCTGCAATAATCGATACCATGGCGTACGCCTATCAACGGATTTGCCAGGGAGAAGATCCCTGGACGGCCTTAGGAGATTTTTCCAACGCCTGGAATGGCTACGCCAAGCATATCCGACCCGACCTGGTAAAGGAACCTTTGATCAAGCCAGAACAGGAAACCGAATATACCCACCGTTGGGGAGCTTTTTGCGCCGCATCCGTCGAATACCTTTGTGGCCTCCATCACCAACCCTGCCCCGAGTGGGTCCACGACTCCTTCTATATTCTCGATACTCCCTGGTGGTATACCCAACGCGCGGACGATCCAACGATTCGAGAACACACGCGGAGAACGACACCACCACCTTTTGCTCGTCGCAACATCTTTTGCAGTAATCGGCTCTATCAAAATAAATACGAAATGTACGAATGGATTCAGGAAGCCATCGCTAAAGGCATCACAGACGTACATGAAATCCAGCGCTATGCTCGTCAGAAAGAAATCAGCTTGTACGCGGAGCCTGAGTCCATACAAGACACTGCTGCGGGATGAAACCCTGCTCCTCAGGAGAGGTATCATATGATCACACTGCCCAACGGGAAACCCATCGACCTGGATATGCTTGAAACCGCGATGGAAGACTCAGACCTGGCAAATAGGTATTTCTTGAATCTGGTCTCAGGAGAAGTGGTCTTCTTTTCAGACTATCTCGGCCTGTCCGACGAGGATGAACGCTTGTTGGAAGAAATCGATGGGAGCAACGACTACGTTGCCATTGAGCGCATCCCCTCCCAAGAAGCCTACCAGTGGATGGTCGATTTTGTGGACGAGATGGTCGTTCCAGCAGACGAACGTGCCGCCGAAAAATTATCCATCGCGCTCAACGGCAAAGGCGCGTTTCGCCGTTTTAAAGACACCCTCTATGGCGTTGACGAGCAATGGCTGCAAGCATGGTATCAGTGGAGAGATAAGCAACTCAAAACTGTGGTCGATGAGTGGTTAAAGAGTGTTCTCTAGCCGTGTTGACTCACGTAAGAATCTTCAATGCACACTTGTATCGGCAGCAGATAGAAGCAGTCGTGTCGGTTGCTGTTGAACACTATCGGGATCGGGCGTATCGCGAGGCTTTACGCAACACACTGGTAACTATTCAAACCGCTACAGGTGAGTTCACGCAAAAAACGGACTATCTGGCGGCCCTTTCCATTTACGAAGTCCTTGTCGCAGAAGCAGTCAAATACTACTTCGCCGTCGAGACTGGCTCTCTTCTTTTCACGCCGATTTTTGCCCATTGTATTGATGGGTTGGATAGCTGCGTTGCTGAAGCCGGAGAAAATCAGGAGATGTGTCTCAGGGCTTTCAGAAGAGCGTTAGCTTGACCTTGACCTGCTTTAGTAGAGTCCTAGAGGTTGGAAGCTTAATATGCCTGTTGCTCACACAGCTGGGGGCTTACATTGTCGAAACTTTTGCTGGAGATATATGCGCGCTCTATCCTCTTAACAGCAAGAATTTGTAGAGAGAAGAAATAAAGGGGTGACCGATGGGGCTTGAACCCACAACCGCTGGAGCCACAATCCAGAGCTCTGCCTATTGAGCTACGGTCACCACGTCGTTGATGTAACGTCAGTATAGTCGACGCTTTGCGCCTTGTCAATAGTTTGGCTCTATTGCCCTTGACAACGACCAACTCCTGCCATACACTCCAAAACAAGAGAACACAGTGAACAACAGACGGGTGAGGAAAAGGCTAACTAGACTATGTCACACAGTATTCCAGAAGAGACCAGCAATAAAGTGTTGCCAGGTATCGAACACGATCTATCTCAATTACCACAACTTCCCCCAGGCGTCTCTATACCTGCACCAGGCAAAACACCTCGTCGTAAAACGCTCTGGGTAGATGCAATCGACGTTATCTTTGAAAAAGACCCGGCGTGTAGCAATGTTTTTGAAGCAATGATCTATCCGGGATTATGGGCGATCATCTACCATCGCATCGCCCATGCTCTCTATAAAGCCCACATCCCTTTTCTGCCGCGTCTGATCTCGCAATTTGCC
>WNGL01006611.1_pt1 | contig 20843 bp, 26 predicted proteins | sample 5400591 | NCBI WGS metagenome assembly WNGL01 (sample SAMN13153377, study PRJNA577476) | soil metagenome | isolation source: 80 cm soil or saprolite under Garry oak tree replicate 1 | place: USA:California | collected 2016-06-15 | reverse complement strand
GGGTCAGGGAAAACGATCGGCAACGCGGGCGCGGCCTCACGCCCTATTGCCGGGCCTTGAGACAGTGAACCGCTGTTCGAACCAGCTCGCGCCTCAGCTTTCTCCGGAAGATCGGGCCGGGCTTTTTTCCGAGCCTTGATCTGCAGTGGAGATCGTTTCGAGACCAGTCCTTCCGCTGGTTTTGCGGGCTTGAGATACACGAGCGTGTCGGACTGTCCCCCTCGGCCCCAGGCTACAGAAGAAGGTCTAACGAACATCGGAGGGCGATGCAGCCATACATAGACGACGACGCAGTGAAGCAGAAACGATGCGAACATGACGACAGTCCGCCTGTTACTCTTTGGTATTGGAGTCTGAAACATTTCAGCCACTCAGCTCATTCTATCCCGGAGGCCAGTGCAAGTTCCGGCCCCCGAGCAGATGCACATGCAAGTGAAATACGGACTGCCCCGATCCCGGACCAACGTTCAGCACCGTCCGGTAACTATCCTCGATCTTCCTTTCACGAGCGATCTCCGCCGCCAGCAGATGACATCGCCCAATGATTTCAGCATCGTCGGCGCCCGCCTCTTTCAGTCCGCGGAGATGTTTCTTTGGGACAATCAGCACATGGGTAGGCGCCTTCGGATCAATGTCCTCAAAGGCAAAAGTATGTTCATCTTCGCGAACTTTCTTCGAAGGAATCTCGCCACTAATAATCTTGCAAAATAAACAGTCATTCATTGCCGCACCATCATAATGGACCCTCAGGCCACGTCCATTGCACTCGGAGAACCGTGGAAGGGCACGGCTTCAAGCCGCGCCGTTAGAGTAAAGGGGAACCGGGCTTTAGCCCCCGCGCCAAAAGCTCTCTAATCCAGCCTGACCAGAAAAACTGCGCCCTCGTCAGTCTTCGCCTCGCGCATCACTTCTTCCGCACGCGTGCGCAGATCATCTTTCACCCGCACCCGCACCCACCAGTCTCCGACGGGACTATTGAAGGCCAATACTTTGGCGGAGTGATAGCGTCGTGAAAGGTGTCCGGCAAGGTCTCGCGCCGATTCCTCCCTTTGAAACGATCCGATTTGCACCGCCCACCGTCCACCTGCGTCAATCGGCTGCGGTGTCTTCAAGACTTCCAACCGAACCCGTGCTGTTCCTTTTTGGACGAGCCCGATTCTCTTCGCGGCCGCCTGCGACAAATCTATGACCCGGCCTTCGATGAATGGCCCACGATCGGTGATCCTGACAATTGCTGCCTCTCCAGTTTCAGGATTAGTCACTCGTACGATTGATCCCAGCGGCAATGTTCGATGCGCCGCAGTCATCGCATGCATGTCATAAATTTCGCCATTCGAGCCCCGCCGGTTGTGGTACGGAGCGCCATACCAGCTCGCAATGCCAGTTTCGATCAGCAGAGGTTTGGTGTCGGGAGGAATCTCGATGAGTTCTGGCTCGATGTCGGGAGCTTTTGCTTGTCCCGACTCGACTGGAGGAGTCCCAGCAGGGGTTGGCAGCGCAACGGGAGGAGTGGGCGAAACCGCTACCTTGACGGGTTTGTGAGCGCACCCCACCAACAACAGGATCGCGCCGAGCAGGAAGAATCTCTTCATTTGCGGGCTGCTGAATGCTGCTCCATATAGTTCGCGAGGTCGTGCAGTCGGTCCGCGGCTGTGCGGAGTGCCTTGGTCGAGTGCTGCCGTACAGCAGGCACTACCTCGTCGTTCAGATACTTGATGAACTCCGCTGCCTCTTTCTCCAGACGTTCGGCGGTTTCGCCCACCGTCTTGTTTACTCGGGCGGATGTATCTTCGACTTTGCGATTGAAATCACTCATGGAGTTTTGCCCTCAGTTGAAAAACCAGCGGACGTGGCTCGAATATTCATTATTTCGCGGCGATGAACGCGGGGTCAAACAAGATCGTGGTTTCCTTCGTGTACCTTCGTGTCCTTCCTGCTTATCGCCTTTACTTCTCGCCCGGCAAACGGATAGTTTAGCCAAAACGGGCCGTCACACATACAATGTGTCTTCGATGGCGTCCATTCACTTCGGTCCCCGCCAGCTGCCCCGTCTCCGTGGCGCGTTGCTCTCTTGGTACGACAAGAACAAGCGCGACCTCCCCTGGCGCGAGACTCGCGACCCGTATCACGTCTGGGTCTCAGAGATCATGCTGCAACAGACCCGAGTCGCCGCCGTTGTGCTCCGCTACTCACAATTTTTGCAGAAATTCCCGTCGGTCGAGAAACTCGCGACAGCCCGCCAAACCTCAGTGTTGGCGGAATGGAGCGGCCTGGGATACTACCGTCGCGCACGAAATCTGCATGCCGCGGCAAAAATCGTCGTGAGGGAAGGCAAGTTCCCGGCCACCGCACAAGACTGGCTGACTTTGCCAGGCATCGGCCGCTACACAGCCGCGGCCATTGCGAGCATCTCCTTCGGTGAGCCAGTTGCTGTACTCGATGGCAATGTAGAACGTGTGTTGCGGCGTTTCCTCGCCGACTCACCTGCGCGCGCACACCTGTGGAGCACGGCAGAAGACCTGCTGGATCGTGAACGCCCAGGCGACTTCAACCAGGCGATGATGGAACTGGGTGCAATCCTCTGCCTACCCGGCGAGCCCCGCTGCATTGATTGCCCAATTTCAAGATTCTGCCGGACTCGCGGCCCTGGGATTTCGGCCAGTCGCCCTTCCCGGCAAGTCCGGCGTGAGGTCTATTTTTCTTTAGCGCAGCGCGCGGATTCCATCCTGCTGGTCCGCAGGGCAAAAAGCGCAAGCCTGATGCCTGGAATGTGGGAGTTGCCCAAGATTGCTTCGCCCCGCGCTTCCGACGAGAAGTTGTTTTCCGTAAGACACTCGATCACGACTACAGATTTCACAGTGCACATAATAAGGCGGCGTGAGGAGCCGGCATCAAAGCGAGCAGCCATCAGAGGCGATGTTCAGTCTTCCCTCGTGAACCTTCGTGGTTATTGCTCTTCAGGAGTTCCGCAGAATCTCTCCAAAAACGTAAGATGGATCAGAGTTTCACGTCTGAACACACTGCCGCTCACCGGGTTGGCAAAAAAAGTCCTTCGTAAAGCTGAAATCATCGAATAAAGACGGGCACAAAGAGGCTGGTTGATGTCCTGGCTAAGAAATCTAGTCGGAGGAAAGAGAATGGCGGCACTTATAGCCGGAACCAAGGCTCCGCAATTTGAGTTGACGTCAGTTGACGGATCTAAGTTTTCGCTGAACGAAGCGCTCACGCGCGGACCGGTCTTGGCTGTGTTCTTCAAAGTGTCGTGCCCAGTCTGTCAATACGCTTTTCCTTACTTCCAGCGTGTTTACAAGGCCTACGGCAATAGCAAGCTGACCGTCGTCGGGATTTCGCAAAACGAGAAGAAGGACACCGTCGCATTCATGAAGAATTTCGGTATCACCTTCCCGGTTCTGCTCGATGAGACAAAGTCATTTCCTGTGTCGAATGCCTACGGCCTGACCAACGTGCCCACCGCGTTCTGGATTTCGGAAGATGGCGTTAACGAAATCTCTAGCGTGGGATGGGTGCGCAGTGAATTCGAAGAGATCTATCGGAAAGCCGCATTCGCCGCTGGAGATATCCCGAAGCCGGTGTTTCAGCCAGCCGAAACGGTCGCCGACTTCCGCGCGGGTTGAGGGTCCAGAAACTAGCCCGCAGGTTGCGGGCAAAAGCCTTTAACCGCAGAGATCGCAAAGAAAAGCCGTAATGTTGGCAAAGAAATACTTGGATGCCTTTCTCTGCGACCTTTGCGGCTTTTCTTTGCGTCCTTTGCGGTTAAAAGCTTTAAGCCCTTACCTCACTCACTTCCCGTAGAATATCCAGTTCTTCTATCCTGCTTTCAGGAGCCCCACTGAATGCGAAAGATGGCATTTCTAGCGCTTGCACTTATTCTGTCGTTCTGCGTCGCGCAAGCTGCCCGCAAACCTAATCCTCCGGCATCCGCCCACCTTCCGGGCGCGGCCATTGCCGTTCTTGAGAAGATTGACCCCGAGCATATCCGCGCACACGTACGCTACCTCTCCCTCGACCTGCTTGAAGGACGCGGCACCGGTCAGCGTGGCGGTGACATTGCCGCGGAATACATCGGCACCCAGTTTTGGATGTATGGCTTAAAGCCAGCGGGGGACAACGGAACGTTCTTTCAAAAAGTTCCGATGGTCGGAATCACCCCCACGCCAGAGACGACTTTCGAATTGCGTCCCGCCAAGGGCGAAGCCCTGCAACTCAAGCCGCTCGATCAATATGTCGCATATGACGTAACTCAACGCGCATCGGACGATATAGACGCGGATATCGTTTATGTGGGATACGGAATCGAAGCCCCGGAATATCAGTGGGACGATTACAAGGGAATGGACGTGCGCGGCAAAGTGCTGTTGATGCTGGTGAATGAGCCGTCTTCTGACGAGCCGAAGTTTTTCAACGGCCGTGCGCTCACCTACTACGGCCGCTGGACCTACAAATACGAAGAAGCCGCGCGCAAAGGCGCAGTGGCCGCGATCCTAATTCACAAATCCGAGATGGCGAGTTATCCGTGGGACGTGGTACGTAATTCCAACTCCGGCGAGAAATCTTTTCTCAAGAGTGATTCCCCGCAATTGAAAGCCGCTTCATGGATTCAGCTCGATGTCGCTCGCCAACTGGCGCAAAAATCCGGTATGGACCTCGACAAGATGATGGGAGACGCACAGTCACGCAACTTCCATCCCGTTACCCTTCCGGTCAAGCTCAAGGCCCACATGGTGAGTAAGGTTCGTCCATTCTCGTCCAACAATATCATCGCGATGTTGCCCGGCTCCGATCCCCACCTCAATGGTGAAGCCGTAATCTACACCGCGCACTACGATCACCTCGGAATCCGTCCCGACATGCCCGGCGACAACATCTACAACGGCGCGCGCGACAACGCCACCGGATGCGGCATTCTGCTCGAACTAGCCCGCGTCTATGCGCAATCTCCGGCAAAACCCCGTCGCTCTGTGCTGTTCGCTTCAGTGACAGCAGAAGAACAGGGACTGCTTGGGTCGGAATATCTGGGCAAGCACCCGCCAATTCCCGCCGACAAAATTTCGCTCGACTTGAATTTTGACGACGTGCCACCGCTGGGCTCGCCTCAGGAGACTGAGGTCTCCGGCTCCGAGCGCACAACTTTCTATCCCACGGTTGAAGCCATGTCGAAAGAGTTCCGCCTCGCCATCCGCCCCGACTCCCATCCTGAAGCTGGACACTTCTATCGCTCCGACCACTTCAGCCTCGCTCGCGTCGGCGTTCCCGCGTTCTCTATCAACGAAGGCATGAAGTACAAAGGCCACAGCACCGACTGGGGCATGCAGCAAGCCGAAGAGTACACCAACAAGCACTACCACCAGCCCAGCGACGAATACAGCCCCAGCATGGACTTCACCGGCGACGCCGCCATCGCCCGCTTCGGCTTCGCCCTGGGATGGGCCGCGGCCTCGCAACCAAAACTAATCGGCTGGCAAAAGGGAGAGGAGTTTGAGAAGGCGCGGATGCAGAGCCAAGGGTCGCACTAGTGGCTCATGCGGGGAGTATTCACTGGTGTTATCCCTGTTAACAACACCTGTAACGTCTTTGAGGACGTTGGCATGCGATACTGAACCTCGAAATTCAGGAGGATCTATGCAACAGGCGAGGATTCCCATCCTTTTGAGACTTGCGGTATCGGTAACGCTTGTACTTGCCCTCGCTCGTATTGCCGTTTGCGCAGAAAAGCCGAGCAAGATGACTCATGCAATCGTCCAGATGAGCGGTACTGACATTTCTGCTGACTCTTTTTTCGCCAAGCCAAAGACTCTCTGGCGTGCTTCTAATCAATATTGCAGAGTGGATGAAGAGCCGGACCCGGACAAAGGCATTCATGGGAGATTGGTCATTAACGAACCGGACGCTTGGCTGATCAATTTGGCAGACAACACCGCCAAGCATATGCTCGACCCTGGACCAACCTTTAATTGCAGGTTACCGATTTTTGCAATGGACGCGGAGATGGCAAAGAGCAAGATTGGTGAGCTGGAAGTAGGGCGCGAACTCGTTTTTTTTCACGCAAACGGGGCTAGGCTGATTGAGGGTCCGAAGCTACAGTTCGAGACCAACTACTACGAACTCACGATTGGAGACTCGGTTCTCAGGCTAGTCGAACGAGTCGACATTCACGCACCTATTCTGATTGGGCTGGCGCGCGGCGACAAGGAGTATAAGGCTCGTTACCTTCTATGGGACGAGGTGCCGTTCAAGGCGGACCTGTTCGAAAAGCCGACCGGAGTGGAGACTAAAGAAGTGAAATAGCTGGGTCCAAAGGCGATATCCGGATTGCTGTTGAGAAATTATAACACAATGACGATGATCTGAATGAGATTCAAAGACTGACGCCGCTGGAACCTAAGGCCCTTTCGACTCGTATCTAAGATCAGGAACCCCCCCTTATGGCTGCCTTCTTCCTCTGGTGCATCCTGTTCGTCGTATGCTGGCCGCTGGCCCTGCTCGCCCTACTGCTCTACCCGATCGTCTGGCTGCTGCTACTACCGTTCCGCATCGTGGGCATCGCAGTCCACGGAGTGCCGGCGCTGGTCTGGGCCGTAGTGATGCTGCCCGCCCGCTTGCTAAGCGCACCCTTTCGACTAGTTTAGCCGGCCGCCGAGAGCCAAGCTAATGCCCGGGAAACTTGCCCTTGGGTGGAGCAGCGCTTCTAGCGCTGCATTTCAGCCCCCACACCCCTGTCATCCCGAGCGAAGCCAATGATTCGCAATGCGAATCATTGGCGCAGTCGGAGGGACCCGCTTTTTGCCCGCGGCGAGGCACTTCCAGCAAAAAGCAGGTCCCACGACTGCGTTGCTCCATTCGTGACCGAACGGAGCAACTCTGCTCGGGATGACAGAGTTAGGAAATGGGGAAGCAAGAAAAAAGGCGTGGCCAAAACCGCGCCCTCTCAAATCCCCACAAGCCTAGCTCTCCATACTCGCCATCCCCGCACTCAAAATCAGCGGCGCCTCCGTCGCCCGCTGCACATCATCCGCCGTCAACCCCGGCGCGATCTCTTCCAGGACCAATCCCGCAGGCGTCACCCGGATGTACGCCATCTCAGTCACGATCGTATCCACAACTTTCGCTCCGGTCAGCGGCAGCGTGCATTTTTTCAGAATTTTCGACTGGCCTTCGCGCGTGGTGTGCTCCATAGCTACAATCACCCGGCGCGCGCAGCACTGGAAAAATAGGCCGTGCCCGGCATCTCACTCACAGTTTCTTTCCCGGCATTGATCAGGTCCGGGTCCTCCTCGCCCTCGACGGGGTATGGCCCAATGCCCAGCATTCCATTCTCGCTTTGCAGCACAACCTGAATTCCCGGAGGCACATGGTTCGCGACCAGCGTAGGCATGCCGATGCCAAGGTTCACGTAAAACCCGTCGCGCAACTCGCGGGCAATGCGCTTCACGATGCGTTCGCGCTTGTCGAGATCTTTGGCCATAACAGCGAGTCGTCGGTCGTCAGCCTTCGGTCGTCGATCCGAATTGGTGCTGCCGACGACCGATAGCCGACGACCTACGACGCGTTTCTTACCGTCCTTCTCTCAATTTTTCTCTCGTACAGCTCGCCTTGAAAAATGCGTTTCACATACACGCTGGGAGTGTGCACCATGTCGGGCTCGAGCTCTCCGGGTTCGACCAGATGCTCGACTTCGGCGATGGTGATCTTCGCAGCGGTCGCCATCATGGGATTGAAATTGCGCGCCGTCTTCCGGTAAACCAGATTTCCCCACGTATCACCTTTCCAGGCCTTAACCAGGGCAAAATCCGCTTTCAGCGCATGCTCCATCACGTACATCCGCCCGCCGAAATCTCGCGTTTCCTTGTTCTCGGCAACGATGGTGCCAACACCAGTAGGCGTGAAGAATGCCGGGATCCCCGCGCCGCCAGCCCGGATGCGCTCAGAGAAAGTTCCTTGGGGCACGAGGTCAAGCTCAACTTTCTTTTCCAGGACCATCTGCTCCAGCAATTTATTCTCGCCCACGTAAGTGCCGATATGTTTACGAATCTGCCCAGCAGCGAGCAGCATGCCCATGGCATATCCGTCCACGCCCACGTTGTTGCTGATGGTGGTGAGGTTCTTCACGCCCTTACGCACCAGCGCGCGGATCAGGTTCTCCGGAATACCACACAGGCCAAATCCCCCGACCATGACCGTGGCTCCGTCGAAAACGTCGCGAATGGCCTCGTCGGCGCTAGCAACAACTTTGTTCATAGCCGAAGGATTGTAAAACAAATCCACCCCGGAGGCACGGAGACACGGAGGAAATGCGAGGCAAAGAACTTGTCACAGCTAGCGGCCAGTCTAGAGTGCAGCCACGGATCGTGCCCGATGCACACGCAGGCGTTAAAAATAAGACGTTCAGTCGCTTTTCTCCGTGCCTCTTTGTCTCCGTGGTGAATGGTTCTCAAGTCTGTGCGCGCGATCAAACTCCTTTTCGAGCTCTCGGGAATCCAGGTTCTCCCGAATATGCGCAAGCCGTTGCTCCAACTTCAGCAACGCGTCCGCAATACTCTTCTTGTTGGTGACCGCAATATCGCGCCACATCGAATACGGACTCACCGCAATCCGCGTCATCTCCCGTAGCGCCCGCCCACCAGACTCGAGAAGGGGAGCGTCTTCTCCATATTCTTCGACCAACGCGGCCGCCAGGGCAGTCGAAATCATCTGCGGAACATGGCTGATCCACGCGCACAAGCGGTCGTGTTCGGCAGAGTCGAGACGCGCAACTCTTGCTCCAATTTTCTTTACCCATGCCAGGTACTCAGCAGCGGCTCCGTTGAGCTTCTGTTTTGGCAGCGGGGTTATGAACCATGCAGCGCTCTGAAAAAGTGCTGGATCGGCAAACTCGATTCCAGAATTCTCTTTGCCGGCCATGGGATGTCCGCCAAGAAAACGCCGATGAGTATCCGTCCCGAAGACCTTCTCAGCTTTGGTCAGGACCGCTGCCTTTGTGCTGCCGACATCAGTGAGCAAGGCGTTAGAGGGGAGATGCGCCGCCAGGCGTTCTATTAACTCGATAATCGCCCCGACTGGGGTCGCCAGCACGATCACATCGCTGTCTCGCGACGCTTCAACCGGGTCGGCGATAGCGTGTGAAATCGCCCCCATTCGCTTGGCTCGAGCCAGAACTGCCGTTCGATCACAGCCGACGATCTTTCCGCGAAAGCCTTTTTTGCACAGAGCCAGCCCAAGCGAGCCGCCGATCAGTCCCGTGCCGATGATCGTAATTTGGCGAATGGACATGAGGGAATTTGAATCATCGGATGATTGAATCATTGAATCATTGCGAGGGCGTGCAAAACAAACAATGATTCAATCCCCCGATGATTCAATTCTTACGCGATCGTTCTTCCCACCGCAGGCGCAATCATTCGCAACGCATCCATCAACTCCGCGAACTGTTGCGGATAGAGCGATTGTGCTCCATCAGAGAGCGCTTTGTCGGGGTCGTGATGCACTTCGATCAACAGTGCGTCCGCACCGGCAGCGACTGAGGCCCGCGCCATGGGCGCAACTTTGTCGCGACGTCCGGTGCCATGCGAAGGGTCGGAAGCAATCGGCAAGTGCGAAAGCTTGTGCACAACCGGAATCGCCGAAATATCGAGCGTATTGCGAGTGTAAGTCTCGAACGTCCGAATGCCGCGCTCGCAGGCGATGATGTTATAATTCCCGCCCGCCATAATGTATTCGGCGGAAAGCAGCAGTTCCTCAAGCGTGGCCGCAATTCCGCGCTTCAACAGGATTGGCGTCTTCAACTTTCCAAGCTCGCGAAGCAGATTGAAGTTCTGCATGTTCCGTGCGCCCACCTGCAGGATGTCCACATAAGGCAACATCACCTCAATCTGCGAAATTTCCATCACTTCGCTGATGACCAGCAGATTGAATTTGTCCCCGGCTTCGCGCAGTAACTTGAGTGCTTCAAGTCCGAGCCCCTGGAAAGAATACGGCGAACTCCGAGGCTTGAATGCGCCGCCCCGCAGCGCGCGAGCGCCGGCTTTAGCGATCAGCTCCGCAACTGTGAAAAGCTGGTCGCGTGATTCCACTGAACACGGCCCTGCCATGACCACAACGTCTTTGCCGCCTACCTTCACGCCATTGGCAAACTCGATGATCGTGCCCTGCGGACGAAAGCTTCGCCCCGCCAGCTTGTAAGGCGCGCTGATGCGATGGACTTCCATTACCCCGCTGAGCACTTCCAGGTTGCGCGTGTCAAAATCAGCGCGCGCTCCTACGGCCGCGAGCACGGTCTGGCGCTCGCCAGTGGTGCGGTGGACGGAGAATCCCATCTGAATCAGATGTTCGATCACCACCTGAATCTGGTCTTCGGTTGCGGTTTCCTGCATTGCGACGATCATAAGATTTCGTAGAGACGTTGCTTGCAACGTCTATTTCTTGTGCCAACAGAGACGTAGCAAGCTACGTCTCTACGGCTGAGAGCTGAGTTCAGTCATTAACCTCCGTATCTATCTCCGTATCGCCCAGCCCATCAGGCGTCGCTGCGGTTTCTGGCGCGATTTCTTCGCGCTGAATCTGGCGCATCACGTCCATGATTCTTTCGTAGATACGTTGCAAGTCGCGGTCTGGCAACGGACCTTTGTTTGAGTTTCGTGCATTTTCAAAAACTGTGCGTTCCCGATCAGGCTCATAAATCGGCATTCCGATATCACGTTTTAGCTTCCCGATCTCATGCGCGGCCTGCGCCCGCTCGCTGAGAAGCTGCACCAGCTTGCGATCAATCTCGTCAATTTTCTTTCGCCACTCTGCGATGTCCATGAGAGAAAGCTCTCAGCTTTCAGCCATCAGCTTTCAGCCAAATCCGTTCTGTATTTTCAATCTGCTCCGGCTACGCGAAGCGTATGGGAGGTTTTCGCTGACGGCTGATAGCTGACGGCTGAGAGCTGTTTTATGAATTGTGCCACAGAAGCCGCTTCGCTGCCCGGACTACGCTCGATCAACTGCACAATGGCGCTGCCAACGACTGCCGCGTCCGCATATTCGCCCACTGCCGCGAACTGCTCCGGCGCAGAAATTCCAAAGCCCACCGCAACCGGGAGCTTGGTAAATTTTCGCAGCCGCTGGACAAGCTTCCGCGCGTCCTCCGGCAGTTCCTTTCTCGCGCCCGTGACTCCAGTGCGCGAAACCGCATAGACGAATCCCCTCGAGGCATCGGCGATTCGCTTTAGCCGTTCATCAGTGCTCGTCGGCGCGGCCAGGAATACGGTTGCAAGATTTCGTTTGCGCATGTGACGCAGATACTCGTCTGCTTCCTCAACCGGCAAGTCGGTGATCAGAGCGCCGTCAACTCCCGAGTCGGCAGCACGCGCCGCGAATTTTTCCAACCCCATACGAAGCACAGGGTTCAGATAAGAAAATATGATCAGCCCGGAGTTACTCTGCCGTCGAATTTCTGACGCCAGCTTGAGCACCTGCTCCAGCGATACTCCATTCTTGAGCGCTCTCTCGCTAGCGCGTTGAATCACCGGCCCGTCCGCGACGGGGTCGCTAAACGGTACGCCAAGCTCTACCACCTCGGCGCCGGCAGAAATTGCGGCCAACGCGACCTCGCGCGTGATTCGAAGATCGGGATCGCCGCAGGTGAGATAGGCGACAAGGGCAGGACGAGATGTAAATGTAATTGTCACTGCAATTCAAAAATGGATGTCATTCCGACGCCTTCCAGGCGTGAGGAATCTGCTGTTCGCCGGCGAAGAGAGATTTCCCAAGGCGTGCAGAATGCACGCCGAAGCCTCTAATCCAACCTGAGGTTCTCTCTCAAAATCCCAATATCCTTGTCGCCACGGCCAGAAATGTTCACGATCGCCACGTCCGACTTCCTCATGCCGGGTGCTCGCTTCATAACCTCGGCTACGGCATGTGCCGATTCCAGCGCCGGAATGATTCCCTCAGTCTGCGCCAGCAGTTTGCATGCGTCCAACGCCTCTGCATCTGAAGCCGCAACGTATTCTGCCCGACCGTTGTCCTTCAGCCACGCATGCTCCGGGCCGATAGATGGGTAATCAAGCCCCGCAGAAACCGAATGTGTTGCCGCGATCTGTCCAGCCTCATCTTGCAATACATACGAATACGTGCCCTGCAGCACACCGGGCAATCCGCCGCGAAACCGCGCAGCATGATCGCCTAACTTCTCGCTACGACCTCCAGCTTCAACTCCGATTAGCTTCACCTTCTTGTCGCCGATGAAATCGTGGAAAATTCCAATTGCGTTCGAGCCGCCGCCAACGCAAGCGATGATGGCGGAAGGCAGTTTGCCCTCGGCTTTCATAATCTGCGCCCGCGACTCACGTCCGATCACGGTATGAAAATCCCGCACCATTGTTGGATATGGATGCGCTCCCAGTACGCTGCCCAAAAGATAATGGGTTGTGCGGACATTGGTCACCCAATCGCGCATGGCTTCATTGATCGCATCTTTTAAAGTTCGCGAGCCGGCATCCACTCCGCGAACTTCGGCGCCCAGCAGCTGCATGCGAAAGACGTTCAGCTCCTGACGCCGCATGTCCTCCGTGCCCATATACACGACACAGTCGAAGCCAAACAAGGCGCAGACTGTCGCCGTTGCCACGCCGTGTTGACCCGCACCGGTCTCAGCGACAACCCGATGTTTGCCCATGCGCTCAACCAGAAGCGCCTGTCCGATGCAGTTATTGATTTTGTGCGCGCCGGTATGCAGCAGGTCTTCGCGCTTCAGGTAAATCTTCGCTCCGCCGAGTTTCTGGGTCAGCCGTTGTGCAAAAAACAAGGGCGTAGGTCTGCCTGCATACGTTCTGAGCAATTCGCTCAACCGCGCCTTGAATCTTGGATCGCGCCTGGCCCGCTCGTACTCCCGGTCTAGTTCCTCGAGTGCCGCCATCAGCGTCTCAGGAACATAACGCCCTCCCCACGGCCCGAAGCGTCCCGGCTGAGTTACGAGCGTAGGCTTGCGGGGTGCATGCCCGCCGCGCCTTCTCGCGATGGAAGCAGTTGCCACTAGTTTCTCAAGATCGCCCTGTCGGCTTCGCGCACTGCCGTCACAAAGGCCCGAACCTTATCCGGATCCTTTTTTCCTGCGCTGGCTTCGACGCCTGAGGAAACGTCCACGCCCCAGGGATGAAGAATTCGCATGGCGTCGGCGACGTTTTCAGGGGTCAGCCCACCCGCGGCGATCACTTTCACGCTCTTGTTCATGACGTGCGCCAGCGGGGCAATTCGTTTCCAATCGAATGTCCTGCCCGTGCCCCCTGGCTGCCCTGGAGTGGTCGAGTCCAGCAGAACAGTGTCGAACTCTTTCGGAGGTTTTCGCGATTCGGCCATGCGAACAAATTCAGCCGTCAATGCTTGAAGACGCTTCTCGTCCTCGACCAGCCGGGTAGCAGACAACGGCATAAGAACTCGTATCCGGTGCTGAAAGCCACTTTTTCCTTCCGGCGACGAAGCACCCTTGGGACGAAGCCGGCACTGAAGCGTTCCCAGTCCGACTTCATTGACGATTTCCGTCATTTGGTCTTGGGGCAAGTCCACGAACACCCCGACTTTCTCGATCTTCTCAGGCAATTGCCGCACGATCTCTCGCGCCGCGTCCGGCCCGATCTTTCGCGGACTTCTCTCGTAAAACACAAATCCCAGCGCATCTGCTCCCGCTTCCACCGCGGTCTGCGCGTCTTCCAGACTAGTAATTCCGCAAATTTTCACCCAAGTCATAAGAGCAGTCGTTGGCTGTTGGTCATTGGTCGTTGGCACATCACGCCGAGGTAGAGATTTGGGACGCAGCTTCCGTGAGCAGACTCGTCAGTGCTTTTCCCGGCGAAGCCGCCCTCATTAAGCTTTCACCGATTAAGAACCCCGAGTATCCCGCCGCCCTTAGCTGCGCAACATCCGCCCCACTCTCAATCCCACTCTCGGCAATGGCAAGCACATTGCCCGGAATTTCCCCCGCCAGGTGTAGCGCCGTCGCTGAATCAACTTTAAAGGTTTTCAGATTGCGATTGTTGACGCCGATGATTTCGCAACCCGCATCCAAAGCGCGCTGTAACTCAGCAGAGTCGTGGACTTCGCAAAGGACGTCCAGTTCATAGCGTGCAGCTGCGGCCGCGAGAGCTTCCAACTCTTTTTGCTCCAGCGCCGCCATAATCAGCAGCACAGCATCCGCAGAATTTGCCCGCGCCTCAAGAATCTGAAATTCGTCAATAATGAAATCCTTGCGTAAGCAGGGAAGTCGCGTGTTTTCAGAGGCGATCCGCAAATTGCCCAACGATCCCTGGAAAAATTCTTCATCCGTCAACACCGAAAGCGCAGCCGCTCCGGCCCGCTCCAACTCCTGAGCAAGTTCCTTGGGATCGAAGTCCTTTCGGATCAGTCCCCGCGATGGCGACGCCTTCTTCAACTCAGCAATGACTGCAATCCCCGCCGCGCTAACTGACTTCAGGGCCCGTCCAAACCCGCGCGGAATATGCAAATCTGCCCGCCGCTCCAATTCCCGCAAGTTAGCCTTAGAGCGACACTCACCCACTCGCCGCCGGGTAGCGGCCACTATGTCTGTCAGGACCGTCATGCCGAATTTATTGATTATACGGGACGCAGCGGTCAGCCCTCAGCCGTCAGCATTTCAGGGCTAAATGCCAATTGCCAAGTGCTGACTGCTGCTTCGTCAAACTCCCTTAACCAGCAGACAGGTAATATCGTCGTGCTGCGGCGTATTTCCGACAAAGAAATCCAGATCTACCATGATGCGGCTCAGCATTTTGACTGGCGGCACATCGGTGTCTGCGTTCAGCATTGAAATCAAGCGCAGTTCACCGTAGTCGGTGCCGGCCTCGTTGACCGCCTCTACAACTCCATCGGTGAATACTACAAGCCAATCCCCGGCTTCCAAAGCGACTGTTCCGGTCTGATAAGTTGCGTCGGCCTTGATTCCAAGCGGGAGCCCACCTGCATCGAGACGCTGGATTGCTCCCGATTTATTCCGAAGCATCGGCTGGTTGTGTCCCGCATTGATGTAGGTCAGGGTGCGCGCCGCAGGCTCGTACTCAGCCAGGAACGCAGTCACGAAGCGCAAACCACCCTGACTATTGCCACAGGCATACTTATTCATGCCGCTGACCAGTTCCGCAAGCGACGACGGTGTGGCCGAAAGCGTTTTCAAGCTGGCCTGGAAAGTGGCCATGAGCAGAGCTGCAGGGATACTCTTGCCTGCGACGTCCGCAACTGCAACCAGGAAGCTCTGGTCGGAGGACGTGTGAGCCGGGCGCGGAAACACATCGTAATAATCGCCGGCAACGGTGTTCGCCGGACGCGTGGCGAATGCAATCTCTATGCCCGGCACTTGCGGAGGGGCTACTGGCAATAACCACATCTGGATTTCGCGAGCGATCTGCAGGTCCCGCTTCATCACGACCCGGTCGGCGATTTCGAGGATCAGCAGGATGAACATCAGCAAACCGCCCCACAGCCGCAGGTCAAAGCCCACGACGTGAGTACCTTCCTTCGACGTCCAGGAAAACTCGGGGTTGAACACCAACATCAGCAGTGCGAGCAGTAACAGCACGCGGCGGGCTGGCGAAAGCTTCTCGAGGATTGCCCAGAAAAACTGCTTCGCAATATCCAGCCACCGCCCGCCACGTCTCACCCCCTCCTTTGGAGCGGAATCAATTTCTCGGGAGTACAGGCTGTAGCTGGCGCGGGCATCAATACGAAACTGATCCCAGAGTTGGTCAAGTTCAAGCCCATCAGTAACGCGCTGCCAGAACCGGTTCACACGTGTGCCAAAACTCTGGCGTCCTAATGGCGACGGACTCACGGGTTGGGAAGAAGTGACCATTGGAGCACGAAAGGGTCCATTCTAATGCTCGGGCTGGCCGGATTCTACACCGACGGTTCGCCTCAGGCTCTAGCGGGGCCAACGGCGAGTTCCCTGTCGAGAGGGGAACTCAATCGGAAAACTCACGGAACGGTCCCATGGTCATACGTCGGGCGACATTCGTACCAAGGTAGATACCAAAGTAACATTGCGGATCACCAGTGTCCGATTCACACTATGGCGATGGGTATCCAAACCGTTTTGCTTGATTTCACGCGCGCCATAACATTGGGTGCGGGCGCAGTGCTGGCAATCATCGTCCTCGTCAGCCTCGGGATTCCCCGACGTTCGACCTACCGCGACATCTAGCTGAGAAGGCCTACTCGCAGCCATCTATAATCCGTCGTACCCGAACCCCAACCCCCCTTAGCATCACTCTTGGGGTACGGCACCGAAACCGTAACTCAGCCTTCGTGCCCTCCCATTGACTCGCTTGATAATGCGTGAGATAGTGACCAGTTTTCCAATACTGAAAAACTAAAAAGAGGATCAGACCAGGAGCCGGAGTCCCCCGAATCAAATGGTGCGCATTATCCCCAGAGACACTACCTTCTTCACCATGTTCTCTGAGATTGCCGACAATCTGATCTCCGCTGCCCGCGTTCTCGTGGACTTGTTCGACAACTACCAAGCCACGGCAGATAAAACCGCCGAGATCAAGCGAATTGAACACGTCGGCGACGATCTCACCCACTCCGTCTTGAGAAAATTGAATCAAACATTTATTACTCCCTTCGATCGTGAAGATATCCATCGGTTAACGTCGTCGCTGGACGACGTGTTGGACTTGATAAACTCGGCCGCGGATAGGGTCACGATGTACAAAATAACTGACCCGCCGCCCGCAGTCCGCCAGCTCTCCAAATTGATTCTGCGCCAGTGCGAGGAACTGGGGCGAGCCGTGTCCCACCTCCAGAAAAATGGAGATGTGCTGTCTCGTTGCGTTGAAATCAAACGCTTTGAAAATGAAGCCGATGCGGCATCGCGTGAGGCCATCAGCAGATTGTTCGAGCATGAAAAAGACCCGATCAACCTCATCAAAATAAAAGAATTGATCGAAGTTTTGGAAACCGCTACCGACAAGGCTGAGGATGTCGCCAACGTCCTCGAGACCGTCGTCCTGAAGAATGCCTGATGACACCGAAACAGGAAATCTGCCGGTGACAAGCGTCCTTCTGCTGTTGATTATCACGGTCGTGGTCGCGTTGATGTTCGACTTCCTGAACGGATTTCATGATGCGGCCAACAGCATCGCGACCGTAGTTTCCACTCGCGTACTTTCGCCGAAACTCGCTGTGCTTTGGGCAGCGTTCTTCAATTTTGTGGCTGCTTTCTTTCTGGGTACAGCGGTTGCCAAAACCATCGGACAAGGAATGATCCGAGTCTCCTCAGTTACGCAATACGTGGTGATCGCCGGGCTGGTCGGAGCAATCGTTTGGGATCTCCTCACCTGGTGGTGGGGATTGCCCACCTCCTCCTCCCACGCCTTGATCGGTGGTTATGCAGGCGCCGCCGTCATGCGCTCTGGACTGGGAGTAATCCTCCCGGGTGGATGGACCAAAACTCTGGTTTTCATTTTGGTTGCACCGATCATGGGTTTGGTCCTCGGCCTGACCTTCATGGTCGCCGTACTTTGGCTCTTGCGGAACAAGGCGCCGCAACGAGTGGACGCATGGTTTCGTCGGCTGCAACTACTCTCTGCGGCGGCGTACAGCATTGGCCATGGTGGCAACGATGCGCAAAAGACCATGGGGATTGTCGCCACCGCACTCTACGGCGCGAAGTTTCTGACCAGCTCCGAGCTTGCCGGCGGTTGGGGACGCTTTCATTGGCCGATTATTCTCGCCGCAAACGCCTCCATTGCATTGGGAACCTATTTCGGCGGCTGGAGAATTGTTCACACCATGGGTTCGCGAATCACCAAACTTAAGCCCGTGGGAGGGTTTTGCGCCGAGACCGCCGGGGCCATCACTCTATTTTCCGCTTCCTTGGCGGGCATTCCGGTGAGCACAACCCATACCATCACCGGCGCAATTGTCGGCGTAGGCGCCACCACTCGCTTGTCAGCAGTGCGCTGGGGAGTCGCCCGCCGCATCGTCTGGGCGTGGATTCTCACCATCCCCGCATCGGCCCTGGTTGGCGCGGTTACATTTTGGTTAATCCGCGTTTTTAAATCGGGAGCATAGTCTCGCTCGGTCGAGCATCAGCTCCCTCGCTTCAGCTTCACAATTATCTAGCGTGAAATTTTTGGAATAGACAGGATGTCTTTTGGAACACGATTTGCAGTCTGGGGAGTTGTCATGCGCTAACGACCACAACCGGCCGAATTGGTTCCACGGGGACACGAACGGCAAGCTCGCCGCGTTTGCGCCAGAAGTAAATTGCAAACAGCACTGCCACAATCGGCAGCACTGCGCCAAACTCATCAATGAACCAGGCAGTCTTGCCGGTCTTGCGGGTCAGCGGAGTGAAGATTGTCTGAACATAAAGATTGTGGCTGGCATGCAGCATTGCTCCCGACCACAGGCTGCCCGACTTGAGCCGCATCCATGCAAATACGAACGAGATTGCGACGACCAAAACGGTGAAACAGGTTAAACCGTACCACGTTGGTGTACCCGCGTTATAGTCGCCCCAAATCAAAATTGGATAGTGCCAGCATGACCACACAATTCCGCTAATCAGGGCCGTGCCAGTAAAACCCAAAGTTTTCGACAATTCGGGAACCAGGAACCCGCGCCAGCCAATCTCCTCACCCAGCGCGCTCGAAAGGCTGCGCGCCAAACCAAAGCTGCCCATCAGCAGGACATACACGATCGTCGATACCGTTGGCGATGTTCGCAGGCCCATGCGACTCGCAAGCGTTCCCATGAAGTCACGATTGGGGAAGCCGCCCAGCCCGAAACTCCACACGATCAGATAAGTGATCGCCGCGTAGAGCAGCGGGACATACCAACTCATCAGCGCGTATTTGGGTTGTGGCCACTTCCACCCGAGTTCGGATAGCTTGCGTCCATTCAGCTTGAGGCAAAGCATTCCGGCGAGAGCAGGGCACCACATGATTCCGATAACAAATAGGCCGCCGCCCGCTCCAAGCGTGTGCGCCCGCAAGATCAGGAGATAAAAAATCGAGCTGAACAGGAATACAAGAAGCAGGTACATGAAGACCTGCTGTCGCGAAGTTCTGGCTTTAAACATGTGAACCTCAAAGTTGCGTAGGCTCAAATGAAGAGAAGGGTTTAGTTTACCGGAAAACGCGACCAACCCGTTCCCATATGCAGGTCAGCAGGATTACGACCAGATCTCAAGCTGGACAGGAGTGTATGCCGCGATCAACTCGAAGTCTGCCCGATTGGATGTGATTAAACGAGCTCCGCAGGAGCGGGCGGTAACCACAATCAGCACATCGAAATGCAAGTCCCGTAGCTTCTCGGGTCCAAACCCCCTGTTGGTGCGGATTTTGCTTAGAATTTTGCCAGACTCAAGCCAGTTTTTAGTTGTGGGAACAAGCACGGGGTGGTTTCTTTCCAGCGCCCGCAGAAACTTTCGCTCTCCGGCTACGGTAGTGCCGCGCCACAACTCAGAGAGGACTACAGCCGAAGTTCTTAGCAGGCCGGCTACAGCTTGAATTCGTTCTTGGTGCCGTCCGGTGCGAAGTTGATCGATGAAGACGGATGTGTCAAAAATGACGAGACTACTCACCGGAGCCCGCAAAATGGAGTTTGCCTGCGTTTTTCGTCATCAACTCTTTGAAACGCTGAAGAGCGACGATTTCCCTTAGAGCTACGTGGACTGCCTCAGTACGCGACTTGACGCCCAGGACCTTGACGGCCTCATCGGCCAAATCCGTATCTAATCGAATTGACGTCATAGCGACCGACATATATACAGTTTACGCGTCTTGTATATACACGTCAAGGGCGCGAGAGACCTAACTACCCTGCTTCAACTCGACCAACACCTGGCGCGCAATCTCTTTCAACGTTTCAAACACTCCCTGTCCCTGGAAGGCCACTGCCTCGAGCACGGGTTCATTCTTGCGGCGAAGTTCTTTGCTCAAGGTTTCTACAGGAAGGACATTAGGCAGGTCGCGCTTATTGAGTTGTAGGACGTAGGGAATTTTGTTGAAGTCGTAGCCGTGTTCTTTCAGATTGGACATGAGGTTATCCAGCGCCTCGGCATTGGCGTCCATGCGCTCCTGCTGAGAATCGGCGACGAACACAATTCCATCCACGCCGCGAAGGATAAGCTTACGGCTAGCGTCATAAAAAACCTGGCCAGGAACTGTGTAAAGGTGAATTCGGGTCTTAAAGCCGCGGACGGACCCTAGATCAAGCGGAAGAAAGTCAAAAAACAGGGTTCGCTCAGTTTCGGTGGCGAGCGAAATCATCTTGCCCTTCTGCTGCTCGGCGGTCTTCTGATAAATATGCTGAAGATTCGTGGTCTTGCCGCCAAGGCCCGCGCCGTAATACACGATCTTGCAATTGATCTCGCGGGCTGCGAAGTTGATAAAGCTCAAGAATTTCCCCAGAGGGCGGACATTCTCGCCTCGAAGCGGTCCGCTGGATTTTGGCTTGTACTTTGGTTTTTATATCACAGGCGCAGGTTACCGCGGGATTACCCCCGTTACTACCCATTCGTTCGCACTCACAGTGTCACAGAACGGCGGCAGGGATTCAGTTCTGCCGATTTCGAGGTTTACCCATCGAGAAAAGTTTTCTTAGAGCCTGAAACCCGGGAGCCCGAAGCCCAAAGCCGAGCTTTCACCGTGCAGGCGGCGCCGCGTAATATCCCTCTTTAGCCGTCAAATCCACGCAGGGTCGTATAGAAGATCTTTTACAGCTAGGCCGGTTCACCAGCACTTCAATTTCGCGATGCGCGCCAGTCGGTGGTTCGTGTGTGATATATCCCAACGTGTACTGATTGCGGGCATCGCCGATCAGGC
>WNGL01002851.1_pt1 | contig 20844 bp, 12 predicted proteins | sample 5400591 | NCBI WGS metagenome assembly WNGL01 (sample SAMN13153377, study PRJNA577476) | soil metagenome | isolation source: 80 cm soil or saprolite under Garry oak tree replicate 1 | place: USA:California | collected 2016-06-15 | reverse complement strand
CGATGATCCTTATCAGCGGCTCCTCCGAGCGGGAGATCGTGGATCTCCAACAGGGTGACTACGAGGAGATGGACCAGTTGGCCATCGCCAAGCCGCTCGCCAAGGCCGCCTTCCGCGTGCTGCACGCCGAGGACATCGGCGTGGGCATCGCGCGCGCGATCCGCGCCGCCGTTTCCGGCCGCCCTGGCGGCGTGTACCTCGACCTGCCGGCGAAGCTCTTCCCGCAGACCATCGACGCGGATCTCGGGAAAAAGTCCCTGATCAAGGTGGTGGATCCAGCGCCCAAGCACATTCCGGCGCCGGAGGCCGTCAAGCGCGCGCTCGACCTGCTGAAGGGCGCGAAAAAGCCGCTCATCATCCTGGGTAAGGGGGCGGCCTATGCGCAGGCCGACACAGAGATTCGTTCCTTCATCGAGAAGACGGGCCTCCCGTACCTGCCCATGTCCATGGCAAAGGGGCTGTTGCCGGATACGCATCCGCAGTGCGCTTCGGCTGCTCGCTCGTTCGTGCTGCCGGAGGCCGACGTGGTGATGCTCGTCGGCGCCCGCCTCAACTGGCTGCTCTCGCACGGCAAGGGCAAGACCTGGGGCGGCAAGGACCACAAGGACTGGGGCGGCCAGAGGTTCATCCAGATCGACATTTCGCCGCAGGAGATGGACAGCAACGTCCGTATCGATGCGCCGGTGGTCGGCGACATCGGTTCCTGCGTGTCAGCGCTGCTCGCGGCGATCACCTCAACTGCGGGCTCCAGCTGGGTCAAGCCGCCGGCGGAGTGGCTGGGCGCGATCGCCGAGCGCAAGAACAAGAACATCGCGAAGCTGGCGGAGACCTTGGCCAAGAATCCGACGCCGATGAATTTCCACAGCGCGCTCGCCGTGGTGCGCGACATCGTCAAGGCCAACCCGGATGCCATCCTGGTCAACGAAGGCGCCAACGCGCTCGACTTCACACGCAGCATCGTCGACATGTACCAGCCGCGCAAGCGCCTGGACGTCGGCACCTGGGGCATCATGGGTATCGGGATGGGCTTTGCCGTCGCGGCCGCCGTGGTCAGCGACCATCCGGTGATCGCGATCGAGGGCGACAGCGCCTTCGGCTTCTCCGGCATGGAAGTCGAGACCATTTGCCGCTACAACCTGCCCGTATGCGTGGTGATCTTCAACAACAACGGCGTCTACCGCGGCACCGACGTCAATCCGACCGGCGGCCCGGACGTGGCACCCACCGTGTTCGTCAAGGGCGCACGCTACGACAAGCTGATCGAGGCCTTCGGTGGCGTGGGCGTGCACGTCACGACCCCGGCCGAGTTGCGAAGCGCAATGGAAGAAGCCATCCGCTCGCGCAAGCCCACGCTCATCAATGCCGTGATCGACGAAGCCGCCGGCACCGAAAGCGGTCGCATCACGAGCCTGAATCCGAAAAGCGGGAAAAAGAAATAATGGAAGCACTCAAGGGAATTCGCATCCTCGACATGTCGCACGTGCAGGCGGGGCCGACCTGCTCGCAGTTGCTCGCCTGGATGGGCGCCGACGTCATCAAGCTCGAGAACCCGCAGGGCGACGCGACGCGCGGGCAGCTGCGCGACGTGCCGAACGCCGACAGCCTATATTTCACCATGCTCAACTGCAACAAGCGCTCGATCACGGTCAACATGAAGACCGCCGAGGGCAAGCAGGTATTCGTTGATTTGCTCAAGAAGTGCGACATCATCATGGAGAATTTCGGGCCCGGCGTGCTCGACCGGCTGGGCTTCAGCTGGGAGAAGATCCATCAGATCAACCCCCGCATCGTGATGGGCTCGATCAAGGGCTTCGGATCCTCAGGGCCGTACGCCGACTTCAAAGCCTACGAGAACGTGGCCCAGGCGATGGGCGGCTCCATGAGCACGACCGGCGTGCCGGAGGGACCGCCTTTCGTGACCGGAGCCCAAATAGGCGATACGGGCACGGGCTTGCACCTGGCCATCGGATTGCTGGCCGCCCTGCACCAGCGCGATCGCACCGGCAAGGGGCAATACGTCGAGGTCGCGATGATGGACGGGGTGATGAACCTGTGCCGCGTCAAATTCCGCGACCATCAAAGGCTGACGCGCCAGTCGCTGTCGGAATATTCCGTGCCTACGCAGCAGGGCATGGGCGCCGTGCCGCGCGCCGGCAACGACTCGGGCGGCGGCCAGCTCGGCAACGCGATTCACTGCAAGCCGCACGGGTCCAACGATTGGCTGTACGTCGTGGTGCAGGAAGCGGTGTGGGAGGGGCTCGCCAACCGCATCGGGCCCGACCTGGGGATGCCGGGCCTCGCGACCGATGCCCGCTTCGCGAAGATCGCCGATCGCCGCAAGAATCAGAACGAGATGTGGGCGCTGATCACGAGGTTCGCGGCGCAACACACCAAGCGCGAGTTCATGGCGATCCTGAACCCGCTCGACGTCCCGTGCGGCCCGATCATGAGCACCGAGGACCTGGCGAACGACGAGCACGTGAGGGGGCGCGATATGTGGGTCGAGCTGGACCACCCGCAGCGCGGCACGTGGTACAACGTCGGCATGCCGATCAAGCTTTCCGATTCGCCCGCGCGCATCGAGCGCTCGCCGCTGCTGGGAGAGCACACCGACGAGGTCCTCAAGGAAGTCCTCGGCTACGACGAAACGAAAATCGCCAGCCTGAGACGGGCGGGCGCCTTCTCGGTACCCCCGAAGAAGGCGGCGTAGCCGTGAAAATAGCCATCATCGGCCAGCAGGATTTTAGTTCCGACGTAACTTTTAAAGTTAGTCTCCACTGAAAGCCTGCTGAGGAGGCATCTGACGTGAGAATTGCCATCATCGGGCAGCAGGATTTTGGCAAGGCCGTGCTGGAAGCGTTTCTAGCGCGCGGCGACGAGGTGGTAGGGGTGTTCTGCTCCCCCGAAAAAGAAGGTGTGAAAGCCGATCCACTGAAGGTAGCGGCACAGGAGAAGGGTCTCAAGGTGTTTCAGTTTCCCTCCTTGCGCAACAAGGAGGCGCACGACGCCCTGCGCGGACTGAACGCGGACCTCGGCGTGATGGCCTACGTACTTCAGTTCGCGCCACAGGAGTTCGTGAAGATCCCGAAGAAGGGCATGATCCAGTATCACCCGTCGCTTTTGCCTAAGTACCGCGGGCCGAGCTCGATCAACTGGCCGATCATACGCGGCGACAGCAAGACCGGCCTTTCGATCTTCCGGCCGACCGATGGCCTGGACGAAGGGCCCGTGATCCTGCAGAAAGAAACGCCTCTCAGCGCGGACGATACGCTGGGCAGCGTCTACTTCGATCGCTTGTTTCCGATGGGGGCTGCGGCAATGATAGAGGCCGCGGACCTGGTGATGGCCGGAAAGCACAGCGAAACGGTGCAAGACGAGAGCAAGGCAAGCTACGAGGGCTGGTGCCGCTCCGCCGAAGCGAAAATCAACTGGCCGACCCATGTCGATTTCACTTATAACCTCATTCGCGGATGCAACCCGGCGCCGGGCGCGTGGACCATGTTGAACGGCAAAAAATTGCAGATCTTCGACAGCCGCAAGCATTTGTTCCGGACCTTCGGCGCGGTCAAAGGCAAAATCGGCGAAATCTCCGAAATTACCGGCACCAGCTTCTTCGTCACCGCCCAAGGCGGCCGCATCGAAGTGCTCAAAGCCAAGCACGAGGACGGGAAGAAAATTTCCGCGCCCGATCTGGTCTCTCAGCACGGCCTCACTCCGGGCACGCTACTCGGAAGTTAACCCGGCGCGCCGTCTGAGCTGCTTGCGCGGCGGCGGCTCGTGCATCCTTGCGTTCTTTACTTCCGCGCGACCCAGAGTGCTGAGTCCACGAAGTATTTGACTGGCTCGACGCTTCACTGTAAGAATGCGAACTGCCAACTTCGGCAGGTGATGGCGTAAAATGCGAGAGCGATTCGGGGAGGACGCCCCTGCTAAAACACAATAAAAACAATCGGGAGAGGCAATGACCAAAGCGCGATTCTGGAACAAGGACTGGTTCCTCGGTCTAGCGGTCGCGCTCGTGTTGCTGTTCGCCGGCGGATCCCAGCTGATCCAGGGCCTGGAACGCTCGGCCTACGACTGGGGCGTGCGGGCGTCCTCGCGTACCCCTTCGGACAAAGTCGCCGTCATCGCGATCGACAAGCAAAGCATCGACAACATGGGGCGATGGCCATGGTCGCGCGAGATACACGCCAAGATGATCGATGCGCTGGCCAAGGCCAAGGCCAAGGTCATCGGCTATACCGTGTTCTTTTCCGAGGCGCAGTTGGATCCCGGTCTTGCCTATGTGAACAAGTTGCTGGCACTGTTCCCCAAGCCCGCAAACGAAGGGGAAATGCCGACGCTTCGTGAGGATCAGCGCCCGATTTATGAGTTGCTGCGCGAGGCGGAGTCTGCCCTCAACGCTGATCGCAAGCTCGCGGTCAGCCTTTCCGCCGCGGGAAATGTGGTACTCCCGATGCTGTTCCGCTTGGGTGAGCCACGGGGAAGACCCGACAAGCCGTTGCCGGATTTCGTGCGGAAAAATGCGCTGGTCATTCAGGGCGCGAAAGACGAATTACCGCTCCTGACAACCGATATCGAGGTACCGATCGTGCCCGAACTCGGCAGCGCGGCTGGCGGAGTCGGGCATCTCAATAACGTACCGGACGTCGACGGGGCGATTCGAACCGAAGCGCTGGTGCTCACTCATTTCGACGAGTATTACCCGTCACTCGCCGTGGTGGCAGTGGCCAAGAGCCTCAATCTCGGCCCGAACGACATCAGGATTCATCCGGGTGAGGCGGTCCAGATCGGAACCCTCAAGGTCGGCACCGATCCGACGGCGCAGATGTTTACGTACTTTTACAAGGATCGAGACGGCAAGCCGGCCTTTACTGAGGACTCGTTTTTCGACGTGGCGACCGGCAAGATCCCGATTGAGAAGTACCGCGACAAAATCGTGCTGATCGGACCCACGGCAGCTGGCGTCGGCAGTATATTCGTGACGCCGGTGAACCCGGCGATGCCGGCCGTTGAGCTTCAGGCGCACACCGTTTCGTCGCTGCTTCAGGAACACTTTTTCGTACGCCCGACCTGGGGAATCTGGGTCGAATTGCTGGTGTTTGTCCTGATCGCGGCCTACCTGATCGTATTGCTGCCGCGGCTCTCGGCGGGAATGGGGGCTGGCGCAACCGCCGGCATTGCCGCGCTTGTGCTCGTCGCGCACTTCGTGCTCATGACCGGCCAAGGCCTGTGGCTTCAGTTAATGCAGCCGCTCGCCCTGCTCGTAGTCGGTCACGTGCTGCTGGTCACAAAACGCTTCGTCGTGACCGAGCGCGGCAAAGAGGTGTCGGATGCGCAGTCGGCCGCCAACGCCCGCATGCTCGGCCTCGCTTTCCAGGGGCAGGGGCAGCTCGACATGGCGTTCGACTACTTCCGCAAGGTTCCGCTTGACGAGACGGTGATGGACAACCTCTACAACCTCGCGCTTGATTTCGAGAGAAAGCGCCAGTTCAACAAGGCCGAAGCGGTGTTCCGCTACATGGCCGACTACAACCCGAAGTTCCGCGACCTCGAGGCGCGCCTGACGCGCGCCAAGCAGATGTCGGAAACGGTCATCCTAGGCGGCGCGCAAACTCACCCCGGCGGCAGCTTGGCGCTGGGCGAAGGCGCAGAGAAGCCCATGCTCGGCCGCTATCAAGTGGAGAAGGAGCTCGGCAAGGGCTCGATGGGCGTCGTCTATCTCGGCAAGGATCCGAAAATCGGGCGCGTGGTCGCGATCAAGACGCTGGCGCTTTTGCAGGAGTTCGAGGCCGACGAATTGGAAGAAGTCAAGGAGCGCTTCTTTCGGGAAGCCGAAACCGCCGGTCGCCTGAGCCACCCCAATATCGTGACGATCTTCGATGCCGGCGAAGAGCACGACCTCTGCTACATCGCCATGGAACTGCTGAAAGGCAAGGATCTGGTGCCGTTCACCAAGCAGGGCAACACCCTGCCGATCGACAAGGTGGTTTCAATCGCTGCGCGCGTGGCTGACGCGCTCGGCTACGCGCACAGGCACAACGTCGTGCACCGAGACGTCAAGCCGGCGAACGTCATGTATGAGCCGGGGAACGACGTGCTGAAGGTGACCGACTTTGGCATCGCGCGCATCACGGATTCGTCCAAGACCAAGACCGGAATGGTGCTCGGCACGCCTTCCTACATGTCCCCCGAGCAGCTGCAGGGCAAGAAGATCGACGGACGCAGCGATCTCTTCTCGCTCGCGGTGAGCCTCTATCAGCTCGCCTGCGGCAAGCTGCCGTTCGAAGGCGACTCGATGGCACAACTCATGTACAGGATCGCAAACGAGCACGCGCCGGACATCCTGAGTTACAACCCTTCGCTACCGCCGGCGTTCGTCGCTTTTCTTGATCAGGCGATGTCCAAGGAGGCCGAGCAGCGCTATCAAACGGGAGAGGAGTTTGCGGCTGCGTTGCGGGCCACACTCGGCGGAGGCACTACGGCCGCCGCGGGGACCGGGGTCGACATCAGCCTCTGAGAATTATCGTCCGTCATGGATCTGTCGGGAGCGCTCGAGATCGCAAGTGTCACCGATCCTGGCATGGTCAGGCCACACAACGAGGACTCGATCGCCTCGGATGGAGCAAGGGGCTTGGTCGTGCTGGCCGACGGCATGGGCGGATACAACGCAGGCGAAGTTGCCAGCGGAATGGCGACGACGGTGATCGTGACGGACCTGCAGCAGCTGTTGCGGGAAAGAGCCCCCTACGATATGGACGCGCAGACTGGACAGGCGATCGCGCAGACGCTGCTTCGGGAACAGATTGCCAAGGCGAACACTTCGATTTACCAGGCCTCGCTCAGCCAGCCTCAGTACGCCGGCATGGGCACGACGCTGGTGGTGGCCTTGTTCTACGACAACAAATTGACGGTTGCCCACATCGGGGATTCGCGCCTGTACCGGCTGCGCGGGGACGAGTTCAAGCAGGTGACCAAGGACCACTCGCTGCTACAGGAGCAGATCGACAGCGGGTTGATCACGCCGCAACAGGCTAGGCAGTCGCAGAACAAGAGTCTAGTGACGCGTGCGCTGGGCATCGATCCCACGGTGGAGTCGGAAATCCACGACTACGATGCGCAGCCGGGAGATATTTACCTGCTCTGTTCGGATGGGCTTTGTGATATGGTGAGCGACGAGGATATCGGCATGGTGCTTCAGACCCTCGGCGCCAACCTGAGGTTGTGTGCGCAGCAACTGGTGCAGATGGCCAACGACAACGGCGGCCGCGACAACGTTTCGGTGATCTTGGTCCGGGTTCTGAAGGGATACCCAGCGCCGCGCGGGTCGTTTTCCAGGATTCTTAGCTGGTTCAGATAGATTGAGCAGAGGGATACTGCTATGGCGAAGCTGATACTCAGTATGGACGGCCTGGTCCTGAAGGAAATCACCTTGACCAAGGAGCGCACCACCATCGGCCGCAAGCCGCACAACGACATCCAGATCGACAATCTCGCAGTGAGCGGGGAGCACGCTGTCATCGTCACGATCCTTCAGGACTCGTTTCTCGAGGACCTCGGCAGCACCAACGGCACAGTCGTCAACGGTCATCCCATCAAGAAACACTTCCTGCAGAACAGCGATGTCATCGAGCTGGGTAAATACAGGCTGAAATACGTCAACGAGGCCCCGGCGGGTCAGGCCAAGGCGGCGGATTTCGAAAAGACTTTGGTGCTTCGCCCAGGCGCCGTCAAGGTAGCCCCGCCCGCCGCGGCGCCGGTGGCTGCCGCGCCTGCTGCTGCGGTGCCCGCTGCGGCGGGTCCCAAGAGCTTTGGCGATACCGTGGTGAATCAAAGTGCGGCAGGCTCCGCCCCGGTGGCGAGCGCCGCGCCCAAACCCGCTGCGGCTACCCAGAAGGCCGGAGCACTGCAGCTACTCTCCGGCCCCAATGCCGGCAAGGAGTTGGAATTGACCAAGCCGCTCACGACCCTCGGCAAGCCCGGCGTTCAAGTCGCCGTCATCACGCGCCGACCGCAAGGGTATTTCATCACCCACGTCGAGGGAGCGAGCTTCCCCGTAGTCAACGGCAAGGCCATCGACGCGCAGGCGCATGCCCTGAACGATCACGACGTCATCGAGATCGCCGGGATCAAGATGGAATTTTTCATCAAGAGCTGACTCGGGCCTTGCTGCCAGCTGACCCGGGGGTGGGAGCTTGAAGCAGCACATCGTCCGGATCGCGCTCGGTTTGTTGGTAACGCTGGTATTCTTGGGGCACGCCGCCAAGCTCTACCAAATCGGGTTCATCGCCCAGCTCGACAACATCATCTACGATTATCGGCTGCGCCTGACGATGCCGGGCACGGTCGACGACCGCATCGTCATCCTCGACATCGACGAGCGCAGCCTGAGCTCGCGCGCGCTCGGGCGCTGGCCCTGGGGCCGCGACAAGATCGCCGCGCTGCTGCAAAAGCTTTTCGACAAATACGGTGTCGTCATCGTCGGCTTCGACGTGGTATTCGCCGAGCCGGACGAAAGTTCGGGCCTGCCCGTGCTCGAAAGGCTGGCCAAAACAAGACTCAAGGAGGTCGGCCCGTTCCAGTCGGCGCTGAACGAGCTTCGCCCCGAACTCGATCACGATGCTTTGTTCGCTAAATTCCTCAAGGGGCGCCCTGTGGTGCTCGGTTATTATTTCAACAGCGAGGAGAACGCGGCCGAAAGCGGCGCCATTCCCGAACCGGTGCTGCCGGCCGGCACTTTCGCCGGCAGACGCATCGCGTTCACGACGTGGAAAGGCTATGGCGGCAATCTGCCTGAGTTTCAAGCCAACGCCGCCAATGCCGGACATTTCAATCCCCTGGTCGACGACGATGGGGTGTTGCGTCGTGTGCCGATGCTGGAAGAGTTCAAAGGCAGATATTACGAGGCGTTTTCGCTCGCCATCGCGCGGGTGCTGCTCAATTATCCCAAAGTCGTGCCGGGTTTTCCGCCGGAGCGCTTCATCAACAAGGACTATGCCGGGCTGGAGTGGCTCGAGGTCGGACCGCTCAGGATTCCCGTGGACGAAAACGTCAGCGCGCTCGTGCCTTACCGCGGCCCGGGGCGGAGCTTTCCCTATATTTCGCTCGCCGACGTTTGGTTCGACAGGGTGCCAGTCGAGAAGCTCAAAGGAAAGATTGCCCTGATCGGCGCCACGGCGCAGGGCCTCTTCGACCTGCGTTCGACCCCGGTTGCCAAGGTTTACCCTGGTGTAGAAATGCACGCCAACCTCGTCGCGGGGATGCTCGATGGCAAACTCAAGCAGAAACCGCCCTACGTTCTCGGCGCGGAAGTAGTCCTGCTCATCATCGGTGGCATCGTGCTCTCGATTCTCGTACCGTTTCTTTCGCCGCTGCGGGCCACTTTGGTGTCGCTGGTGGCCCTGCTATTGATCACCGGGCTGAACCTTGTGGTGTGGACCTGGGTCAATTTGGTACTACCCCTGGCCGCGAGCCTGCTGATGACGGTGGCGCTGTTCGCGCTCAACATGTCCTACGGCTATTTTGTCGAATCGCGCTCGAGGCGCCAGTTCACCGAGCTCTTCGGGCAGTACGTGCCGCCAGAGCTGGTGGACAAAATGGCCGAGGATCCGGAAAAGTACAATATGGGACCGCGCAACGCCGAGCTCACCATACTCTTCTCGGACGTGCGCGGCTTCACCAGCATTTCGGAAGCGCTCAGTCCGGAACATCTGCGGGAATACATCAACGAGTACCTCACGGGCATGAGCAATATCATCCGGGGAAAGTATCGCGGAACGCTCGATAAGTATATGGGCGACGCCATAATGGCTTTCTGGAACGCACCGGTAGAAGACAAGGATCACCCGCGTAACGGAGTTTTGGCGGCCATGGAAATGCTGCGTGAATGCAAGTCTTTTAACGAGAAGTTCGTAGCGCGCGGCTGGCCGACTCTGAAAATTGGGGTTGGCGTCAACTCTGGCCACGTCCGGGTCGGTGACATGGGGTCCAAGCAGCGCAAGGCGTACACTGCCATGGGGGACGCCGTGAACGTCGCTTCGCGCCTGGAAGGCCGGACCAAGCACTACGGCGTCGGCTGCCTTGTCGGCGAAGCTACGCGGAACGCGGTGAAAGACATCGTATTCAAGGAAATCGACAAGGTGAAAGTGAAAGGCAAGGAGGAAGCGCTGACTATTTACGAGCCGATTGGGCTCGAAGGCGAAATCGACAGGAAGGTTCTGGACGAGTTCAGGCTATGGCACCAGACGCTCAGGCTTTATCGCTCCCGGCATTGGGATCAGGTGGAGGTCAGCCTTCTCAACCTACAACGCATGAACCCTGAATGCGCTCTCTACGAGCTGTACGCACAGAAGGTGGCCGAAAAACGTCGTAACCCGCCGCCAGCCGCATGGGACGGCGTAACCGTATTCGACGAGAAGTGATGGTGAACGCATGCCCATGAAGCTGCGCATCCTGGGATGCAGCGGAGGAATAGGCGGCCGGCACCTGCGGACCACCTCGATGCTGCTCGACAAGGACGTCCTGATCGACGCGGGAACCGGTGTAGCCGATCTCTCGCTGACCGAACTCTCCCTCATCGATCACGTTTTTCTGACCCACTCGCACCTCGATCACGTCGCGAGCATCCCGTTTCTGGTGGACACCGTGGGTGGAATGCGCAACAAGCCGCTCACCGTCTGGGCTTTATCGGGGACGCTTGAGATCGTCCGCAACCACGTCTTCAACTGGAGTATCTGGCCCGATTTCACGCAGATCCCTAGCCCCGAGAATCCGTTTCTGCGGTATCGGGAGATCCATGTCGGCGAGATCATCGAGCTGCAAAGGCGCCGGCTCACCGCATTGCCCGCCAATCACGTCGTTCCGGCGGTGGGCTACCACCTCGATTCCGGACAAGGGAGCCTCGTGTTCACCGGTGACACCACGACCAATGATCCATTGTGGGCCTTGGTGAACAGGATTCCCAACTTGAAATATCTGATTATCGAAACCGCATTCTGTAATCGCGAAAAGGAGCTGGCGGTGACATCAAAGCATCTGTGCCCGAGCATGCTGGCCGAGGAACTGTCCAAACTCGAGCGCAGCGTGGAAATATATATCACGCACCTGAAGCCTGGCGAGATCGAGCTCACGATGCAGGAAATCGAGGATGATTGCGGCCAGTATCGACCGCGCATGCTGCAGAACAACCAGGTTTTCGATTTTTGAGAAGGAAGACGGGTGCCGTCTCGAATCGGCGATGAGTGCAACCGAAGTGCGCTCGCAAACGCTTAAGACTCTGGAACCGCTCTCCTCCCTTTCGGAGGCGAGGCTCAGCGAGCTTGCCGAGCTTTGCCATCTCGAGAGCGTGGGCAGAAATATGGATCCGTTCCGCGCACGCGGGTTAGCCGGGCAGGTTGTCTACCTCGTACATGGCGAACTTGCGCTCACCTATCCCGACGGTTCGTCAACGGTGCTGGTGGGTGGCTCGGACGACGCGCGTTATCCGCTGGGCCGGCGCGGCCGTGCGTTCACGAGCGCCAAAGCAATTACCGACGTCGAGCTCATCCGCATCGATGAGGATCTCCTGGACATCATGGTGACGTGGGACCAGCTTACCCCTGCCGATTCCGCCGGGCCACGGCGCAAGCGGGAATATGGAACACCATCGATCGCGAACTGGTCTATTTTGACCGGCATGTTCAGCGTCGGCAACCTCAAATACGGCGCCTTTTCCCGGCTGCCTTCGGCCAACATCGACGAGTTGCTGAGACGCTTCAAACGGGTCGAGGTCAAGAAGGGCGATGTCGTGATTCGCGAGGGTGGCGAAGGCGACTTCTACTACGTCATCGAATCGGGAAAATGCAAGGTCGAGCGCATGGTCGGAGGCGTATCGATGCTGCTTGCAGAGCTGAAAAGCGGCAATGCCTTCGGCGAGGAGGCGCTGGTCTCTGAGGCGAAACGCAATGCAACGATCACGATGAAAACCGACGGCATGATTCTCCGGCTGAACAAGAGGGATTTCAACGAACTGTTACGCGAGCCATTGATGCACCGCGTCTCGATGGAAGACGCGCGTCAAAGAATCGCCAACGGCGGCCAGTGGATCGACGTGCGCTACCCCTCGGAATACCAGTACGACAAGCTTGCCGGCGCCATCAATATCCCGCTTTCGGAGATTCGCGACACCTTCGGCGTGCTCGACAAGGACCGCGAATACGTGCTTTATTGCCAAAGCGAGCGGCGCAGTGCGGCGGCGGCGTTTCTGCTGGCGCAGCACGGCTACCGCGCGTTTCTCCTCGCCGGAGGCCTTTGGGGGGGGAGGGGGAGGTCCCCGTGACGGCGCTGGGTTGGCGGCGATCCAAGTTGAACTCCTTCGGTACACCCGCTACGATAACCAGGCCGACTGCTGGCGCGATTTTCGCTTGTCCGTTCAGCCTGATACGCTCCTCGACGACGGGCAGCCGAATCCGTCGACGATGCAGCCGAGTACATGGTAAAGTGATTGATTATCCGGATATTTCTGGCGACAACCTAGAGGCGGACTGTCCATGAGCGCGGTTCTTCAGACTCACCCGGGTGTGGCCGCAGACGTCAATAGCCGGCTCACGTTCCAAAAAAATCTTCAGGCCGTCACCAACAAGATTCACGCCACGAGCAACGTGGACGAAATCATGTTGGAGGTGAGCGCTGACATCTGCACCCTGTTCAATGCCGACCGCCTTACGATCTACACGGTCGGGGAGGACAAGCAAACCATCGTTTCCAAGGTCAAGACCGGCCTGAACTCGTTCAAGGACCTGAAGCTGCCGATCGCCGAACACTCCATAGCGGGCTTCGTGGGCCTATCGAAGAAAATGCTGAACCTCAGGGACGTGTACGACAATGCAGAGCTCAAGTTGCACAACCCCAACCTGCGCTTTCTGCAAGAGGTTGACAAGCGCACGGGCTACCGCACCAAGCAGATGCTGGTCGCGCCGGTGTCGGAGCAGGGCAGCAACGAGCTGGTGGGAGTCGTCCAGCTGATCAACAGCAAAGCCGGTGTGCCATTTGGCCAGCTCGCCGAAGAAGGCGTCACCGAGCTCTGTCAGACGCTCGCGATCGCTTTCAAGCAGCGCCAGCGGCCTCAAGTCCTAAAGACGAAGTACGATTTCTTGGTGGGCGACGCCGTGATCTCGGCGGCGGAGTTCGAGCTCGCAGCACGCTCGGCGCGCAAAAAGGCGGTCGACGTCGAGACCGTGCTCACCGACGAGTTCCAGGTGAAGCTGCCCGCGATAGGCGCGGCGCTGGCGAAGTTTTTCGGAGTGCCGTACGAGGCGTTCAAGGCGGACCGCGTCAAGGCGATCGATTTGCTGAAAAACCTAAAGCGAGAGTATGTCGAGTCCAATCAGTGGGTGCCCATTGAGGAGAGCAAGGACGGACTGGTCATACTATGCCTCGATCCTGAAAGGGTCCGTGGCTCGCGTATCGTCCAGAACGTCTTTCCCGCGCGCAGGCTCGTCTACCGCGTCACGACCCAGCGCGAGTTCAAAGACACGCTCAACGCCTTCTACGGCGCGGAATCGGTTGACACCGGCAACATCGGCGACATGCTGTCGGAAATGCAGGATGAAGAGGGTCCGGCCGAGGAAATGGCCGGCGGCGACGACGTTTCCGCGGCGGCCGACAACGAACTGGTCAAGCTGGTCAACAAGGTCATCATCGACGCGTACAACCAGGGCGCGTCGGACATTCACATCGAGCCCTACCCGGGAAAGGCCAAGACCGAGATCCGCTTGAGGAAGGACGGCTCACTGATGCCCTACATCGAGGTGCCGGCTTCATACCGCAATGCGATCGTGGCGCGCATCAAGATCATGTGCGATCTCGACATCTCGGAAAAACGCAAGCCTCAGGATGGCAAGATCAAGTTCAAGAAATTCGGACCGCTCGATATCGAGCTGCGGGTGGCGACAATTCCCTCAGCCGGGGGCGTCGAAGACGTGGTCATGCGTATCCTTGCCGCGGGCGAGCCGATTCCGATCGAGAAGCTCGGGTTGTCGTTCACGAACCTGCCCAAGCTCAAGGACGCGGTGAGCAAACCCTACGGCCTGTTCTTCGTTTGCGGGCCGACCGGTTCGGGCAAGACCACCACCCTGCACTCAGTCCTCGGCTTCCTCAACACTCCCGATACCAAGATCTGGACAGCCGAGGATCCGGTCGAAATCACGCAGAAAGGCCTGCGCCAGGTGCAGGTGAACAGGAAGGCAGGTCTCGACTTCGCCGTGGTGATGAAGGCGTTCCTGCGAGCCGATCCCGACATCATCATGGTCGGCGAGATGCGCGACAAAGAGACAACCGGCACCGGAATCGAGGCCTCGCTCACGGGCCACCTGGTGTTTGCCACATTGCACACGAACACCGCTCCCGAGTCGATCACCCGCCTGCTCGACATGGGTATGGATCCCTTCAACTTCTCGGACGCCCTTATCGGCATTCTCGCGCAGCGTCTGGCGAAGCGGTTGTGCGGCAAATGCAAACAGGCCTACGCTCCCAGCGGGGAAGAGCTCAAGCAGATTCTCCAGGAGTACTGCCAGGAGCTGCTCCACACCATGCCCTTCAAGAAAGACGCGAAAACCGCTTACGAAAACATCTACAGGGATCTAATAAAGAATTACGCTGGCGACAAGGGCCAGTTCACGCTCTACAAGGCGAGGGGCTGTGAAGCCTGCAACAATACCGGGTACAAGGGGCGGGTCGGCTTGCACGAGCTGCTCATGGCGACCGACTCGATCAAGAAGCTGATCCAGGAACATGCCCGCGTCGCGGAGATCTTGGCCGTCTGCCTCGAAGAAGGGATGCGCACGCTGAAAATGGACGGCATAGAAAAGGTGTTGCAAGGTATCACAGACATGCCGCAGGTGCGGGCAGTCTGCATCAAGTAGGCGCGAGTCCGGGCGCAGGCTGTTCCGCCGCCAAAACCACCGCTGCGGGAATCGTCCTTGGAGACCGTCGGAGACCTGTTTCGCCGGCTCGAGCATCTCAACGAGATAGGGACGGCGCTGTCCCAGGAAAAGGATATCGACCGGCTCCTTGAGAAAATTCTCATAGCGGCCAAAGCCATCACCCGCGCCGACGGGGGAACGCTGTACTTGCTCGAGAATTCCGAAGAGGGTAAGCGGCTCAAGTTCGCGATCATGCGCAACGAAACGCTGGGCATCGCCATGGGCGGCACGACCGGAAATCCAATCCCCTACTATCCGGTCCACCTGTACGGGAAAGATGGAAAGCCGAACAATCAGATGGTGGCTGCATACGCGGTGCTCACGGGCAAAACGGTCAATATCGTCGATGCCTATGCGGCGGAGGGATTCGATTTCTCCGGCACGCGCAATTTCGACAAAAAGACGGGCTATCGCTCCCAATCCTTTCTCACGGTGCCGATGAAGAACCACGAGAGCGAGATTATCGGCGTGCTACAGCTTATCAACAGCAAGGATCCGGCGCGCGGCGGGATCGTGACGTTTTCCGAATCGGACGAGCGCCTGGCGGAATCGCTTGCGTCGCAGGCAGCCATAGCACTCACCAACCGCCAGCTCATCAACCAGTTGGAGGAACTGTTCGAGTCCTTCATCGAGCTGATCAATTCAGCCATCGACGAAAAGTCTCCGTATACGGGTGGGCACTGCCAGCGCGTGCCGGTACTCACCATGATGCTCGCCGAGGCCGTCAACGACACGTCCGAGGGTCCGCTCAAGGACTTCACGATGTCCGAAAAGGACCGCTACGAACTCAAGATCGCGGGGCTGCTCCACGACTGCGGCAAGGTGACAACTCCGGTGCACGTGGTGGACAAGTCGACCAAGCTCGAAACCATTTTTGATCGCATCTACCTTATCGACACTCGCTTCGAGGTGCTCAAGCGCGATGCGGAGATCGCGGCACAGAAACAGAAACTGGGAATCCTGCAAGGAAAAGGCCTGAACGAGTTCGAGGTACGCGAGCGCTTCAGCCAGATCGACCAGACATTGCGCGAGAGACTGCGTGAGCTCGAGGAGGACCGCGAATTCCTGCATCATTGCAACATCGGCGGTGAATCGATGTCCCCTGAGGCGCGGAAGCGAGTGCAACGGATCGGCAGTGGTTACAAGTGGGTGGACCATTCAGGCGGAACGGCGGATTTTCTCACCGAAGACGAAATCAAGAATCTCACGATCTCCCGCGGCACGCTCACCAACGAAGAGCGTGAGACGATCAATCATCATATCGTCGCCACCATCAAGATGCTCGAGGCACTGCCGTGGCCGAGGCACCTGCGTAACGTTCCGGAATACGCCGGAGGCCATCACGAACGCATGGATGGAAGGGGTTATCCGCGGGGGCTGACGCGCCAACAGATGTCGGTGCAGGCTCGCGTCATGGGCATCGCCGACATCTTCGAGGCGCTTACGGCGAAGGATCGGCCCTATAAGCTCGGAAAAACGTTGACCGAGTCACTTCAAATTCTGGGCGAGTTCAAGTTGAATGGACATATCGACCCGGACCTGTTTGACGTGTTCGTGCGCCGGAAGGTGTACCTACGCTACGCCCAGCAGTTTCTTGACCCCGAGCAGATCGACGAGGTCGACGAGTCGAAGATCCCGGGTTTCGTACCCTAGCGGCGAAGATTTGGAATCATCTCTTCGTCGGCAATTGGCGCAGCTCCGCAATTGCCCCCTCATTCTATGTAGTCTGACCAAGCCGTGATGTTTAAATGGCTCCATAAGACGAATAAGCAAACGGCCCCAAAATCTTCCGCACTAGACCGATCGCCCTCACTGGGCACAAGTGCCAGGGCGGGTGCCGTCGCTCTTCCCGAGATAATTAACATCGCCCTGCAACACCATCAGGCGGGGCGCCTGTCCGAGGCCGAGGCGGCTTATCGGGAGATACTGGCGGTCGATCCGGAGAACATCGACGCCCTGCACTTTTCGGGCGTCATCGCCTATCAGCGCGGTGAAAACGAGCAGGCCGCGGAGCGGATCTCCCGAGCGCTCGCCCGCAATGCCTCCAACGCCCCCGCGCATAACAACCTGGGAAACGTGCTCGTTCGGCAAGGGAAGCTGGAGGAGGCCATCGCTTGCTACCAGAAGGCGCTCGCGTTCCAGCCCGATTATGTCGACGCGCACATCAACCTGGGCGCCGCCTTCAGGGCGCGAGGCGAGCTGGATGAGGCCGTTGCGTGCTATCAGAGAGCCTTGTCGCTCGCGCCCGACATCCCCACGATCCATTCCAACCTGGGGAACCTGCTCAGTGATCGAGGCAAGCCGGAGGAGGCCATCGCTTGCTACCGGAAAGCGCTCGCGCTCCAACCCGATTTCGCCGAAGCGCATTCTAACCTGGGGAGTGTTCTGACGGACCAAGGTCGGGTTGACGAGGCTATTGCCTGTCATCGGAGGGCACTCGCGCTCAAGCCCGATTTTTACGTAGCGCACAACAATCTAGGCGACGCTCTGTTCGCCTCTGGTAGGCCGAAGGAGGCTGAAGAAAGCTACTTGCGCGCGCTACGCCTGAAACCGGATTTTGCGTCCGCAAAGGTTTCCTGTGGACTGGTGAAGCTGCTTCTCGGGGATTATGAAAACGGGCTGTCTCTTTTTGAAAGCCGATTCGAAGAGAATGCATTGCCGCGCGTGTACGACGGTTTGCGTGCCCGTCTGGCGGAGCTCCGGGACGCGCCGCGCTGGCACGGCGAGGATGTCACAGACAAATCCGTATTGGTCTGGACCGATCAAGGGCTGGGCGACAGTCTTATGCTGATGCGATACCTTCCGCTGCTGAAGCGGCGTGGAATACGAAAATTGATGATTTACTGCGAGCCGGCGCTCGTCAGGGTCGTAGAGGCCCTTGCAGAGGTAGATCAGGTCGTCCCAAGGAATTGCCAGGTGCCCTTTGGGGAGTTTGACTGCCACTGTCCGCTTACGAGCTTGCCGTTTCTCCTTGAAACCCGTTTGGAAACAATTCCCGGAGATGTGCCCTATCTGTTTGTCCCAGACGGCATGAAGCGGGAATGGGCACGGAAGCTGGCCGGGATCGAGCCACCCAGGGTCGGATTGGTTTGGGCAGGACGAAAGGATTTCCGTGGGCTCGAATTGCGGAGCATATCGCTGGAGCAATTGTCGCCCCTGTTCGGACTCGGGGGCGCAAATTTCGTGAGCCTTCAGAAGGGTGAGGCGGCGAATGAGATTCAGAAAACGGGGTGGAAGATTTTGAATTGGATGGATGAATGGGACGATATGCTGGATACCGCCGCGCTTATTGAACAGTTGGATCTAATCATCAGCATCGACACGGCGGTAGCGCATCTGGCAGGAGCGCTCGGCAAGCCGGTTTGGCTGTTGCTTCGCTTTGATAGCGATTGGCGCTGGATGCTGGAGCGCGAGTATTCGCCGTGGTATCCGACGACGAGGCTATTTCGCCAGCGTGCGCCGGGAGACTGGCACGATGTCGTGGCTCGAATGGCCGCGGCCTTCAGCGCTGCAATATCGGAGAGCAAAGGAAGTTCCAAACGGGCCGGTTCTTTTCTTCCCGGATCATGATGAGCATCGAAATGCTTCGGTTCTGGCGCAAGCATGCTTTCCTTAGGCGGGGTTAAGATTAACGGGGGAGCTATTTTTTTAGGAGGCTGTCAGCCTAATGTCCATCGCGCCGGTAATCTCGTGTGTCGTTCCGGTCTACAACGATAAACCGCATCTGCCGCGCGCGGTCAAATCCGTCCTGGCCCAACGGCCCGATGTGCAAGTGGTGTTGGTGGACGACTGCAGTACCGATGGCAGTAGGGAGCTTGCCCTGGACATGGCGCGTGACGACCCTAGGGTTGTCGCGCTTCCTCTCCCCGGTAATCGTGGTCAAGGATACGCCCGCAATATCGGCGCAGCGGCGGCCGACGCTCCGTATATCACTTTTCTCGACCAGGATGACGAACATGCCTCGGGTTGGTATGACCATGCCATCGAATTACTGCAAGCGAATCCGAGCGCGGCTGCCGTAAGGGGCGAAATCGAGTTGATGGAACTTCCGGCAGAATTGAGCGTGAGCCGATCCGACCCGCGTTGGCCGGCAATGGTCAATTCGCCGTTATGGAACGTGGTGATCCGCAAAGTTGTGTATAACGCGCTCGGCGGTTGTCCTACCTCCTCGACCTATCGCACTCGGGAGGGCGCTGAAGACGTGGCGCTGACCGTGGCGCTTATGCAGCACTTCAGCGTGGCGAGGACCGAGTGTCTGGCGACTCGGCACTACGTCAAGCCGAATGGCGCAACGGCATATTTTCTGAGACGTACGCGAGTCGTAGGAACACGCTTTGAATTCGTTGAACTTACCGACGCAGAACAACGTGGCGCGCTGGACGAAGGTCTTCAACAATTTCAAGCTCAGGCAGCGGCTAATATCGGCGTGCTTCGCCGTCTACTTAAACCGAAGTTTAAGGGCGTTAAGGATTTGTTGGCGCGAACCTCGGCGCAAGTTCTGCGGAAACTCACCGAATCGTAGCGCGGTCCCTAAAATGCAAATCGTGACATTGCGTGGTCTTCCCAAGCTGTATGCTTGAATGGCTTTTTAGGACCAATAAGAAGACGAAACTGGAGTCTTCAGCGCTCAAGCCGGACTCCGCTGACGCGCACGTCGACCGAGGCACGGCCTTCAGGGCGCGGGGCGAGCTGGACGAGGCTGTTGTTAGCTATCAAAGAGCGCTGTCGCTTTCGCCTGATACTCCCGCGACGCATTTCCGCCTGGGAAACGTGCTCGTTGACCAAGGCAAGCCGAGGGAGGCCATGGCCTGCTACGAGAAGGCGCTTGCGCTCAAGCCTGATTTTCCCGAAGCATGCGTTAACCTGGGAAATGTCTTTCAAGACCAAGGCCGCTTGGACGAGGCCATGGTTTGCTACGAGAAGGCGCTCGCGCTCAAGCCCGATCTCCCCGAAGCGCACTTGAGCCTCGGAAATGCCTTCAAGGATCAAGGCCGGCTGAACGACGCTGTCGCTTGCTACGAAAGAGCCTTGTCTCTAACGATTGATCTGCCTTCGGCGCATGTTAACTTGGGTAATGTGCTTAATGACCAAGGCAAATCGAATGAAGCGATTGCTTGTTACCAGAGAGCGCTCGCGCTCCGGCCCGATCTCCCCGAAGTGCATTACAACCTCGCCAACGTTCTTAAGAATCAAGGTCGGCTGGACGACGCTATTGCTTGCTACGGGAGGGCGATCGCGCTCAAGCCCAGTTTCTCCGAAGCGCACTACGGCTTGGGGGACTCTCTGATGTACCGGGGCCGGCTGGACGAAGCCCTCGGCTGCTTTCGAAACGTGCTGTCGCTCGAGCCCAATCGTCCCGAAGCGCATTCTAATCTGGGGAACGTTCTCAAAGATCTCGGCCGGCTGGATGAGGCGCTCGCCTGTTACCGAAAGGCTTTGTTGCTCGATCCCGAGTCTGTTGAGGCACGCTGGTCGATCGCGATGGCTCAAATACCGGCGGTTTATGAGGCGGATGCCGACCCGGGGCACTATAGATCTGCATTTTCCCGGGAACTGGAGGAGCTCGAGCGCTGGTTCAACGCGGATCGAGTCATAGACGGTTTCAAAGCAGTGGGCGTCCAGCAGCCGTTTTGGTTGGCGTATCAAGAGGAGAACAACCGGGATCTGCTTGAACGGTACGGGAACCTCTGTACCCGATTGATGGGGGAGTGGTTCAATCGACAAGTCTTTACTCCTCGTGGGAGACGCGATTTTGACGGCGTCATCCGCATCGGCATCGTTTCTCATCATTTTCGAAACCATTCGGTCTGGAACGCCATAATCAAGGGCTGGTTCGAACAGCTCGATCGCAAGCGTTTTTCCGTTCACGCGTTTTATCTCGGCG
>WNGL01002849.1_pt1 | contig 20849 bp, 20 predicted proteins | sample 5400591 | NCBI WGS metagenome assembly WNGL01 (sample SAMN13153377, study PRJNA577476) | soil metagenome | isolation source: 80 cm soil or saprolite under Garry oak tree replicate 1 | place: USA:California | collected 2016-06-15 | reverse complement strand
AGATGGCAAGTAGCTCCTGCGGTGTCCGCTTCGGCTGCTCGATCAGCAGGTGCGCGAAGATTTGGCGCGGCACCATCACAAAAAACGGATTGGTGCGCGGATCGTCTTTGAATAACGCTGCGGCCAGTCCCTCGGCTTCAGCCTCATGCTGCACTTCATCGCACGGCGACCAGTAGGGCATACGTGCATCCACCGCGTTCAAGATCACGTCGCCGCGCTCTGGCTCGTAAAACTGAGGTGTGTATTCAAGCGCTGGATCGTACACGATCGCTGTTTCTCCACGCCCTTCCACCTGCATTAGGATCTGGCGGATAAGCGACGATTTCCCCGCGCCCGTATCGCCTATCATCATGAAGTGGGAACTTTCCCGCTCACGCGGAATGCGCACCATGTTCCCTTCACGCTGCAGCAGGAACTCGCCGACCGCACGTCGCTCTCTTGTGATGAAACCTATGCCATCGGATCGCTGGCTACGGTTAAACTGCGCTGCCGTTGCCAACTCCGGGCCTTTGGTCCGGCGTCCATACTTGAGCACCCGCCGCCGCTGCCAGTCTTTCGGAATGGCGAAAATCAACATCCAGCCGAAAACTCCCGCACCGGTGACGAGCGGCCAATACAGGAGGTCTCCCCAGGTTTGGTCTTGATAAATCCAGTGCCGGACGTAGTCGCTGAGCTCTTTGTTTTTGTATTGCTCCTTCGGTTCCAGCACCAGGCGCAATCCCTGCCGCGCGGCTTCATCCGATAGGATCAGCGGAGTGGTCGCTCCTTGCGGCAGCGAACCTTGCCATGGCGCGATATCGGAGTCGACCGCTAGCCGGTGGCGACCTTGGCGGTCCCCCACTTCGAGGAGCCGGTACTCGCTCGTCCCGAACCCAAGGCGGGACGCAACATGCATTTTGAGATAGTTCGGAAACCAGTAGCGCTGTAGCGGCGTCCATTGGAGCCCAGCCTGATAGATCGCCGTCCCTAGGAATGCCAGCAATCCAAGAGCAAAGGTGCTGATTGTCCACACTGGCTTGTGGCTCGGCCAGTAATACGTCTCAGTTCGTCCCCATTTTCTGTTCACTGCTTTACTTCTTTCCCGCCCCAAGCCAGTTGTTCTCCAATTCCAGCGCACCATCCCACGGTTTTGAAATTCCGTCAAACGGACGCGATTTTGGCCGGTTTTTCAGGGCCTTGGCGGTTGCCATTTTGTCCGCTCAGCCGCTCGTGCGCCTTCGACTGCTTCTCCCGGTCGACCCGTTCAATGAGCTTCCGCAGCTCGTCCTGGGTCAGCTCCCCTCGCTGTCCGAGGATTTGCACGCTGTTTAGGTACAGCATCCGCAAGGCCAGGATTTCAGCCAGGATGATTTCTTGGCTGGAATTCACCTGGGCAAGCAAGACCGTACGGGCCCATTCGCCCATGCTCTGGCCCGCCGCTGTCGCCAAGTCCTGAAGCCGGACATACTCCTCCTCAGTGACCTTGGTGGTGAGCGATCTCGTGCGGAATGACTGACCGGTTGTCACAGTTCACCGTATTCCATCGTGAGTGCGTCCCAAGTGGCCTGGATTTCTGGCATGTCCCAGGCCCGGCGGAAGAGTTTTCGTACTGCGCCCCACTCATCTTCCGAGAAACCAAACGTGATGCCGTTTGCGTGGGCACGAAACCAGAACTCGACCTCTCGGCCCCGGACTGCTGTGTATCCAAAAATGTGTTCTCCTTTCCACGACTGCGACTTTGCCGTCAATCCGCTCAGCATGGCGCGAAACTCGGAGATTAGCGGATAGGAACTCATGGGATACATGGGAGCGCGTGGGCCGGGAAAACTGAGCAGGAGGTACAAATCGTTACCATCGCCGCGCACAAAGGAAAGCGTGTAATTGGATTCGGTGATATTGGGAATTGCGGGCTGCACGACGGAATCGTGGCGGTTCACCTTGCCGCGAATCGGTTTGTGGTGCAGGCAGTAATGCCCGCGCGCCGCCATCCGCCATAGCCCCTCCCAGTACGGATGAAGGGCACGGTTCAGGGCATCGGCGTCCTTAACTTCAGCGTCTTCCAGAAACACGTAAAGATTGCGAGCGACAAGGATGGGCCGCCACTTCGTAGTCGGATCAGCAAGCTGTCGCAAGGTCTCTGCGATGGTCTGCCGCACTGTATCGGAGCCAGTGGGCTGCTTTCTGTCCCCCGGTCGGAACTCGCTCGGAAGATTGCCCAGGTAATACTCGTCCTTCCCGAGGTTCGGCTTCTTCCTCAACTCGCGAATGGCTTGAAACGCTTCCAGAACGGCAATGCAGGACTCGCGGGAAACCGGGTTGTTGTCGAAAGCCTCGGAGCCTTGCTGCACGTAGTACGCGAGTGCCGTCCAATCAGCCCGTGTGAGCGGCTGATGGGCTTCACATTTCTTACGAATCCGCAAGAGGCACTCGGTCGGCTCCCGCAGCAGCTCGGCCACTTCTAGCCGATCAGTAGGCGACGATTCCAGCAGTTGTTTGGCAACCTCGGAAGTGGATACGCTCTCGCCTTTCCGCAAGGCGGTAACCTCACGAATGTGCTCCAGGCGCTTGCGCAGGCCCTCGCTGATTCGAAGGGAGAGAGTCTGAGTTTGAGGCTGATCCGGCATCGGAACCTCTCAATGCAATACAGTGTCCAACACGTATGACATACATATTTGTAGTCGCACATTACTGCGATTGTCAACTCAGAAAGAAATCATGGTTTTGGGGGCAGCTCTACATTTGGTCACTTTTTTAATCCCCTTCTTGGGAACCGTTTGCGCGTTCTAACGCGCGAGGGACATGGCACGATTTCAGCTTCGAACCAGAGCAACTTGAGTATCATTAAGCGTTCACGGGTGTGGCCATCTAAAATAGAAAAAGGGAAACCATGGGAACTGATCTCACACAAGAACGCCAGCAGGCCCACGCGCTGCTCGATATGCTGCCGGAAGAGAAGCTCACTGCCGTGCGCAGCTTGCTCGAAGTAATGCTGGAACCGCTCTCGCGTTCGCTGGCTTCCGCTCCGGTGGAAGAGGAGGAGATCACACCCGAAACGGCAGCAGCGCTCGACCGTGCCCGCGCTTCGCTCGCTCGCGGAGAAGGTATTCCCCATGAAGATATCCTGCGCGAGTTCGCCTTAGATAAATGACGGAACCGCCAGCTCCCCAGCCAATCGCCGTGGTCTGGTCTCCCGAGGCCCGGGCCGATCTCCGTGCCATCGCCCGCGACGCCGCAATGCAATTCTTCACTGCCTGGATCGCTACCTGGCCAACCGCACCGGTGACGTGAAAAAGCTCAAGTCGCCGCTCACCGGCTTCCGTCTCCGCTGCGGCGACTACAGGGGTGTTCTTCGATCAGCGAGACGAGCAGACCGTCAACGTCACAGCCGTCCGCAACCGCCGCGAAGCCTACCGCTGACAGAACCGTGGTCCTGTCCCATTTTGCAATCACATTTTTTCCTAGCTGGAAGCACGACAGGAGCGGAGAGGGAGGCGAGTCAAGGCCGCGCGTGCTCTGCACGTTCATCAGAGCAAAGCGCAGAGCCTTGACTCGACTCCCGCGCTCCGTACACTCCCGGCGGAAAGAATGGGATCATCACTCCAAGCCGCTGGTCTTCCCGCTGGCTCTTTCGCCACCTAGCTTTAGACAATTTCCGAGGAGGTGGCGGCGACAAGTGGGACTCCAGGCATCGGCGATTCGTTATTACGAGAGAATTGGACTGCTTCCGCGAGCCCCGCGAATCAGCGGGCAGAGACGATACGACACCACAACGTTTTACCCGCTGGCAATCATTCAGCGTGCGCGTCAACTGGGTTTCACATTGACTGAAATCCGACATCTGTTCTTTGCTTTCCGCGACATCACTCGCCCCTCGGAACGCTGGCGAACGCTGGCCCAAAGAAAGCTGGCAGAGTTGGATCAGCTGATGGATGGAATAAAAGCAGTGCGAGGCGTGCTCAAAAAGATGATGACGAAATGCCGATGCGACACCTTGGATGAATGCGGCGAGGGCGTATTTCGGAGCATGGACGGTTCTAGAAGCAGGTAGGTCGGAGGACAAAGGATGGGCCAACCCGCCATTTGCGCGTGTGTAACCTATAAGTTACAATAACAAACAATGCAAATCCGCCGCTACCTCACCGGGATGGGAAAGGATGTTTTCGGTGAGTGGCTGGCAGGACTGAAAGATGCTCGCACCCAGGCCAAGATTGTGGCCCGGATCGATCGCCTTTCGGTGGGCAACTTCGGCGACTGCAAAGCACTGGGCGGCGGTTTGTTTGAACTGCGGATCGACTGGGGGCCTGGCTACCGGGTTTATTACGCTCTTGTGGGCAAAGCTTGCGTTTTGCTGCTTTGTGGCGGAGATAAGCGCACGCAGTCATCCGACATCAAGCGCGCGCTGCTGTACCTCAAGGACTACAGGGAAAGGACACTATGAAACGCAAGGCAAGCATCTCCCACGATGAGGCCACAATTCGCGAACTGCGCAAGAGTCCGGAGTTTGCCGCCGAATACCTCCGCGCCGCATTGGAGGATGCCGACGAGCCCCGCGTGCTCCTGATCGCCCTGCGCCGCATCGCGGAAGCCCGCGGCGGCATTGCCAAGGTGGCCAAAGCCGCCGGCATCGAGCGCGAGAGCCTGTACCGCGCCCTATCGGTCCGCGGAAATCCTCGCCTTTCCACCCTGGTTGCCGTGACCAAAGCCGTGGGACTAAAGCTCACGGTCGAAGCCGCGCGGTAGTTCGCCAGCCTGCGAGTCGAGGGACCTTGGATGGGTTGACAATTGCGTCAACCCAACGGTAAACTAAGTGGGTTGAATAAACGGTCAACCCAATCTAGGTTCCTTAAGTTCGGCAAAATATTGCGGGAGCTTCGTTCACGAACTGGCGTGGGTATCAAGAAACTCGCGCCCGAACTTGGGGTTTCGTACACATATTTAAGCAAGCTGGAGAATAATGAAATCAATCCGTCAGAAGAACTCGTCGGTCGTGTTGCTTCTTACTTCCAATGTGATCGCAACCGCCTGCTCCTTTCCGCTGGTCGCATTCCGCCGGACGTTTTGCGGATTCTGCAGGAACACCCTGACGAGGCTGTCGAACTCCTGAAGAAGCGGTTCGGGACCGTTAGATGAGCGATGCGAAAAACCGTGACAACCTGTTGTCGTTAATCGAAGCCCAGCCGCCATTGCAAGGCCGTTTCACGAATCTGAAACGCCTTGGCTCGGATGGCGGTACCGGCGCCTTTTCCTTGGTGTTTACCGCGCACGACACCGCGACTGAGGAAACGGTCGTCGTGAAGGCTTTTCAGCCATTTTGTAGAGATCCATATCGGACTGAGGCATTTAAGCGTGAATCCGAAATGCTGGGGCAGGTTGATCGCCATAATGGAATTATCAAGTTGGTGGCGCCACGTACTGAGTTCTCGATAGTCCTCGAGCCGTATGGCTTAACTCTGGATGTACCTTACTATGTCATAGAGGAAGCCGAATCCGATTTGGGCGCGGTCATCGCGGCGGGCGTGATTCAAACCGAATGGCTATTGCTTGCATTCAGAGAAATGTCGAAAGCCGTTCAGCATATTCACAAAAGGAGAATCGTTCACCGGGATCTGAAGCCGGGAAATTTCCTGGTTACGAGAAACGGGACCATTCGGTTATCAGATTTCGGTTCAGCGCGGATGCTAACAGAAGAAGCAAAGCCAATACTGGAGGATTACGCAGGTTATCCGCCGGGAGAGATTCCCTACACTGCACCCGAGATCGTTTGCTCACTACATGACGTCGATCCGAAGTTCGCATACAAGGCTGACGTCTTCTCTCTGGGAGCAATTTTGTTCGAGATGCTGACTGGCGTAATGCTCGGTCCTCAGATATACGACTTGCAATATCAACTCGACTTAATCGATTACATGGCGGCTGTACCGCGGGACCAGAGGCGAAGGGCGTTTGATCAGTTCATCGGTGAGCTTGCGGACAAGCGTCCACTACCTGATATTCGGGCATTTCGCCCGTTGGCACAGAAGTGCATCCTCCCGATTATCGAAGAGCTTTACAGAAAGATCGCGGCTCTCGACTATGGCAAAAGGATCGGAAATTTCGAATATATTTTCTTAAAAATAGACCAAGCACTCTTGGTTCTCAGGAATGAAGACAAGTTCAAGCGTTGGCAAGAGAAACGCGAGAAATACCGCATAGATCTTGAATTAAAGCGGGAGAGGATCGCAGCTCGATTCGGGCGAGAAGTAGGAGATCAGCGATGATTGCAGCAGGAGTCGATATAGACAACTTCAAAGGAACTGTTCCCTCAAAGGACTTCCGCGTGCAACCGCCGAAGTTAAATCCTTTGGTGGCAGGTTCGGCGCTACGTCTGATCAAGCAAGACGAAGGTGATGTTTCTGTTGAGTGGTCGTCTCTTGACGCTGATGTCCCAATGTCGGATCTGGTTCTGAAGGTGCGTGCCGACGTAATTGGTCGCGCGAGAAAACAGGTGTCAAGGTTTCCGAAGAGCTCGCGTGCGCACGGAAACCTGGGAATCGCACTCCTGAGTCAGGGTGAACGCGACGAAGCTAAACAGGAGCTTGAAACCGCAATCCGAATCGATAGCAAGAACTATGTTGCTTGGGTCAATTTAGCGCGAGTTATGGTAGATCAGGGAAGATTCGATGCTGCGGAAGAAATCTATCACAAGATGCGTGAAGAGTTTCCTTCTGAGTGGACATCGACCCTAAGTCTTGCCTTGATCGCGATGAAGCGAAACGATTTCGGCACGGCTGAGCGGATGCTAAAACGTGCAGTGGAATTAGACGATGACAATGTGTTGGCCAAATATCACTTGGCGATGGTTCTCATCTCATTGAGGAAGACCCGAGAAGCAATCAAGTTGCTGAAGCAGGCTGTACATTCGGAGGTGCGCTCACCTGCCTTGTATCATGCGCTCGGTGTCGGATATGCAATGTCCGGGAACTTGGATCGGGCTGAAGTGGCATTTAAATCGGCGCTGACGCTCGCTCCTAACCTGCGACGGTCTGTCCATGCGCTTGCGAAAGTGCTTCTGGACAAGAGCGAAGTGTCGTCCGCACTACAGCTGCTGGCAGAGTACCTCAAGCATTTCGGCAACGACCTTGAGGCTCGACAGTTGCTCGGTCGCGCATACATGGGAATCGAACAGTACAGGTCGGCAGCAACACAGTTCATGAGTATTTACCAATCGCTAGCTGATCGAACTGAGCCGGAAAGTCTTGAGAAGAAAGCTGCGATCACGAACGATATCGGCACCTGTCTCGCGCTGGACCACAAGGATCAAGAATCCGAGGTGTGGTTCCGCAGATCTATAGAGAGCGCTCCAAATGCGGCATCGCGACAATACCAGAATCTCGCGCGAGTTTACTTGCGACTAAGTCGTGATCTCGATGCTTTCGAAATTTTGCGCGAATGCAAAAAGCGTTTCCCGCAAGATCAGGATACAAGTTTGCTCATCGCCACGTGTTACGAACGGCAGAATCTTTACCGAGAAGGAGTACGCGAGCTTAAATCGGTTGTTCAACGTGGCGATGCAAAACCGGATGTGTACAGTATGCTCGGATTTTTGCTTGATTATGATGGGGATCTAGATGAGGCCCTCCGCTGCCTAAATGATGGGCACCATCGATATCCGCAGCATGAGCCCACTATTCACAATTTGATTTATGTACTACTGAGGAAAGGCGAGATCCGTGAGGGGCGGAAACTGCTGCAGGAACATCAAGACGTCCTGGAGGAGTATGCCGAGAGCGACCCTTCATACAGACCGGTTCTCACCGCGACTTGGGGTCTTTTGTACATCCTCGACGGTAACATTGAGCTAGGATCGAGGCTGTACAGACAGGCAGCTAAGCTCAGCGCTCATAGGGGGAATCGTGAACTATCTCACGCCATACTCCAGAAGATGCATCTGGAATTAGCAAAGATACTGCTTGCAGAAAAGGAGTTCGAAGCAGCTCGAAAGGAGACTCTTGCTGGATTAGCAATCAGGAAAGGGCGTGAACCGTTCCGTCGTGAGCTTCAACGAATTCAGATGTCGATCACAAGCTAGATGGAGCCTTAATTCCAGTAGAGATACCGAGCTCCGCGACACAGGAGCATTCCTATGGCTGACATCGCTAAAACATCCCTGTCCCCCATGCTCTCGGTCCGCCACGGGGCGAAGGCGGTCGAGTTCTACAAGGCAGGGTTTGGAGCCGGGGAATTGTTCCGCATCGAGGCCCCGGATGGAGCGGTGGTTCGCCCAGCTGTAGGTGGGGGAAGCGGAATTCTGGGTGGCGGACGAGTCTCCGGAGCACAAGAATTTCAGCCGGAGTCGCTGGGCGCTGAGTCTTGTCAATTTTGACCTCCCGTGGAAAAGAACCCCTCTGCTGACTGCTTGCTTTGTTTTCCAGCAAGTTAACGCGCGGAAACCAAAGTAGCTGCACAGCTACCGGAATCCCACAACCCGCCTGTTTTCGCTGAGGAACCCTACAGCAACCCAAGTTGCTGTACAGCACCCTCCCAGGGGTGGCGTGTCACCCTACACCCGACGCCGAAGGCGTCGCGCTTTTGACCTCCCCGTGGACCGGGCAGCGAAAAGTTCTCCGATGCACAACTGGAGTTGCTGGAGCTGGAGCCGGGAGTCAGCAGTGCGGAAGTCCAGGCGGAGAGCGAGCGCCCGGCAGTGCAGCCCTCGACGAAAACGAAGCGCAAGCATCCGGGGCGACAGGAACTGCCAGCTAACCTTCCACGTGTAGAACGAGTTCTGACCTGTACGCCCGAGCAATGCTTTTGCCAAGGCTGTGGGAAAGAAATGGTCGTGATCGGCCACGAGGAGAGCTCCCAATTGGATGTGGAACTGGCGAAGTATTTCGTGCTGGTCAGCAAACGCGAGAAGCGTGCTTGCAAGTTGTGCGAAGAACAAGGGGTGGTCTCGGCCCCGGTGCCACTACGGATTATCGAGAAGTGCCTGGCCAGTGACCAGATTGTGATCGACACGGTGGTCAACAAGTATTGCGACCATCAGCCTCTCTATCGACAGAGCGCGATGCTGGAGCGGGATACTGGTTTGGAACTCAGCCGGGCGACACTGGATGGTTGGGTTTTGAAAGTGGGCGAGTTGCTGGTCCCCATGGTCTCGGCCATGAGACGAGAGCTAATCAACGGCACCTACATTCAGGCCGATGAGACTCCGGTGGACGTGCAGATACACGAGGGCCGAGGGAAGAATCACCAAGCGTATCTATGGCAGTATGGCAAGCCAGGAGCAACGGTGGTATTCGACTTCTGTCTGAGCCGTGGACGCGACGGGCCGAGGCAGTTTCTAGGACAGTTCGAGGGACTTCTGCAGACCGACGGGTATGCGGCCTACGATCAGATCGGCGGGCCGAAGATGGTACATGCGGGGTGCTGGTCGCATGCGGAACGGTATTTTTCTGAGGCGGCGCAATTTAAATCCGAAAGATCCAGTGGCGACGCCGATCGTGGCGCGGATCGATGAACTGTTTGCCATCGACGCCGAGGCCCGTCGCCAAGGACTGAGCCTGGAGGCACGCCATGCTCTGCGTCAGGAACAATCACGACCGCTACTGGATGGGATTCGGAAACAGATCGAAGCAGCACGCTCCACTGCACTGCCTGCTGGTGCACTGGCCAAGGCCTGCAACTACACGCTCACGCTGTGGGAGAAGCTCAACCGGTTCCTGGAATATCCCGAACTGGAGTTGAGTAACAACCTGGCGGAGAACTCCATGCGGCCAGTCGCAATCGGACGAAAAAATTGGATACACGTGGGAAGCCCGCAGGCGGGACCGAAGATCGCAGCGATTCTTTCGGTGGTTGAAAGCTGCCGCAGATTGAAACTCGCAGTGCGCGACTATCTGGCCGCGGTTCTTCCCGGACTCGCTGATCACCCGATTCAGCGCCTACCAGACCTTACTCCCGCTGCTTGGGTCACTCAGCATCCACAAGCTCAAATGGGCAACTTAGAAATCAAGAGGAAGCCCTGAATGGTGGATAAAAGATCGTAGTAACCGCGGAGTCGTCTTAATCGCTTCGAGTTCTCGTTCAACAGCGCTCCGTAGCTGGGCCGTCGTCGCTGGAGTGAAATTCGCAAGGCGGTCGTACTTTATGTAAAACCATGCCCGATCCACTGGATTTAATTCCGGTGCATATGGTGGGAAAAACTCGCTCACAATTCTGGGATGCGTAGCCATGCACGCGGCTACGACATCTGACCAATGGATGATGATGGAGTCCCAAATAATCGTCATGGAATTTCCTACTTCCCCTGCCAAGGACTTCAAGAACTCGACGACGCTGGGCCCCCGGAAGTTCGTGTTGTCATTCAACAGGTGATAATGCCAGCCCAGCCGCTTGCGCTTTGGGCTGATGCTGACAGCGGCAATCACAGAAATTCGGCCATGAGGGTCGCTGACCTTATTGATCGGCGTCACTCCTGGCGCCGCAAAGGTGCGCCGGATAGTGGGAGTCATCATGAAGCCAGTCTCATCTATGAAAACAAGATGGTCTCCGCGTTCTTCTGAATCCAACACAATTCGATGTAGGTCGTTAGCCTTCCATCGCTCGATGGCTGCTTCATCTCGTCTCTTCGTCTGCTGTACCGGTCGACGGGCTGTCCATCCAAGATAAGAGGTTAGGATTACCCATACGTGCCACCGAGAAAATTCTAGCCCAAAATGCTTCTTGATCACTTCTCGGACCCGTGCCGAGGTCCAGAGATTGTTCCCCCAGCCGTGCGCAACAGCACCCTCGGAAAGCAATCTTGATAGTTCTGTGAGTTGTTCGTCCGAAATGGTTCGCGGACGCCCGCTAGAAATCTTTGTGTTCAAGTCTTCTCCGCGGCGAGACCGTTCTTGCCACTTATTCAGCGTCACCAGGGAGACGCCCAGTATTCTCGAGATCAAATCTTTTGGCTCGCCCCGTTCCATTAGCTCTACGGCCCGGTAACGGCGATACTCATCGGCTCGCTGTAGATTCTTCATGGTGTCCGTTACATCCTTGTTGATGGATTCCTCTGCGTGCTGGGTTTCTGCCTACCCGGCCGGGCCGGCAGCGTCACTTCTGCAATCCTCTCACCATGGCTCCAAAGAGCCGCAGCATCAGATGACGCTCTGCCAACAGCAGCCAAACCCGCATGAATTGTAGAAGAAGAAGCACGTTACAAGGTTCGTAGGCGAGGTCCAGAGGTTCAAAAACAAAGAATGACGGTCGTCAACCGTGTACTTCCTCCGACGCTTACCTTTGTCATGCCCGGACACGCACCGGACGCGGCAGCCATACCAGGAGTGTGCGCTCCTTTGGCCGCAGACCCCAAGGGATGGGTGTCTTCCCCCCGACGCATTGTTGCATTGCCGCACTTGGCGGCCAACTCATGGTAGCGGTATAGTCACCCTCATGCAGTGCCACAAGGTTTGGAGAAAGCAGTGCCAGGCCACCCGCACCATCCGGCGGCGATTCGGCCTGAAAAACGCATTGGATTATTTGCTCAGCGAGAAGCTGCTGAACTTCGCCGAAGCCGCCGAACAGCATCCCGAGTTTGCCGCTGAGCTTCCACGTTTTCAGGCCGCCGTGTGGGAGGTCTTTCACCCCTATGAGCTTGCCGGTTACCTGGCTTCTCTGCGGCCCATGACCAGAAACAAGCTACAGAAACTTCTCTATGTTCGCGGCTCTGCCCGTTGAAGGAAGTAGGGCCTGTGTGTACTCGGCTTTTTCGAGGACAGAGAAGCGTCAGCTTCTCATAACTGAATTACAGCCGAGGCGGAGCCGCTTCTCACAGGGCGAACGGAGTGAGTTCGCGGCAGCGATCTCGCCCCCTGACGGCGGCGTGAGCGGAGGACACTGGCACCATGAGAATGCGGAAGAGAAGACAGCCACTTCGGCCCTGGCTCCCCAAGAAAGCCGAGCGCGGTTTTCACGGCTATCCCATCGCAACGATCGCCTTCTATGGACCGACCGACAAGCTGGCCACCAAAGTCGCCGTCAGCATTATCCTCACCGAGAATCACGAACCGGATCTTCTGGAGCGCTGGTTCTCCGATAGCGGCTTGGATGTGCGCCATGATCCCGCCATCGGCGAGCAGGTCGTGGCCTTCCTCAAGACCCACGCGGCCCGCTCCACCGTAGTCGCCGACGACATCATCGGCTGCCCCCACGAAGAAGGCGTGGACTATCCCGAAGGAAAATATTGTCCTCAGTGCCCTTACTGGGAAGGGCGTGATCGCTGGACCAAGAAGCGAATCCACTGAGCGGATCGCGAAAAAAGAGCGTGACAGACTGCCACGTGCCTTGTTGCTGGCCCCGCCCGCCTCGGCGATCTCCGGCTCGAGCCTTGGTGAGGCTCACCATTTGCTATGTAGCAATCCTGTTCGTTTCAACATCAGTAGCTTCGGTTTCACGAAACCGAGCGAGTCGAAAGATCCCTCTCGCTGGCTTGTATACCTCCTGCGGTCGCCAGACGGGCAATTTTTTAGTATAAATCCTGATGGTGTTTTGTGACTCGTTTGGCAGCAGCCCGTGAAGTCTTTCAACAAGCGACGCGAATCCGATGCCGGCAGGATGAGTGGCCAATATCTCCAGTGCCGTTTGTACAATACAGTCTTGTGTTGGCTTCTCATTGGACCGACCGGGCTGCGCTCTAGCACGCCCGCGGCTTCTTAGAAAGGCATCGATATCCTTTTCCCTAGAAAGAAAGAACTCCAACACATCAAGATCTTTGTATCTGCACGTCTCAGAGACACTTAGAAGAACGAGATACTCTTCGACCCCGGAGGCCGTTGTCGTCCCTTCAATTACGTCCCGAAGCGCGGCAAATGCCTTCATCGCATGTTCCGCATTATTGTTGTTCCACGGCACGCCATCATAGCCAAGGAAAGTGAAGAGCTTCTTCCGATTCTTCTCAAAGCGCTGCTCGCACTTCGCGGCCACTTCGCTTTGCCACTGCCGATTGAAAAGCCACTTGTAAAACCGTTCCACTTCACAAAGATGCTTATTGAGGAAGTGTTTCTTCAGACCATGGCGGTCAATGGTATCCACAATCTGCTTGAGCAATTCGCCGAACTGCTGTACTATCTGCCGCAGTTCATCGTCGTACGGATTCTTCAAGATATCATCGTTCAGATCGCGCATGAGATGAATCAAGCACTTTTGCTGCGGGCAGTCCATCGAGTCGTATGCTGGATAGAAGTCAGAGACCAAGACTCCTTTAAACCCCTTCAGGAGCTTCTGCATGGTCTCCGCCTCGCGGCTCTCGCTGTAAAAGTAGACGACGTCGTCAAAATTGCAGAACACCCAGACGTAACCTCGTTTGCCCTGCGTTACTATCGGAGTCTCGTCAGCGTGAACGAGCGTTCCCTCTACGATCCTCCGGAGCAGCATCTGCCGCGTCTCCTCGTACTGTCTTGCCGCCGCCCTTTTCTGTTCACCCACCGAACTGCGGGGCAAAGTGAGACCAAACAGACGGTTCACATGCCGCGTTGTGACACGCTGTGGGACGCATAGTTCCACAATTTCGTAAATCAGGAACGCGATTAGATTCCACCCGTACTTCCCGCGACGCCACGTCCGCTCCGGAGGAGAAAGCTCCGCGCTGCAGCGAAGGCAGTCATAGTTGTGGAAGAGATATTTTACGATCCATCTTTTGACGCTTGTCTTTCCGATGTGAAGGTCATACACGATCTTCGATTTTTCGGGTCCTGCTTTTAGTTTCTTACCGCCACACTGGGGGCACCGAGAAGGAGCGGAACAGAGAACTACTCTGTTGATGCGGGGCCTCACAGTGCGAGGCACAGTGCGTGAGGCATTGGACCTTTTGCGCCAGTCGCTGTTTCTTACGTAGACCCTGTCGCGCTGATAATCCCAGTGCGCTGCCTCATTAATCTCCTCTAGCACCGGAAGAGAACTGGTGAACTTGCGCCACTTCGAAATGTTCTGGACGTCTTCTGAGTGTACGCAGACCTCATTCGCGTCACCGCTCACCGAGCAACGGCCTTGCGCAAAGACCGCGACCCGTTCAACGGCCCGGGTAACCACTTCCAAAGCTTCACAGTCCTCTCGATTGTACGTGATCAATACTTGCTTGATGGAGGTATCCCGCGTTTCCTCCCATTGTTGTCTCCAGACGAGGGACTGAAGCCCCGACGCGGCAGGGTGCGACCACTGGAACCCAAGGTACCGGGCGACTTCTTTGAGGCGATTGGAATATGTTGGAAAATAGATCTGGGAATAGGTGATCCCCAAAAGATTGATCCCGCGGGTAATGAGTGTGCTGACGTAGGAGGAGTCAGCAGCTGAGTCGGGATACCGGCGCGCGAGTCGCTTGAGGAACGTGGTTTCGTAGGCTCCATAATGAATCAAGACAGGGTTGTCAATCCGTTCTAGCACCCTGAGCAGGGAGCGCCAGATCGTTTCCTCATCACCAATATCATCCGCCCAGAAGCTGTATTGGAGATACGAAAGCTTCTCGGGTATTCGGATGCCGATGAGATAATAAAAGTCGCGATCCGGCATTCCTTCGACATCAAGATAAACTGGTGTTCCCTTGATTGCTAGCTCGGGCTTCCCGACTATATGAATCTTGCGATCTCGAATCGCGAGAGCCTTGAGAGCATGGTGGTACTTCTCTTTGCGTGATGCTAGACGCTTGGGGCGGCGGCGCGGGCGAAAAGTATAGGCAAATTGAGTTACGGTAAATATGCCCTTCGTATTCAGTGTTGTGCGGTCTTTGATGCTGAGGCTATCCAAGAGGCTAAGGTCATCCTTGTCGGTAACTCTCTTCCTGCAATATGTTTCGAACTCGCACTCTGGGCAGTGCTTAATCAGAACGGGGTCTGGTGCGCTGCTCTCGCTGAGCAATGTACGGAGCGTTCCGACGAGAGGCTGCACTTCGTGAATTAAGGTATCAAGCCTGAGATTGAGAACAGCATGTTGCAAACCGTGAATGATCTTTCCCTTGGTCGGCATCTGACCGGAAACCTTCCAGAGAACGAAGGCGTCAAATGCCAGCATCAGCTTGTAATGCTTTGAGATCTTCTCAAATGGGACAAACCGGATCGGCACGTAGGGGCTGCGCCCTTTCTGGGTTGGTACTGCCTCCCGTTCGAGAGCATGAACGTGGGATTCGGCATCCTGTGCGGTTATTAGCGGTTGAAGGATGAGCGGATACTTGGCATTTCTTAGATCTTCTGGCCGTGGCGTTCCGACGAAGCAATCGGCCGCAGAGGCTGATCGGAGGTAGTCCCGGCAGTTTTTCTGATAGTTTTCAGCGATGTGCCCTTGCCAGTCACTGATTGGATGCGAAAGTTCACCCGTCCTCGCAGAAGAGAAGGTTAAGTGGGCCTTCGTCCTGCACTTGAGGAAAGCGTCGAAATGCTGATCAGAAATCAACACCCCATGATTGCAGTTTAGCTCTTTTGTCGGCTCTCCGTAGGAATTCGTAAGGGCGCAGCGGAGGCAGAAAGCTCTCAGGGGCGAGTCTGGTCAGTTCGTCGGAAGTGCGAAGAAACATGACGGAACTGGAACGCGAACAGGCAGCCATGCGAGAAGAATTCCGCAGCCACCGAAACACGCCCCCATAATGGCGGGAACCAGTCGGCCTTTGTGATCTCTTCGGGTAGCGACTATCTCTTGATCACTGCAGCAGCAGTTGGCAACGGGAGGAATTATCCGCTCGGTCAAGCAGGAACTTCAGCACATCAATGTTCTGATACCGGCAAGTTTCGGCGACGCTCAACATGACCAGGTACTCTCGGAGTGAATCCTCGGTGAACCTGCCGTCAGCAAATCTGCGAACCCTCGCAAAGCCCTTAATCGCATGTTCAGCATTATTGTTATTCCACGGTACTCCATCGTAGTCCAAGAAAGTGAAAAGCCTTGAGCCATACTTGCCCATTCGTTCTTGGTACTTCGTTGCGATTGGCGACGAATAGCGCGCCTCCTTAACCGATTTGAGGAACCGGACTGCATCATTCCTGTGTTTCCGAAAATGTCGCCGCTTCAGGCCATACTTGTCAACCGTCTCGACAATCTGCTGCAATAGATGCGCGAATCTCTGCACCACATCTTTATATTCGGGGTCAAAACTGTTGCTGAGCAAATCCTCGTTCATATCTCGTATAAGGTGTATTAAGCACTTCTGTTGGGGGCATTTTAGGGAGTCGTACCCGGTAAAGAAGTCAGAGATGAGAACGCCCTTGAATTCCTCAAGAAGTGGTCCGAGGAATTGAGCCTTTCGTGAGTCCCGATACTCAAAGTAGACTGCGTCCATGCTTGCAAACACCCAAACATAACCCTTGCAACCTCTCAACTTCACCTCAGTCTCGTCAATATGAAGGAGCGATCCCTTTAATAGGTGAGCAAGGATTTTGTCGTATATCGGTTGAAGCGTTTCCCGCAGCGATGACTTAAAACGGAAAATTGTGGGCTGTGGAATGTCAAGATCAAAGATGTCTCTTAGCCCTCGTCGGACCCGAAGCAGGTTCTGCCCACAGACCAAGCTGTTGTATATGCACCAAGTTGCAAGCCCGTGTCCATATTTTGTTGCTCTTCCGCCGGGAACACCCTCGGGAACAAAAAGTGTGCCACACTTTGCGCATTTGTACCTCCATGATAGATACTCTGTGACCCACTTTTTGGCGCCGCCCTTGAAAAACTTCAGATCGATCACCGTTCTCTTGATTAGACGCAACTTTGAAACCTTCCTGCTCCGACACGAAACGCATTTATTGGCCTCGAACTGAAGAACTTTATTCGGTTTCAGACGCGCCCGCCTCGGCAAGGCTTTCGTGAGAATCCGTTTGAGCGATGTGCTGGTTCGGACGAAAATCTTTTGACGCTGGTAGTCGAAGTATGCAGCTCGATTGACAACATCGAGGTCGGGCACAGCGAACTCGATTTTCCGAAACTTGTGGGATCCGGAGCCAACCTGTCTCAAATCCGCTGTGTTGATTACTGCCCTTTGCTCACGGCCGGGCGGGGTTGGCACCCCCGAGGAGATCAAACTATCGATAGACTCGACGACGTGCCTTAATGCGCGGCAATCATCTTGGTTGTATTGAAGCAGTTGCGCCTTGATATCAGGAGCTTTCGTTTTGTTCCAATTCTTCCGCCAAACTATGGTCTGCAGTCCTGTGGCGCCTTCCTGGGCCCACTCAAACCCAAGAAAGCGCCCAATATCTTTAAGGCCATTCGAATAGACCGGGAAGTAGATGTGAGGATGTATGACCGACAGCACATTTGTCGCTCGTTCGAGAATCGCATCGATCTTCGCGTGGAAGGGTTCTGGAAGCCTCGCTTTCATCCGTTTCAATGCGACTATTTCATATCCTCCGAAATGCAGGATTCGACAATCGGCCAACTGGCAGACCGCTTCAATAAACTGGAAGAATATGGCCGGCTCTTGTGACTCGCCGTCTGCCCAGAACGAGTGGAAGCTCTCCTTTCCGTCGGAGACAATCAGAGCGCCAATGAGGTAGTAAGACTCGTTGTCGGGAAGTCCTTCGATATCCAGGTATACGTGGGTCTCTGATTTAGGAAAACGAGGAGTCCCATGGATGTAAACAGTATTCTCCCGAATAGCGAGCGCCTGCAACGCGCAGTAGTGCGGTGTTACAGGGTTCTTTGCTCTCTTGGGTGCCCTGCGAGATTTGAAAGTGTAGGAGAGCTGGGTTACGGTGAATATCCCTTTGCTGCGATGACTGCTGCGTGCTGTCTGGGTGAGGCCTGAGAGCAGGCTGAGGTCGTCTTTCCCGATCGCTTTCTGCCTGCACTGGTTCTGAAACTCACACTCGGGGCAATGACGGTTGAGAATCAGTTCCGGAGGCGTGTTGCTGGAAAGGAGAACGCCGATCTTTTCAGTTAATCTCCGCACCTCGCTCGTCAGAGCACCAGTGTTGACCTTGAGTGCGGTGTGGTTGTTCCCATGGATAATCTTGCCCGTGCCGATCTCGCAACCCAGCATTTGGGATAACACAAGCGCATCGAACGCTAACGAGAGCCTGTCGTGCTTATCCACTTTGTTTGTGAAGACCAATCGAATCGGGATGAGCGGCGCCGCTTTGTCTCCCCTCTCTGATACCAAGCGCTCCACAGCATGAATGCCCGATTCGAGATTCTGTGTGCGCGCGATGGTCTGTATAGCTAGGCGCCATTTGGACGACCATGTCTCCTTCAAGTCGATTGGTCCGGTGACGCACTCGTCCTCTGCGACTCCTTCCACAAGATGTTTGATTCCCTCAGAGGAGTAGGAAAGGTGTTCTGCCTTGACCCAGTTCGCGTAACCATTGCCGGTTCCCGTTTCACCGAGTGACCGCAGGAAGCACTTGGTTGTGCACTTAAGATAGGTTTCAAACAGATCGGAAGTAATGGGCACGCTGTCCTCGCTTCATGCTTCCGGGTGCTGCCACTTTGTGGTTCAAGGGGCATGATAACCGAACACGATCTGGGCGTAGTCTTCAGATGATCAGACGATTGTTCTGCGAAACTTCAATCATTTGCGACTAGGAGGTCGAAGCGAACGTAAAACTCGCGTGGCCCGGCTGTAATCTTGAAGGCATCCACGAGTGGATCGGGAACTGGAACGAATATTCGTCTCTTGGTAATAAGAGTTGTTGTTGGAAATAGAGCTCCGCCTGCTGCTGACTCTTCCAGTGGTTCTCGCAGCTCCACATCGTAGTAGAGGCTCAAACGTCCGGTTGGTTCAGAAAAAATGTAAATGACTCGGTGCCCGCCCCAAAGAATCCGGGTTGTATGGGGTGTCCGAAAGAAATCTGCATACTCCCGCATCAAACGGTCGGACAGGCCTAGGAGCAATGAAAAGTTATTGAGCTGTGGATACTTCGTATCGGCTACGAGGATTTTCATGTCGGACGTTATCCCCTCGCGAAGAATTGGAGGGCGCGGCGAGAATTCGTTTTCCCCTTGCACCGCAGGCTCAGGGTTGGGTGATCTGGCAACATCCGGGATAACGTGCTCAACCGTCCCGACCTGCGATTGGGTAACTCGCTGTGTTTGAACGTGCATCGTGGTCTGAGCTCTCTGCAGCACCTCAGCCATTGTTGCGGATGGCAGAAGATCTCGGAGCATGGTTTCGAGTTCTCCGGTCTCAGTCTCCTCATAGCGGTAGAGTTCACGATTCCGCTCCAGAATTTTGCGAAGCGCATCAACGCCCTGGCGAGTGGAGGAAGGAACAAACTGTTGGACGCGAGGATATATCTGGTTGCGCACAAAATCCTTCATGAAGGAAGGAAAAAACTGATAGTCGTCTTTGTAGACTTGTACGAGGGGCGGGAACAATGGGCTTGATTTTGCCAAATGAACGATGAGGTGACCATCTTTCTGTTGCGGCAGGACGGATACGCCGTGAGAAATGTCAGAGAGAAGAACTTCAGCATCAGGAACTAGATAATCGTCACGGAGGATGGAAGCGGCACGCACAACAATAGACCCCTCGCTAAAATCCAATTCAGAGCCTTTGTACGTGCGAAGAATACTAGGTGAATCAGGCACCTGCTGCACGTTCAGCTGTTGGAGCCAGTGAATCTGAACGGCCCGCCGGGGATTACCCTGGGCAATCTGAAGCAAACAGGTACCTTGTCCGGAAAACGTCTGAATAAGTTGCGGGTCAGACCCCGTGTAATAATGAGCAACCCTTGAGCCAATGCGAGATTTAAGCTCACCGAGGGGGATGTCGAGATCATCGGGTTGAATACGAATTGTGACGTGTTTAGCGAGATTGTACCGTCCGTGAGACACGAGCCACTGCATGAAGGCGGTGTTCTTGTCGGATGCCGGGGAGTCGGATAGATACTCGGATGCTGCGCGGTCGGCTAAAGTAAGAATGCGCGCGACCTGGTCGATGCTGTCTCGACTCACTGCCTCACGTCCAGCTGTTGGTTGAAGAAAAGACAGGTTGGCGAAGCCGCCAAACTGATAGGCGCTAGCGCAAGGGATCGGCGCGAGTCCGAAGTATGAACGGAGGCCCATGAGTTGCCCTCCGTTTTGTAACAACAGAAGGCTTCCCTCGATTGGCAAACCCCCAAGCTTCACATTCGTGACACTAATGAGGACTTGACCATTTTGATCAAGTCTGATGTGGAATTGGGCCGAGGCGGTGGCGTCGGAAAGAATGACCTCGTCACCTGAAGTGGAAAAAGCGCGTCCGGTCAGCGATAGACGAGACTCGATGTTCTGCCCACTGATTTTTTGACCGTTCAGATAGACGGGGACAGGCAAGAGGCTGACATACGGCTCAAGGTAGCGGCGCGCCTGTTCGGGACTTATTACCGTTGCCGGAAACAAGTGCACCGTCACCGTCGTACCGATGGGACTGTCGTCGTTAGCACGATCAAGTGAAATACACTTTTCAGCAATCTTTAACTTCGCACGCTCTGCGCTACTAATTAGGGTCTCTTGACCGCCGACGGCGCGCGTCTTTACGGACACCTGAGTGCTCACACCGAAATTCGCCATTGCACCGATGCCAAAAGTGCCGACTACTCCGGCTCGCCTTGCCTCATCTGAGCGTTTGCCGGAGAAACCAGGATTCCAGAAGTTTTCTGTGAGCACGGTCTCATTCATGCCGATTCCGTTGTCGGTTATCGTGATGGTATTTCCTGAGATCGTCAGGTCTATCCGCCCATCGGAGAGTGGTGCACCTAGAGGCACAAAACGCATACGAACAGCATCGTAAGCGTTTTGCAAGTTCTCCCTCAGTAGCGCCAACGGCGAGTCGTATATCTCGCTCGTAAGAACATTTAGAATCTTATTTGTTTCTACATGGAAGACAATCCCGGTGTCGTTGCTCATTTTGCCCGCCTTTCTCGAACCCGCCGTGCTATTTCGAGCACGCTGGCGTC
>WNGL01003499.1_pt1 | contig 20857 bp, 19 predicted proteins | sample 5400591 | NCBI WGS metagenome assembly WNGL01 (sample SAMN13153377, study PRJNA577476) | soil metagenome | isolation source: 80 cm soil or saprolite under Garry oak tree replicate 1 | place: USA:California | collected 2016-06-15 | reverse complement strand
GTGGGGAAGGACTTCATCATCGGCGTCCGCCACAGCGGGGATCACCTCGTCCCCGGTGGGCTGACCAAGGAAGAGCTGCTCCAGGTGGCGCGGATCATCGACGGCCTGGGCATCGCCGACTACTGGATGGTCAGCGGCTCCAACTCGGAGACGCTGCGCTTCGAGGCCATGGTGACGCCCTCGCTCTACCACCCGCACGCGCTCTACGCCGACCTGGCCGCGGCCACGCGCTCCGTCGTGAAGGTGCCCGTGATCCTGGCCGGCCGCGTGAGCACGCCCGAGCAGGCGGAGACCGTGCTCGCCTCCGGCGTGTGCGACATGGTGGGCATGACGCGCGCCATGATCGCCGACCCCGAGATGCCGAAGAAAGCGATGGAAGGGCGGCTCGACGACATCCGCACCTGCGTGGGCGCCAGCGAGGGCTGCATCGGCCGCCTGCGCATGGGCAAGTCCATCACCTGCGTGCAGAACCCCATGATCGGCCGCGAGGCCGAGCTGTCCGAGATCCATCCCGCGCAGAAGCCAAAGCGCGTGCTGGTGATCGGCGGCGGCGTGGGCGGCCTGGAAGCGGCGCGGCTGGCGGCGCTGCGCGGCCACAAGGTGACGCTGCTCGAAGCGGCGCCGTCACTCGGCGGCCAGGTGATGGTGGCCGCGCGCGCGCCCAAGCGCGAGGACTATGCGGCCATCGCCCACTGGCTGATCGGCCAGGTGCGCAAGGCCGGCGTCGAGGTGCGCCTCAATTCCCCCGCCGACGTGGCGGACGTTCTGAAGCTCAATCCGGAATCGGTCATCGTGGCCACCGGCTCGACCCCGCGCGTGCCCCACATCCCTGGCGTCGATCTGCCCCATGTCACGACAGCCTCCGACATCCTCACGGGACAGGTGCGACCGGGGGCGCGCTGCGTGGTCGTTGACGAGGACGGCCACTTCACCGCCCCCACCACGGCGGACTTCCTGGCCGGCAAGGGCTGCCGCGTGACGATCATCACGCGCTACTTCATGGTGGGCGAGGACATCGACGAGGGCGTGCGCTCCGATCTCTACGCGCGCCTCTGCACCCAGGGCGTGGTCCTCACGCCCATGACGGTGGCCATCGAGATGCTCCCCGGCGCCGTCCGCACCAAGCACACCTTCTCCGGCGTCGAATCCACCCTGCCCGCCGACACCGTGGTCCTCGCCTTCGGCGGCAAGGCCAACGACACGCTCTTCCACGAGCTCGCCGGCAAGGTCCCCGACCTCAAGCTGATCGGCGACGCCAACTCCCCCCGCCGCATCCACGACGCCCTCCTCGAAGGCACCCGCGTGGCCCGAGCAATCTGACGCGCCGTCGCTCTCCCTTTGCCCCCGTGAGAGGGCAGGCGGTCGTCACTCTCATCCCTCTCCCCCAGTGAGGGAGAGGGCAGGGTGAGGGGGTCGAGCCCGTAACCTCCCTCGCGGGGGCTTTGCGAGAGCTTCATCGAGGCGCTGGAAGTGCCGAGCAATCCCGGTCGCGCGCTACTCGACAATCGCCTGGTATACGAGCTGACGGACCAGCGCGCGGTCATAGCGTTGCGCCGGTCCCGGCACCGTCTGCGTCATGATCACGCAAATGAGCCCTTCCTTCGGATCGATCCAGAACCCTGTGCCCGCGGCGCCACCCCAGTTGTATTCGCCCGCGGAACCGGGGACGGAGTTCACACCGGCCTCCTTGCGGACTGCGAAGCCGAGCCCGAAACCGTACCCCGGCTGGAGCAGCGCGATCGCCGGCATGATCGTCCCGAGATGATCCGCCGTCATGTAGCTCACCGTTGCCCGGCCGAGGAGTCGAGCACCATCAAGCCGACCGCCGTTCGCCAGCATCTGCACGAAGCGCGCATAGTCGCCGGTCGTCCCGGCCGTCCCGGCGCCCCCGGCGTCGTTCTTTTGCGCGACCGTGACGTCGAGCAGCGTGATGGGCTTGCCGGTCGCCTTGTCTACGGCGAACGGTTGTGCGAGGCGCGCCATCTTCTGCTTGGGGACCAGGCCTTCTCAACCACGCGGCCGAGCACGTCGGTGGAGAGACTGTACTCCCACATCGTGCCCGGCTGGTGAGCCAGCGGCGCCTGCGCCAGCCGCTGGATCTGCTCGGTCGGCGTCACGTCCCGCCAGTCCACGCCGATCTTCCCGTACGCCGCCTTCACCTCCTCGTTCAGCGTGTTGCTCGCGTAGACGAAACCCGAGGTGTGCCGCAACAGGTCCTGGATCGTGATTGGACGCTCGGTGGGCACGAGCCTGTACGTCGTCTTGCCATCCGTCGTCTCCTTGAGTGCGACCTGAAGATTCGCGAGCTCAGGAAAATATTTGGACACGGGATCGGCAAGGAGGAGCTTGCCTTCCTCGGCGAGAATCATCGCCGCAACCGACGTGAACGGCTTCGTCATCGAGTAGAGTCGGAAGATCGCGTCCTTCGTCATTGGCGCGCCGGTTGCCGGATCGCGCTGGCCGACCGTCTCGAAATACACGACCTTGCCCTTGCGCGCGACGAGCACCACGGCGCCCGGGAACCGCTCGTTGGCGATCTGCGCTTTCAATGCCGGTCCGAGACGCGCGAGACGCTCGGACGACATCCCGACCTGTTCCGGCTTCGCCATCGGCAGCGGTTGGCCCCAGGCCCCGCCGATCACGAGAACCGTGGCGAACAGAACGATGAACGTGCTGACGGTCTTCTTCATGCGCGGTCTCCTTGCGTACACCCTGACATGAGCTGCCACGCGAGTCGCTCGATGCGCCCGAGGATCTGCCGAAACAGGCACTGTGTCAAACGGCTCGCGGCAGAACAAGTCGGCGCGTCAGGTTCGTCATTGTAATATCCTCACCGGAAGATAGACCTGGCGGGGAAGAAGGGCGCGAGCGTCTTCTATCGGTAGCACTGGCCGTACAGATCTGCACGTTGTCTCGACGAGGCGGGAGAACATGACCGAGCTTACGATTGTCAGGGCCTGTCAAGCTCTGCGTCACCGTTAGCCATGGACCAACCAAAAACTGCCTGCGTGGTCATCATCGGCGGCGGCGTGGTGGGCTGCAGCATCGCCTACAATCTGGCCCGCCGCGGCCAGCGCGACGTCGTCGTCCTCGAGCGCGAGACGGTGGGCAGCGGCACCACCAGCAAGGCCGCGGGCGGCATCCGCGCCCAGTTCCCCACGGAGACGGAGATCCGTTTCTCCCTCGAGAGCCTGCGCGTGCTCAAGAACTTCACGGAGGAGTTCGGCGTCGATCCCGGCTTCAAGCAGATCGGCTATCTCTTCCTCGTCTCGGACGAGAAGGCGTTGCGGGGCTTCGAGACACGCATCGCACTGCAAAAGCGCTTCGGCGTCGACGTCCGCGTCATCACGCCCAAAGACGCCCAGGCCATCGTGCCCGCCCTGCGCGTGGACGATCTGATCGCCGCCGTCTGGGGCCCCCAGGACGGCCTCGCCGGCCCCGCCGAGGTGACCCAGGGCTTCGCCAAGCGGGCCCGTGAGCTCGGCGCCGGCATCGTGGAGGGCGTGGAGGTGACGGCCATCGACGTGGCGGGCGGCAAGGTACGCGGCGTGCGCACCACGCAAGGCGAGATCGCATCGCCGGTGGTCGTCAACGCCGCCGGCCCCACGGCCGCGCGAGTGGGCCGGCTGGCCGGCGTCAGCGTGGCCGTCTTTCCCCGCCGTCGCCACATCTTCTTCACCGAGCCGTTTCCCGAGCTACCCGGGCCGGTGCCGCTGACCACCGACCATGCCAGCAGCTTCTACTTCCGCAAGGAGATGGAGCAGGTGCTGCTGAGCCCGGGCGACGTGGAGGACATCGGCCAGGACCAGATCGTGCCGATGGACTGGGCCAAGCTCGACGAGACCGTCACCAAGGCCGTGCACCGTCTACCCCTGATCGAGCGCGCGAAGATCTCCGGCGGCTGGGCGGGGCTGCGCCCCCTCACCCCCGACGACCACGCCATCCTGGGCCCCGCGCCCGGCGTGGACGGCTTCTTCCTCGCCGTCGGCTTCGGCGGCCACGGCTTCCAGCATTCCCCCATGACGGGCCGCATGGTGGCGGAATGGATCCTGGACGGGAAGCCTTCGATGGATCTGTCCCTGTTCAACCCCGCCCGCTTCGGCAAGGACGCTCGCCTCGGCGATGCGCACAAGGACAAGCCCGACGCCGAGTGAGTCAAGGGGGATACCTGTCTGCGATTGTGGATATTGATTTCCAGACTGGGTCCCCGTACGCTTCGCCTGAGAACCTGGCCTAGGGAGGACGTCGAGGAACCTCTGTGAACATCGAGCAGCTCAAGGTCTTCGCTTCTGGCATGACTAACCTTGCAAACGTGATTCTTGGCGTGACGCTCGTGACGCCAATTTTCGGGAGCGGTCCCTTCGCACTGAGTTCGGTTATAGGATTAGGGCTCGTGATCGCCATTGTGCTCTACGGCGACGCGTTAGACATCCTTAGCGGAGTCTGAAAGTAGCAGGAGGAACGCCATGGCCGTGCTTCACTTCGTAGTCAAGGGATGGACTGTTTGGGCTGGTCTTCTGACTCTCGCGCTTGGATTGCTCCTCGGGCTCAGAGAACCGATGCCTCAAGGTCTACTGCTTATCGGCATTGGTGCGCTGGCTTTCGTCGCGTGCTTGGTTGGGCGGCTGCTCCTTGCGACCTACCTACGCAACACACATCAACTCAGAACAAGCGAGGGCACCACGGGTGTCTGACGGAAGATAAGTCTCTGAACCGAGGCTGTCTCCACGCGCCCTACCCTGCTCGAGTTGGTCCTCACGCCCCATCGCGGGACATGGCAGACGGCTTCTTCCTCGCCGTCGGTTTCGGCGGCCACAACCTCCAGCACTCCTCATGACCGGGGGCCCGTTCTACTGGACCGGATCCAGGAACGGCGTGTCGGGGTCGCTCACGTAGAAGATCAGGACCCGAATCGGGTCGGTCGCACTGCGATTGTGGCCCGTCATCTTCACGTTCGGTGGCTCCACCATGGCCTGGCCGGCCTTGACGGTCACCGGCGCCCTTCCTTCCATCTCGAGCGTGAAGGCGCCTTCCAGGATGTAGACGGTGACCGGGAAGCGATGGGTGTGGAATACGGTCTTGTCGCCAGGCTTCAGCGTCGCGGTGAGGACGCGTATCTCCTGTCGCTCTCCCCTCGGCATGCCGCTGACCGCCTCTCGCAGCACCGGGGGATCGGGGCGTACGAGCCCGCGCTCCTGACCCACGGCGCCGCCACCCGTCAGCGCGAGTGCCCCCAGCGCCAACACCGGCACCACCCACTGAGTGAGCCTCCACATCGATGCGATACGCAGCATGGTGAGCCTCCTTGCGAAGCTGCTTCAGGGCCTCCGCACCGGTCGACCAGGCCGGGCATGAAGGACCAACGTCCCATCACGAACGACCGGCTCTCCGCTGACCAGGAGATGCCGGACCCCCGTCGACGGCTCCGTCGACGCCTCGTAGGTCGCTCGGTCGCGGAACGCATCCGGCGCAAAGACGACGACGTCGGCATCCGCTCCCACGGCAAGCGTGCCCTTTCGCGCGGCACCGCCAACCGCGGCCGCGAGCACGCCGGCGGGGAGCAGGCTCGCGCGGCGTATGAACTCGGCGATGCTCAGCGTGCCCTCCCCGACCAGGCGCCGGAAGGAGCGCGCGAACGTTCCCGCGGTACGCGGGTGCGTGAGGGCGCTCGGCGGCAGCGGCCACGCCCGATCGTCAGCGGCCCCTTGCCACGTCAGGGGCATCGCGTCGCTGGCCACCATGGTGTCCTCGTGGAGGAGTGACGCTCGCATCACGGCTGCGTCCGCTGCCTTCCCCTCGTCGAGGAAATGTACGATGCAGAGGCCCCCCGGATCGGCGGCGCGCAGGCGACTCAGGTGCTCGGCATCGCGTACGCGTCTATTCGTCGGCACATAGACGATGTCCGTCGGGCGGAGACCCCGCTCCGCCAGCCGCTCGGGGGCGAGGAACGCGGCCCCGATCGCCGTCATGCCGGCGCCATAGGGATACGCCTCCGTGGTGACGACCGCGCCCGCACGGCGCACGCGGTCGACGAGGGCGAGGACTCGGTCCACGTGGCGGAGCGAGGTGCTGTTCACATGGCAATAGTGCATGTGGGCGCCGGTCTCGCTAGCGGCGCGCACGAGCTCCTCGGCGCCGTCCACACGCGCATCGGGAGCGAAGTCGACGAGGTCGCGCACGTGCGTATATGTCGGCACCCGGCTCGCCGCCGCGAGCCGCGCGACGCGAAGGTACTCCGCGGGGCTCGTCCCCGGCGCGTAGCCCACGAGCACGCCGATACCCAGGGCCCCCGCGGCCAGCTCGCTCTCCAGGAGCCCGAGGATGCGGTCCTCCTCGGCGGCGGTGGCTTCCCGCTGCCAGCCCGGGTCGGCGAAGCGGGCCAGCATCGTCGTCGCCCGCCCATCACCCCGGTGGCCGGTGAGCACCTCGATCCGGGCGGCCGCCCAGGAGGCGGAGTAGCCATAGTTCAAGGGCCGGCCCTCGACCTCTGCTCGGGTGTAGGCTGCCGCGACCGGGATCACGCCGGCCTCCAGCTCGAGTGTGGTCGTGACGCCGTCGAAGGCCTGCAGCCGATGGCCGCCCACGCTCTGCGCGTGGCTGTGCAGGTCGACGAACCCTGGCGCGACCACACAGCCCGCGCCATCGAGGATGAGGCGCCCGCGCAGGTTGGGGCCGATGGCCGCGACGCGCGTACCCTCGATCGCAAGATCCACCGACGTGTCGAGACCCTGTCCGGGGTCGATCACACGCCCGCCGCGGATCACCACGGAAAATTCGCCCATGCGCTCAGCCTCCGGCGGCCTTGATCTCGCGACGGAGCAGCCGGACAGACTGGCTGCCGCGCACGCAAGCAGAAACCTTCGCCGATCCAGGGTTGGATAACCGGTGGACTTCAGGGTCGCTCCTCAGGTAGCAGATCCTAGCGGGCGGTCACGAGACGGTCAAGGCGCCTTCTCAGCTTGAAGTGGACACGCCCCGAACGAGGCGTAGCATTTGAAACATGACGACCAGTTCATCCGAATCCGACGTCCTCGTCGTCGGCGCGGGGCCGACGGGCCTGGTGCTGGCCCTCTGGCTGACGAGGCTGGGCATCCGCGTCAGGATCGTCGACAAGACCGCGGAGCCCGGCACCACCTCACGCGCGCTGGCCGTGCAGGCGCGCACGCTCGAGCTCTACCGTCAGGTCGGCCTCGCGGACGCGGTGGTCGATGCCGGGCGCAAGGCCGTCGCCGTCAATCTCTGGGTGGCGGGAAGACAAGTCGGTCACGTCGCTTTCGGCGACATGGGGCAAGGGCTGAGCCCGTATCCGTACGCGCTGATCTATCCGCAGGACGAGCACGAGCAGCTCCTGATCGACCGGCTGACCGCGCTCGGCGTCAAGGTCGAGCGTCGCACCGAGCTCGTGGAATTCGAGGACGACGCCGGGCGCGTGGTGGCCCGCCTGAAGCGCGCGGACGGAACGCACGAGACGTGTGAGGCGGCCTACCTCGCCGGCTGCGACGGCGCGCACTCGCGCGTGCGCGAGGGCCTCGGCATCGGCTTCCCGGGTGGGACCTACGACCATCTCTTCTACGTCGCCGACGTGGAGGCCCGCGGCGCGGTGATGAACGGCGAGCTGCACGCCGCTCTGGACACGACCGATTTTCTGATCGTCTTCCCCCTGAAGCGTGATGGCCACGCGCGGCTCATCGGCACCATGCGCGAGGAGGCGGAGCGCCCGCACGAGCAGCTGTCCTGGGACGACGTCAGCAAGCGCGTCATGGAGTGGATCGGCATCGACGTGGCGCGGGTGAACTGGTTCTCGACGTATCGCGTGTATCACCGGGTCGCCGACCATTTCCGCGCGGGGCGCGCGTTCCTGGCCGGGGACGCCGCGCACATCCACAGCCCGGTGGGTGGGCAGGGTATGAACACCGGCATCGGCGACGCGGTGAACCTGGCCTGGAAGCTCGCCGCCGTCGTGCAGGGCCAGGCGCATGCCGCGCTCCTCGACAGCTACGAGCCCGAGCGCCTCGCCTTCGCGCGCCGCCTGGTCGCCTCCACCGATCGCGCCTTCACGGCCGTGACGAGCCGCGGCGCCCTCGCGAGACGCGTGCGACTGAACCTGGTCCCGCTCATCATCCCGCCGCTCTTCGAGCTCGCGGCCGTCCGGCGCCTCATGTTCCGCACCATCTCGCAGACGGCCGTGCACTATCGCGGCAGCAGCCTCAGCAGGGGAAGGGCCGGCACCATCCGTGGAGGCGACCGCCTACCGTGGGTGCCGCCGGGCTCGGCGGGCGGCGAAGACAACTTCGCGCCGCTGACCTCGCTGGAGTGGCAGGTGCACGTCTACGGCGCCGTCGCGCCGGAGCTCATCGCGCTTTGCAGTGCGCGCGGCTTGCCCCTCCACGTGTTCTCCTGGCGGGCGACGATCGCGCGAACGGGCCTGACACGCAACGCGGCGTATCTGGTGCGGCCCGACGGTTACGTGGCCCTGGCGGAGCCCGAGGCGAGCGCGGCGAAGCTCAAGGCGTATCTGGACGAGTGGGGCGTGATCGCGGCGGCAGTCTCATCTGGGAGACCAGCCAACCACTGAGGCCGCCTGAGCAGGCAGCGTCATCTCGGTACAGCGATCCGGCCCACGACGTCGATCCCCGGCTCATTGCCAGGCTTGGGCTTGACCACCACGGTCTCGGCCTGGTCCGGCATGATCCCGACCAGTGCCTGAACCGTCAGCGCGTGCGTCACCAGCACGAGCGTTCCCGGGCCGCGCCAGCCGGCCACCATCTGCTTCAACACGACGAGCCGTTCGGGACTCCGGTCGGAGGTGGCCACGGCCCATGTATTTTCGACGGGACCGAGCGCCATCAACCGCGCCGTCTCCAGGCAGCGGCACCAGGGCGAGGAGAGGATCTTGTCCACGATCACGCCATGCTGGCGAAAGGCCTCGCCCACCGCCCGGGCCTGCGCCCGTCCGCGCTCATCCATGTTGCGCTGGGTCGCGCAGTCGTCGATCTTGAACCCGGGCGGGTCGCCGCCGTAGCCGGGCGGCGCGTTGCCGTGACGGACCAGCGCGACATGCCCGCCCTTGGCGAGCGCGGCCCAGGCTTCATCGGACGCGGCGGCCGCCACCGGCGCGGCCATCAGCGCGACGGCGAGAGCAACGAAGGCGAGCCGGCTCATGCGCCGAGGCTACTCGGCACTGTGAGCTGACGCAAGACGGTATACTTCCCTGCCGATGCGGAGGGGGCCCATGCGACGGATCGTGATGTTCAACTGGCTGACGACAGACGGGTACTTTTCGGGACCCGACGGGAACCTGGACTGGGTCGTGCCGGACGAGGAGCAGGCCAAGGCAGCCGCGAGGGACATCGCGAGCTGCGACACGGTCCTGTTCGGGCGCCGGACCTACGAGCGGTTAGAGCGCTTCTGGCGGCACGCCGCCGACGACGCCTCCACCGCGCCGGACCCCCACCGCCCCGGACAACGATCCCGGGAACACCGGACGATTGCGGTGGCATTGAACGAGATGACCAAGCTGGTCTTCTCCAGGACTCTGAAGGACGTCACATGGAAGAATGCCCGCCTCCTCCACGAGCTCAATCCACGCGAGATCGAGACCATGAAGAGCCAGCCTGGCAAGGACATGATCGTCTTCGGCAGCGGCTCCATCGTCTCGCAGCTCACGCAGCACGGCTTGATCGACGAGTATCAGCTCGTCGTCTGCCCGATCTTACTCGGGAGCGGCCGGCCGTTGTTCAGCGATGTGACGAAGAGCCTGCGGCTGGATCTCCTGGAGGCCAAGGCGTACCCGTCGGGCGACGTGCTGCTTCGCTACGCGCGCCACGGCGGGCGGATTTCATAACGAGAGCCCAGCAATATCCCTCAACCCCATCGCCAGCACACAAGGACACGCCCGATGCCAAGCGCACCCGCGGTGAAGATCGTCGTCCCCGATGACTTTCCCCCTGCCCTCACCGGTTCCGTGGCCGAGGCGCCGCTCCAGAAGCTGGGCCAGGTGCGCGTGTTCACCGAGCGCGGGGCCGATCAGGAGCAGACCCTGATCGAGCGCATCGGCGACGCCGAGGTCGCCCTCAACATCCGCGCGCACGCCCGCTTCACCGACCGCGTGCTGGCCGCCTGCCCGAAGCTGCGCCTCATCTCCATCTGGGGCGCGGGCACCGACAACGTGGACCTGGCCGCCTGCAAGACCCGCGGCGTCACCGTCACCAACACCCCCGGCGTCAACGCCCACGCCCTGGCCGAGCACACGGTCGCCCTCATGCTGGCCGTGACCCGCAAGATTCCCGCCATGGACCGCGACGTGCGCGCGGGCCAGTGGCCGCGCGGCCTCCTCACCCAGCTCGAGGGCCGCACCCTGGGCCTGATCGGCCTCGGCGCCATCGGCAGCCGCGTGGCCGTCCTGGCCAGGCCCTTCGGCATGCGCATGCTCGCCTCCACCTTCGGTCCCGACAAGGGCCGCGCCGCCGCCCTCGGCGCCCAGCACGTGCCCGTCGAGCAGCTCCTGCGCGAGTCCGACATCGTCAGCCTGCACCTGCGCCTGAGCGCCGACACCCAGGGCTATCTGGGCAAGGAGCGCCTGGCCCTCATGAAGCCCGCGGCCTTCCTGATCAACACCGCCCGCGGCGGCCTGGTCGACAAGCAGGCCCTCATCGACGCGCTACGCGACAAGCGGCTGGCCGGCGCCGCGCTGGACGTCTTCCACGAGGAGCCGATCCCGCCCGGCGATCCCCTCCTGGCTCTGCCCGAGTTGGTGCTCACGCCACACAACGGCGGCATGACCCGCGAGGTGATCGACGGGGGCGTGCTCCGGGCGGTGGAGAACATTCAGCTCTTCCTGGATGGGCAGACGCGGGACGTGGTGGTGGCGCCGCCGGTGCGCTAACCGGGCAGAACTCCGCGCCCCACGACACGCCCCTGCTCCGTGGGCAACGTGGTCTGCGCGATCTGCAATGTCGCGTAGGGGTCGCTCCCGTCCTGTTCCAGCCACGGCAACCGTACCTGGGCACGAGAAGCATTGACGCCCAGCGCGTCGCTCGCTATAACTGGCGCACTTCGGTGACGCGCGGGCGCCGCCGCCGGCCGACGGACCGACGCCCGGCCGCCGGGTCAAACGTGGAGGGAGAACCTGGACACCATCCTGCAACTGGTGCTGAACGGCGTGGCCGTCGGCTGCATCTATGGCCTGGTCGCGCTCGGCTTTGTGCTCATCTACAAGGCGACGGAGCTGGTGAACTTTGCCCAGGGCGAGCTCATGATGCTGGGGGCGTTCACCTGCTACATGTTCGTCGTGTGGTACGGCTTCGGGTACTGGGTGGCGTTCGCCGCCGCCGTGGCCACGGTGGGGCTCTTCGGCGCCGTGCTGGATACGGTGGTCCTCCGGCGCGTCCTCGGCCAGCCGCAGTTCGCCGTCGTCATGCTGACGATCGGCCTCGCCGCGATCTTCCGGAGCTTCGCGTCCATCACCTGGGGATCGGAGATCTACACGCTGCCCACCCCCTTCAGTGCGCGGACGACCCGGATCGGCGGCATCACCGTGAGCCACGAGTACGTCTCCATCATCGTCGGCACGATCGTGCTGTGCGCCGTGCTCTACGCGTTCTTCACCTACACCAAGGTCGGCGTGGCGATGCAGGCCGCCTCGCAGAACCAGCTGGCCGCCTACTACATGGGTATTCCGGTGAAGCTGATGGGCTCGCTGATCTGGGCGATCGCCGCCGGGGTCGCGGCCATCGCCGGCGTGTTGTTGGCGCCCGTGTCGCTGGTCGACACCAACCTCGGCTTCGTTGGACTCAAGGCGTTTGCCGCCGCCGTGCTGGGCGGCTTCGGGTCCATTCCGGGCGCGCTGGTGGGAGGGCTCACCATCGGACTGATCGAGCTCCTGTCCGGCACCTACCTGCCTCAAGGCTTCAAGGACGTGGCCGCGTATCTCGTGCTGTTGCTCGTGCTCGCGGTCCGGCCGCAGGGGATGTTCGGGACCGTCGGTCGGAAAAAGGTCTAGCGGCTCATGCGCTTCCTCTTCAAGACGTCGTACGAGCAGGATCTGACGCTCTTCGGCGACAGCGTCCAGCGGAACTGGTACGCCGCCCTGCTCGTCGGCCTGCTCGGGTTGCCGTGGCTTTTCCCCGCCTATCTCGCCGACCTCAACCTCGTGCTGATCTACGGACTGTGCGGGCTTTCCCTCATGGTGCTTGCCGGCTATACCGGCCTCGTCAGCCTGGGCCACGCGGCCTTTCTCGGCATCGGCGCCTACGCCCATGTCTACTTCGTGCAGGACGTCGGCCTGCCCTGGATCGTGGCCGTGGCGTTGGCCACCGCCTTGACGGCGGCCGCCGGCGTGCTCGTCGGGTCGCCGGCGCTGCGGATGACGGGCGTGTACCTCGCCATCGCCACGCTGGCCTTCGCCCTCATCATCCAGGAGGTGTTCACACGGTGGGACCGGGTGACCCACGGGCTCAAGGGCCGGCCCGTGGACAAGCCCGTGATCTTCGGGATCTCGTTCGCCACCGACGCGGCCTTTTACTTCCTCTGCCTCGGATTCCTGATCGGCGGGCTCTGGCTCACCCGTAATCTCCTCCGGGCGCCGACAGGCCGCGCCTGGGTCGCCATCCGGGACAGCGAGATCGCCGCGCAATCCATGGGCGTCAACCTCGCCGTGTACAAGACGATGGCCTTCTCGTACTCCGCCGGCTTGATGGGCCTCGCCGGCGCGCTCTTCGCGCACAAGATCGGCTTTCTCGCGCCGGACATCTTCGGCGTGCTGTTCTCGATCCAGTTCCTGCTCATGGTGGTGGTGGGCGGTCTCGGCAGCCTGCACGGCGCCGTGTTCGGCGCGGTGTTCGTCGCGTTGCTGCCGGTGGTGATCTCCCAGGCGCGCGATTCGGTGCCCGCGTGGATCGGCTCCGTCGTCTCGGTCCTCGGTGCCGGCGCCGGCACGGCGGCGTTCCGTACCACCGATCGCCTCGTCAAGCAGCCCGGCCTGGAGCCCGGCATCTTCGGCGTGATCCTGGTGCTGTTCATCCTCTTCGAGCCACTCGGCATCTATGGCCGGTGGGTGAAGCTCAAGGTGTACTTCTCGACCTTTCCCCTCTACAAGCGGGCCACCTTCAAGCGCCAGCGGGCGTACATGCGGTCGGAGCGGCTGCGGTGACCTTCTTCAGGGCCGAGAGCCTCAGCATCAACTTCGGAGGCGTCCAGGCGCTGGAGGATGTGAGCTTCGAGGTCGAGCCGGGCCAAGTGTTCACGATCATCGGCCCCAACGGCGCCGGCAAGACGACGGTCTTCAACCTGGTGAGCCGGATCTACGAGCCGAGCCATGGCCGGCTCGTCTTCTGCGACGAGGACATCACGGGGGTGGCGCCGCACGAGATCGCCCGGCGGGGCATCGCGCGGACCTTTCAGAACATCGAGCTGTTCGAGCACGCGACCGTGCTGCAGAATCTCCTGCTTGGCCGCCATGTGCACACGGGCTCGCGCTTTCTGGAGGAGCTGCTCTTCCTGCCGCGCGTGCGGGCGAGAGAGCTCGCGCATCGCGAGGCGGCGGAGAAGGTCATCGAGTTCCTCGATCTGCAGCCGTACCGTGACCGTCTCATTGCCAACTTGCCCTACGGCATTCGCAAGGTGGTGGAGCTGGCGCGCGCGCTGTGCACCGAGCCGAAGCTCTTGCTCCTCGACGAGCCATCCTCCGGGCTCAGTGTCGAGGAAACCGAGGACATGGCGTTCTGGATCCAGGACATCCGGAGCCTGCTCGACATCACGGTGCTCATGGTCGAGCACGACATGAGCCTGGTGAGCGCCGTCTCCGACCGCGTGCTGGCCTTGAACTATGGCCGCACGATCGCCCAGGGCACCGCGCGAGAGGTGCAGGAACAGCCCGACGTCGTCAAGGCGTATCTCGGAGGCTGACGCATGGCCGAGGGGCTGCTCGAGGTCAACAACATCGAGACCTACTATGGTCCGATCATGGCCATTCGCGGGATCAGCTTTGGCGTCCCGCGGGGCGCCATCGTCACCATCCTGGGGGCCAACGGCGCCGGCAAGACGACGATCCTCAAGACCGTGTCCGGCGTGATGGAGCCCCAGAAAGGCACGGTGACCTTCGAGGGCCGCGCCCTGCGGGGGCTGGATCCCGACAAGGTCATGCGCCTCGGTCTCAGCCATGTCCCCGAAGGGCGCGAGGTCTTCCCGCTCCTCACCGTCCGCGAAAACTTGAAGATGGGCGCCTACACGCGGACGGATGCCGGCGCCGTTGCCCAGGACATGCAGATGGTGTACGACTACTTTCCTGTCCTGGCCATGCGCGCCGAGCAGCGCGCGGGCTTGCTATCGGGCGGGGAGCAGCAGATGCTGTCGATCAGCCGGGCCTTGATGGCGCGGCCGAAGATGATGCTGCTGGACGAGCCGTCGCTGGGGTTGTCTCCCAAGCTCGTCAAGGACATCTTCGACATCATCGTCCGGATCAACCACGAGCAGGGAGTGACGATCCTCCTCGTCGAGCAGAACGCGAACATGGCCCTGCACATCGCCGACTACGGCTATGTGCTGGAAGTCGGCCGTATCGTGATGGAGGATACCTGCGCGCGTCTCCTCGAAAAGGACGACATCAAGGAGTTCTACCTCGGCATCAAGGACCAGAGCGTCCGCGGCACGCGCCGCTGGAAGAGGAAGAAGATGTGGCGATGAGAAGGGCGTACCCGCGGTGAGGGTCGCCGGGCCGCGGGCGGCGACCAGACCCGACGCGCCGACCTGGACTGTCCGGGGCCAGGGCACCTTGCCCACGCTCTTCCGCCAGGTGGTGAGGGAACGGGCCGACCAGGTGGCCATGCGGGAGAAGAGCCTCGGGATCTGGCGCTCCATCACCTGGCGCGAATACGGTGAGAGGGCCAAGCATGTCGGCCTCGGGCTCGTCGCGCTGGGTCTGCGGCCCCGCGACGTGGTGTCGATCGTGGCCGACAACTGTCCGGAGTGGCTCTACACCGACCTCGGCACGATCTCGGTGGGCGGGGTCACCAACGGCATCTACACGACGGATTCGCCGAGGCAGGTGGAATACATCGTCAACGACAGCGGCACGCGCTTCTTCTTCGCCGAGAACGAGGAGCAGCTCGACAAGATCCTCGAGGTGCGCGCCCGCTGCCCCCAGCTCGTGAAGATCTTCGTGTACGACATGGACGGGCTGCACGGATTCCAGGACGACCAGGTGATGCCGTTCGAGGCACTGCTCGAGCTCGGCGCGCGCTACGAGCGTGACCATCCCGGCGCCTTCGATCCCCTCGTCGAGGTCGCGCAGCCCGAGGATCTGGCCATCCTGGTGTACACGTCGGGCACCACGGGTCCCCCCAAGGGGGCCATGCTCAGTCACCGCAACATTCTGTTCCAGCTCGGCTATGCCGATTTCATCACCGAGCCCCGCGAAGGGGATCAGCAGCTGTCTTTCCTGCCCCTCGCTCACGTCGCCGAGCGCACGTTCAGCGTCTTCTATCCCCTCTACTCGGGCGCGACCGTGAACTTCGCGGAGAGCATCGACACCGTGCCCGAGAACATCCGCGAGGTGGCGCCGGCGGTGTTCTTCGCGGTGCCTCGGATCTGGGAGAAGTTCTACTCCTCCACGGCCCTGCGCATGCGCGAGGCGACGCCGCTGGGCAAACTCGCCTACGGCTGGGCGATCAGGGTCGGCATGCGGATGGCCGAGCGCCGGCTCGAGGGCCGCCGGCCGACGATGTCCCTCGCGCTCCTCTATCGGATCGCCGACGCGCTCGTGCTCGACAACGTCAAGCGCGCGCTGGGGCTCTCCCGCGCTCGCGGCGCCGTCACCGGCGCTGCCCCCATCGCGCCGGAGCTGATCAGATGGTACCTGGCCCTCGGCATCGACATGCGGGAGGTGTACGGCCAGACGGAGAACTGCGGGCTGGCCACCGCCATGCCCGCCGGCCGGATCAAGCTGGGCACGGTTGGGGTCGCGCGCCCCGGCACCGAGGTCCGCATCTCCCCGGCGGGCGAGATCCTCCTGAAAGGGCCCCACGTCTTCCTCGGCTACTACAAGAATCGCGAGAAGACCGCGGAGACGGTGACCGACGGATGGCTCCACACGGGCGACGTCGGGTTCCTGGACGAGGACGGGTTCCTGACCATCACCGACCGGATGAAGGACATCATCATCACCGCGGGCGGGAAGAACATCACGCCCTCGGAGATCGAGAACCAGCTCAAGTTCTCGCCCTTCATCGCGGACGCCATCGTGATCGGAGATCAGCGGAAGTTTCTCTCCTGTCTCGTCATGATCGACCACGAGACGGTGGCCCAGTTCGCCCAGGAGCAGAACGTTCCGTTCACCAACTTTGCCTCGCTCTGCCGCGCGAAGGAGGTGCAGGATCTGATCGGGGGCGAGATCGAGCGGGTGAACAAGCAGCTGGCCCGGGTCGAGACCATCAAGAAGTTTCGCCTCATCGAGCAGATCTTGACCCCGGAGGACGAAGAGCTGACGCCGACCATGAAGCTGAAGCGGACGTTCGTCAACACCAAGTACAAGGATGTCATCGACGGAATGTACGCGGAGGCCTGACCGCCGCGGTGCCGGGCATGACGCACTCACACGAGGAGCAGACCATGAAGATGGTACGGGGAGCGGGCGTGCTGGTTGGCGTGCTGGCGCTGGCCGGAGCGGCGATGGCGCAGCGGGTGGAGACGCGCGGGGTGACCCCGGCGGAGATCGTGCTCGGCATGCACACGGACCTGTCCGGCCCGGCGGCGACCTACGGCGTCTCCTCGTCGAACGCGGTGAAGATGCGTTTCGACGAGATCAACGAGAAGGGTGGCCTCCACGGCCGCAAGATCAAGCTGATCATCGAGGACACCCAGTACCAGGTCCCGCGCGCGGTCCAGGCCGGCGCCAAGCTGATCAACCGCGACCGGATCTTCGCCATGGTCGCCGGTCTGGGCACGCCCATGAACAATGCCCTGTTCAAGGACCAGCTCGACGCCGGGGTGCCGAACCTGTTCCCGCTGTCGGCGGCACGGTCGATGTTCGAGCCGTTCCACAAGCTCAAGTTCTACGGCGCCGCCACCTATGTCGACCAGGTCCGCGCGGGGATCAGCTACTTCGTGACCAAGAAGGGCAAGAAGGCGGTGTGTGCCATGTACCAGGACACCGACTTCGGCAAGGAAGTGCTGGACGGTATCCAGGTGCAGGTCGAAAAAATGAAGATCAAGCTCGCCGAGACCACCACGCACAAGCCGACCGACCAGGACTTCACGGCACAGATCACCAAGCTCAAGGCGGCGGGCTGCGACCTCGTGGTGCTCGGCACGATCGTGCGCGATTCGATCGTGCCGTATTCCACGGCGCGCAAGATCGGCTGGACCGACGTGGACTTCCTCGGGTCGGCGGCGAGCTACGATCTCTTTGTTGCCGCGGCTCAGGGCGGCGTCACGGAAGGGCTCTACGCGATGGGCCTGACGGACATGCCCTATCGGGACACGCTCAGCCCCGCCGCGCAGGCGTGGTTCGACCGTTACAAGGATCGGTTCAAGGTCGAGCCAAACATCGGTGCCGTCTACGGCCACGTCGCCGCCGATTTGACCGCGGTGGCGCTCGACAAGGCGGGCCCGAACCTGTCCCTCGACAGCTTCGTCAAGGCGCTGGAGTCGATCAAGGGCTACCGGGACATCTTCAACGGACCGGAAGTGAGCTTCGGTCCCGACAAGCACCAGGGCGCCAGCTCGTCGTTCCTGGCGGTGGTCAAAGGGGGACGCTGGGTCCGCCTGACCGATCCGCTCACGTTCTGAGTCTGATCCGCGGTACGGAACGGCTTGACACCGGGGGCACTCATGCAGATCGAGCCGGCGTTGCTTTTCTCGCGTGAGGAGTTTGCGGAGCGTCTCGATGCGGTCCGCGTCGAGATGCGCCGACGCGGCATCGAGGTCCTCCTGATCGATGAGCTGGAGCATCTCTTCTACATCGCGGGCTGGCACGCCTCCGGATCGAGGTACCACGCGTGCATCGTCCCCGTGGACGGTGACCCGATCATGATCCTTCGCCGCCTCGACGAGCCCGGCTTCCTCGAGCGGACCTGGCTGCACGACTATGTGCTTTGTGACGATGCCGACGATCCGATCGAGGTCCTCGCCAGGACCCTGGAGCGGAATGGCTGGAGCCGGCGCCGCATCGGGGTCGAGACGGACTCCCACTATCTTCCGGTACAGCGTTTCGAGGCGATCAAGGCGGCGCTGCCGAAGGCCACCTTCCTGGATTTCGCGGGCGTGCTCTGGGAGCTGCGGCTCCGGAAATCACCGCAGGAGATCTCCTACCTCGCCCTGGCGGCTTCGATTGTCGACCGAGCGATGGCGGAGGCGGTGGCCGCCGCCGGCGAAGGACGCACCGAGCGTGACGTCGCCGCGGTCGCGAGCGCAGCCTTCATCCGGCTGGGAGCCGACACGGGGCGAACCGGTCCCATCACGTCGGGACCTCGCTCGGGCTCGCTGCACGGCAGTCTCGGAGAGCATCGATTGGCCGCGGGCGACATCCTGCACATGGAGCTGGTTCCGACCGTCAACGGGTACAGCGCGAGACTCATGCGCCCGACCGTCATTGGCTCGCCCTCGAAGGAGCAGGAGGAGACGGCGCGATCGCTCATCGAGATCCAGGACCAGCAGATCGCCGCCATGAAGCCAGGGGCGGTCGCCCGAGACGTTGACCGGATCTGTCGAGCGCAGGTGCTCGCGGCTGGGCTCCGCGACACGTATGACAACTTCACCGGCTACACGCTGGGGTACTATGGCGGCGCCTACTGGGTTCCGCGGACGAGCGACTTCACGCGCGCCTTCCTCCCGACCGCCGAGTGGGTGCTCGAGCCGGGCATGTGCTTTCACATGTACACGGGCGCCCGCGGCATGGCGTTCAGTGAAAGCGTCCTCGTGACGGAACGAGGCGCGCAGCGCCTCACACAGCTGGACCGCACTCTCTTCGTTCGGTAGCGGCGACCTACTTCGGCGGGTGGGGTTCCTTCGCCACGGGCGTCCCGCAGCGGGGGCAGTGGCTCCAACCGGCCTCGAGCGAGCCCTTGCAGTAGGCGCACGCGAGGACGGTTTGGGGATCCGCCGTGGCGGCGGGTTGCGGTTTCGGCGCGGGCTCCTCCTCCGATTCCGCTCCGATCCCCTTCTTGAACTCCTTCATGGATCTCCCGAGCGATTTCGCAAGGTCCGGGAGCTTGCTTCCTCCAAACAGCACGAGGACGATCAGCAGGATGACGAGAAGCTCTTGGGCCCCCAGACCAAACATGCTCAGTCTCGACTTCCGCCCTGGAAGCGCAGCAGGATCAGGAAGAGGTTGATGAAGTTGAGATAGAGCGACAGGGCGCCCACCACCGCATAGGAACCGCCCTGGCCCGCGGGGATCGTCAGCGCCATCTGCTTCAGCCGCTGCGCGTCCCACGCCGTGAGACCGGTGAAGACGATCACCCCGACGACGGAGATCAGAAACTGCAGGGCCTCGCTGTGCCAGAAGATGCCGACGACCGACGCGAGCACCAGCCCGATCAGGCCCATGAAGAAGAAGTGCCCGGCCCCGGCCAAGCTTCGCGTCGTGGTCGAGCCGAAGAGGGCGAGTGCGCCAAACATCCCCGCCGTGACCACGAACGTCGTCGCGATCGAGGCGCCCGTGTACATGAGCAACACGAGCGACAGCGTCACCCCATTCAGCGCGGCGTAGAGCACGAAGAGTCCCATGGCCGTGCTCGGCGCGAGCCGGGGGGCGCGAGCCGAGAGATAGAAGACCAGCCCCAGCTCGGCAAGGATGAGACCGAAGAACAGCAGCTGATTCGACGCGATCGCCCGGACCACCGTGGGCGATCCAGCCACCGTGAAGGCGACGAAGGCGGTCACCCCCAGGCCAGCGCACATCCACCCGTAGACACTTCGAAGGAAAGCGCTGACGCGCTCGGCGTCGGCTCCTGCCGTCAACGAGGTCGAGGCAGGCACCGGATTGAAGTCGGCCATCGTGCTACCACCTCCTTGGAGGCCCTGGTGACACAGCCGTCAACGCATAGCGTACTCCCAGTCTGAGCGGTCCGCCTCGAGTAAGACGGCCCGGTGAGGTGGCTCACGCAGACGGGCTTTCGAGACCGCCCAGTCTGGCTGACTCCAGCCAGAGGCGCCTGGCTGCGGCGTCGTCCTGCGCCTCCTTCGAGGGCGTGGCGGGGTGGCACTTGTAGAAGTAGGCGCCGCTGACGTGAGCCACCTCGGGGGAAGAGGCGAGGTAGACGATCGTGTCCGCCCCTTTCTCTTGCGAGATGGCGAACAGCTTTGCCACGCGGACGACGTAGGAGAACAGGCCGCCGCTCTGATCCCCGAAGCGAGTGGCGACAAATCCTGGATGGAGACTGTTGGCGGTGACGCCAGTGCCGGCCCAGCGCCGCGCGAGCTCGCGCGTGTACAGGACGTTGCACAGCTTGGAGCGTCCGTAGACCTTGAATCCGCGATAGCCGTGAGCCGATTGCAGGTCGTCGAAGTCGAGCCGGGCGCGAGTGTGGGCGTTCGAGGAAGTGTTGACAACCCGCGCGGGCGCCGAGGCGAGCAGGCGCTCGCGCAGGCCGTGCGTCAGCACGACATACGCCATGTGATTGGTCGCAAAGGTGAGCTCCAGGCCGTCCTCGGTCACCTGACGGGAGCCGAACAAGGCCCCCGCATTGTTGATGAGGACGTCGATGCGCGTCTCTGCCGCGGCGATCTCGGCCGCCACCCGCTTCATCTCGACGAGCCGAGAGAGATCAGCATAGTGGATGCTGTGCGAGATGCCAGGAGCACGCTCGCGCAGGCGCGCCAGCATCGCCTGCCCGCGGACCTTGTCGCGCGCCACCAGGAC
>WNGL01006051.1_pt1 | contig 20858 bp, 19 predicted proteins | sample 5400591 | NCBI WGS metagenome assembly WNGL01 (sample SAMN13153377, study PRJNA577476) | soil metagenome | isolation source: 80 cm soil or saprolite under Garry oak tree replicate 1 | place: USA:California | collected 2016-06-15 | reverse complement strand
TTGAGACGTGGAGAATGGCAAGGCTGCGGGAGGCGATCGGTGGCGCCGTGCTGCCGGCACGGATCGCGTCGAGCGCGGCGGTATTCCAGTCCGTGACTACATCTGCGTGGGCCAGGGTACCGATGAGAAGTGCCATCGAAACGGACCCTGAAAGAAGTTTGAGGGTTTTCATAAAAGTGAATGGCTGGGCCGCGATTCTATCCCACCGCTTTCGTTGCGATCGAGCTAATTAATTGAGATGTTGCCGCTGACCCAATGTCTCGTGGTCGCAAGCGTCGTTCGGATTGCCAGGGTTGGCGGACTCACGCAAAACTCTCCCAACCCGGTCCGCTCTTCGGCACAAGTTTCTCCCGCCAGAGACTGACGCGACGCCCCGCCTAACAATGAGTGATGTCTCGACCAATCGACTTCGGTCAGGGGGAAGGCCTTCGCTCCAGATGACGACTTTGCGTTTCTTATTCTGCCAGATCGTTGCGGCGAGACACCGCAACCAACCCGCCGCGGCCGGCGCTACCCAATCATGATTGGGGCGACAAACGCGCTTATACGATACCGTCGCGCAACATCGCGTATTTACCCGCGAGCAATTCTTGCGTGAGCCGATAACCTCGCTTGTCGACATTGCGCTGCGTGCCGGCGAAATGATTGTCGATCCGCAACCGCGAGGATCGGCAGAAATAATCGGCAAGGGCGAGGATTTCATCGCTCGGCTTGCCCTGACTGAGCAACCATTGCGCATAAGAACAAGTCGCGCTGATGGCGAATAGCTCAGTCGCGATTCCGACAAAACGCGAGAGCAACAATTGTTCGCGGTCGAGTTTCGGACCGAACCGCGTCATCGCGTGAAACAAACCGCGCGCGAGTCGCTTGCTGGCGGTCGCAGCGTAATCGACGTGCTTCCGCAGGGTTTCATGCAATGCGCCGTCCATTTTTCCGGCGTTGCCGGGCCACCATTGTCGCGGATACCAACCGGCATAAAATTTTCCGGAACTGAAGACGGCTTTGAGACGTTCCGATTTCGGCAACTGCGTATTGAAAATTGCGCCGCCGACTTTCAAATGAGGATCGAGCGCTTCGCGAGCGATGAAGAGCCGCATGATTTCGCTCGAGCCTTCAAAGATCGTATTAACGCGACAATCGCGCAGGAATCTTTCCACGGCGATCGGCGCCTCACCCCGTCCGGCCAGCGATTGCGCCGTTTCATAGCCGCGACCGCCACGCACCTGCATCGCGTCGTCGGCAATCTTCCAGGTCATTTCCGTCGCCCACATTTTGCACATGGCTGTTTCAATGCGCAGATCGGACGCCTTCCGATCAAGTAGCGATGAACTGAGAAATGTCATTGCTTCCATCGCGAAAACGTTGCCCGCCATGTCCGCAATTTTCCCCGCAATAGCGGCGTGTTGTCCGATCGGCACGCCCCACTGAACGCGTTCGCACGCCCATTTGCGCGAAATTTCGAGCAGCCGTTTCGAAACGCCTACGCACGCCGCCGGAAGCGTGAGCCGTCCCGTGTTCAAGGTCGTGAGGGCGACTTTGAGTCCTTTGCCTTCGCCGCCGATGATGTTCTCACGCGGCACACGCACATCTTTAAAATTGACGACCGCGTTGTAGAGCGCGCGCAATCCCATGAAGCGGCAGCGGTAAGCGATCTTAAGCCCCGGCGTGTCGACATCGACAATGAATGCCGTGATTTGTTTGCGCTCCTTGCCACCGACCATCTTTGGCGGCGTGCGCGCCATCACCACCAGCACTCCCGCTTTCACGCCGTTGGTGCACCAAAGTTTCTCGCCGTTTAGAGTGAACCCAGAGCCATCAGGAGTTGGCTCGGCGCACAGGCTCATCGTCGCCGGGTCGGAGCCGGCGTGCGATTCCGTCAAAGCAAACGCGGAAATCTCGCCGCCCGCGACGCGCGGCAAATATTTTTCCTTTTGCTCTTCTGTGCCGAACAAGAGCAGCGGTTGCGCGACTCCGATCGATTGATGCGCGGAGACGAGCGCGGCCACATTTCCATCCCAACTGCCGAGCAAAACTGCGCCGCGCCCATAATTATATTGCGATAAACCGAGACCGCCGTATTTCTTCGGCACCTTGATTCCAAACGCTCCGATCTCCGCGAGCCCCTTGAAATTTTCAGGTGGAATTTCCCCTGTGCGATCGATTTCGTCCGGATCGACATGATCGCGCAAATAGCTCTCCAGCCTGCGCAAAAAATCTTCGCCCGCCGCGCCGTCTTCGGCGCTCTGCGCCGGCCATGGGTAAATTCGGTCGAAATCGTAGCGACCGATGAAAAGATTGCTCGCAAAACTACCGCGATCATCCAGCGGGTCGCGTGACGCTTCGGCCAATTCAAGCGCCTCGCGTTTGCCTTTCGACATCTTCGAGGTGTCGATGACGGCGGACGGAGCGGTAGGCTTCGCGCTCGTTTCTTCAGCAATCTGTTTCTCGGGAGCTTCGAGAGGCGATTTCACAGTAGTAATCTGTCATTCCGAGCAGTGCCGAGGAATCTCTCAATATTCTCTGAGAAAAGTAAGAGATGTCTCGACTTCGCTCGACATGACAACAATGGAGGTTCGAGCCCGGATTTCATTCCTGATAAAATTTCGTTCCATTCCGGGCGTGCGTTCTCAATATCTCGCAGGGCAAAAACTTTTCCTCGCTTTCCGCCAGCCGTTCCATTTCCTCGACGATCTTCTTGAGTCCGAAATGTTCCGCGAAACGCAATGGCCCGCCGCGGAACGGCGCGAAACCGATTCCCAAGATCATTCCGTAGTCCGCGTCCTCGGGCGAATCGACTACCTTCTCTTCCACACAACGCGCGGCTTCGTTGACCATCAGAAAGATTAGCCGCTGGGCCGGCTCGTCTTCGCTCAGCCTTAATCGCGGGTCGCGATGCCAGTCCGGCGGAATGATCGGCCCTTCAGCGCCTTCGGGGTCGCCATGCAATCCGCGCCGCCATTGCGTGAGCGAATCGTTATTCGTTTGCTTTTTGCCCTCGTATTTGTAAAAACCAGCGCCTGTTTTGCGCCCGAGCATCTGGCCGTCGCGCAACCAAAGCAGGACGGCGGGAACGTGATCGCGCCGCCCGTAGGTTTTCTCAAGTGTGTTGCCAATATCGACCGTGATATCGACGCCGATTTCATCGATGAGACGCAATGGACCCATCGGCATGCCCCATTGCACAAGCGCACTGTCGATTTTGTCTGCGTCCACGCCGCTTTCGAAAAGTTCAGCGGCATCGAGCAAATAAGGAAACAAAACGCGGTTGACGAGAAAACCCGGACTGTCGCGCACGAGCACGGGCAGCTTCCGGATTTGCCGCGCGAAGACCAGCGTTCGCTCGCGGGTGTCGACTGAAGTTTGTTTTGCAACGACAACTTCGACCAACTTCATCCGGCTTACCGGATTGAAAAAATGAAGACCGATCACGTGTTCGGGTGAGACCGTCGCATCGGCGAGCTCGCCGATTGGCAGCGCAGACGTGTTTGTGGCGATGATCGTTTTTGGACCGGCTTGCATCGCCAGCTCGAGAAAGATCTCTTTTTTGACCTCGATCTTTTCCGAGGCGGCCTCGATGACAAATTGCACATCGCGCAATTCCATTGGTGCGGTGGAGGCCACGATCCGGGCGCGACCCTCCTTCGCTTTTTCCTCGCTCATCAAGCCCCGCTTCACAGCGTCAGCGTAAGTTCTCTCGATATTGGCCAGACCGCGGTCGATTTGCTCCCGGGCGATATCACGGAGAATCACAGTGACTCCATGAGAGCTGAGCCATTGCGCGATACTCGAACCCATTACGCCCGCGCCAATCACGGCAGCGTGGACAACCTTCTGCGCAGAAACTCGCGAAGGTCCTTTCTTGTATTTCTCAGCCAGGAAGAAATTGCGGATCAGGTTTTGAGTCGATTCCGTTTTGCCAAGATCGACGATCGCATCCAGCTCAAAAGCGAGCGATTGCTCGGTCGAAGCAAAAAGGCCTTTTTTTATGACTTCGAGAGCACGCGCGGGAGCTGGATTGTGATCGCCTGTGGCAGGAATTTCCTGGTCGATCTTCGGCGCGACCGAGACTTTGCGTTTTCCCTCACGCAACTTTTTCCGGGCTAAATCGACAAGTTGATCACGCGAGGTGATTTCGTCGACGAGTCCGATCTTCAACGCTTCTTGTGCGGGATAAAGTTTTCCCTTCGAAATCACTTCGGCAGCGCGTTCCGGACCGATCAACCGCGGCAAGCGCGTACAACCGCCCCACGCGGGAATTAGCCCGAGCGTCGTTTCAGGCAGTCCGATCCGCGTCGCTGGATCATTCGTCGCGACGCGATAATCGCAAGCCAGCGTGACTTCATAGCCTCCGCCAGCGCACGCCCCATGGATTGCGGCAACGGTCGGAATTTTCAACGTGGCGATTCGATTTAAAATGCGCTGCCCTTCGGCAATAAAAACGCGCATATCGCCGGCTTGCGCTTGTTGCAAAAGCGTCTTCAAATCCGCGCCGGCGATGAAGATGGATTTTTTCGCCGATGTGATGACTAACCCACGCAACGAAGCGTCATTCTCAACGAAATCGATCTGCTCATTCAACTCATCGAGAGTGGCGCCGTCGAAGATGTTCGCTCCCGATTCGGGGCGATCGAACGTAAGCAGGCAAACGTGATCGTCGCCGATCTCACGCCGAATCAAAGGACCGGTTAAAGTCGCGGGCATGCCAATCATATTGACCGCTTTCGCTCAAATTCCAAGCGGAGCCCCAGCCCCGTCGCAGAATCGTACACAAGGCTTGATTGCGCTGTGCGAGTCGCGGTGTTAAAACTCGGCGGCGTCCCGCGCGCGAAGACTTGCTTATGGTTGGCAAAATTTTAGAACCAGAAATCAGAAGCCTGATCGACGCCCGTAATTTCGGTGCGCTGCGTGAAGTGTTTCGGGAATGGCCACCGGCCGATGTCGCGGAAGTGATCCTCGATCTGCCGGAAGATGAACAGGTGATCATCTTTCGCGTCCTGCCCCATGCGCTCGCGGCGGACGTTTTTGAATATCTCGATTTCGATGCGCAGCAGAAACTGCTGCGTGCCATGGCACACGAGCAGGTTGTAGCCATTCTGAACGAGATGTCGCCGGACGATCGCACGGCGCTTCTCGAAGAATTGCCGAGCGCGGCGGCGCGGCAGTTGATTAAGCTGCTGACGCCAGAAGAGCGACACGTCGCACAATCGTTGCTCGGATATCCGGAGGGCAGTGTGGGCCGTTTGATGACCCCGGACTTCATCGCTGTGCCCGAAGATTGGAGGGTCCAACAAGTTCTCGATTACGTGCGCGAACATGGTCAGGACAGCGAGACGCTCAACGTGATTTATGTCGTCGCCGAGCGCGACAAATTGATCGACGACATCCGCATGCGCGAGTTTCTGCTCAGACCACTCACAGCAAAAGTAAGCGACTTTCGGGACCAAACATTTGTCGCATTAAGTGTGAACGACTCGCAACAGGACGCGCTGAACATCTTCCGGAAATACGACCGCACGGCATTGCCCGTAGTTGATTCGAACGGCATTCTCGTGGGCATCGTCACCATCGACGACATGCTCGACGTCGCTGAAAAGGAAGCAACCGAGGACATCCAAAAGTTCGGGGGCGTGGAGGCACTGGAAGAGCCATATATGCGCATTCCGCTCTGGCGAATGGTGCGCAAGCGCGCCGGCTGGCTCGTAATTTTGTTCCTGGGAGAAATGTTAACCGCAACTGCAATGGCAAATTATCAGGAAGAACTGGCAAAAGCGCTTGTCCTCGCGCTGTTCCTGCCGCTGATCATTTCCAGCGGTGGTAACTCTGGATCGCAAGCTTCGACGTTGATGATTCGCGCGATGGCGCTGGGCGAGGTGACTCTGCGCGATTGGTGGCGGGTGATGAGTCGCGAAGTCCAGGCTGGACTTTCATTGGGCGTGATTCTCGGAGTAATCGGTGTCGTGCGCGTAGGCGCATGGGCGATGGTCGGCGAACAATATTTCCATCGGCAACCGTATGGGCCGCATTGGCCCCTCGTCGCACTCACTGTCGGCCTGGCACTCGTCGGTGTCGTGCTTTGGGGAACACTTTCTGGATCCATGCTTCCCTTTATTCTGCGCAGAGTCGGAGCTGATCCTGCGGCATCTTCCGCCCCTTTTGTCGCCACCCTTGTGGATGTGACAGGCTTAATCATTTATTTCAGCATCGCCCTGCTAATCATGCGCGGCGCCATGTTGTAGCCGGGATCGGTGATTGCAATCTTGGCTCCAGTGAGAAATGGACTGGCCGGGGTCACCGACCCCGGCTACAAGAGAGACGAGTTATGTTGTCGATCCAAAAAATTCTGGGACACGACCAGAAGTTTTACGATCTACTGGAGGCAAGCGCGCAGCAGGCAGACGCGAGCGTGCATCATTTGATCGCGCTGCTGGAGCGGCTCGAGCGAAAAGATTCACCGCAGAGTCTGGAAGAATTCGTGCGTAGCCGACGCAAAGACAAGCAAATCACCCAGGAACTGACAGAGCAGCTTTGCAAAACCTTTCTGACCCCTTTGGAACGCGAAGACATTCAAGCGTTGGCGGCCGCACTTTATAAAATACCGAAGACGGTGGAAAAAATCGGCGAACGCGTTTTGATCTGTCCCGAGGATTTGCACGGCCGCGATTTTCGCAAGCAAGTCGAGCTTCTCGATCAAGCCGCCGAAACAGTGCTGGCTATGGTGAAACAATTGCGCAAAGGCACTGACACGGCGACGGCGCGCGAGATGAACGCCAAGCTCCAGTCGATTGAAGGCGATGCCGACAAACTTGAGCTCGATCTACTGCGCGACCTTTACCAGGGCGATTACAAAACGAAGCAGGTGATTTTTCTGCGCGATCTCTTCGAGTTGATCGAAAAGGTGATCGATCGCTGCCGGGACGCGGGAAATATCATCCTGCAAGTGGCGCTCAAGTATTCGTAGCCGGCTGCGGCTATGCTTACCTTTCTTTCCGTCGTCTTCGCGGCGGTCATTTTTGAATACAGCAACGGCTTTCATGACGCCGCGAATGCGATCGCGACCGTGGTCTCGACCAAAGTCCTTACGCCGCGTCAGGCGATTGCAATGGCCGCGTTTTTCAATCTCACTGGGGCGCTCCTCGGCGGCGCCGTTGCATCGACCATTGGCCAGGGGCTGGTGGACACAGACGTGGTCACAATGTCCACGGTGCTCTGTGCGGTGGTCGCTGCGTTCGCCTGGAATATCACCACCTGGTGGTTCGGCTTGCCCTCAAGCTCGAGTCACGCGCTCATCGGCGGGCTTTGCGGGGCGGCCGTGGCCACGGCACGCGGCAATTGGTCGGTCATAAAATGGAACGCCGGTGTGTGGCCAAAAGTCATTGTGCCCATGATCACCTCGCCATTCGCAGGTTTCATTTTCGGGGCCCTGCTAATGTTTTTGCTTTTTGTCGCGTTGCATCGCTTTACGCCATATCTTGTGCAATCACTTTTTGGCAAACTGCAAATCTTCAGTGCGGCCTGGATGGCGCATAGCCACGGCAGCAATGACGCCCAGAAAACCATGGGCATCATTGCGCTCGCTCTTTTTACCGGCACAAAAGCGGGCAGCTTCGATCATCTGCCTGGGTGGTTAGGTTTTCTTAAAACTCCGACCTTCGCGTTGCCCGCCTGGGTCATAGGTCTCTGCGCCGCGACCATGGCGGTGGGCACGGCCGCGGGTGGTTGGCGCATCATTCGCACGCTTGGTCACAGCATGGTGAAATTGCAGCCGGTGCACGGATTTGCCGCGGAAACGAGTGCCGCGCTGATTATTCAGGGTGCCAGTTACTACGGCATTCCGCTTTCCACGACACACGTGATCTCCACTTCGATCATGGGCGTAGGCGCGGTGAAACGTTTCAGCGGTATGAAATGGACAGTCGTCGAGCGAATCATCTGGGCGTGGCTTTTTACTCTGCCCGCAAGCGGACTGATTGGTTACGCGCTGGCGCGCGCCGCGGCAGCGTTTTGATTTTCCTCTCCCCTGACTACAAATCATCCGGCGGTTCGATCCCGAATTTCTCGAACATTGTTCTCACCCGTTGCCTTTTCTCCGGCGTGTCCAATCTTGATTCTTCGGGATATTCCGCCCAAAACAGCACGTCACGATAATCGCGTTTTGCCGCAGCCACGTACTCGCGCACTTTCTCTTCGCTTCCAGCGCTGAGCTTCAGGATGTCGAGCTGCACCCGCTCGCGTTCTCGCTCGTACGATTGCACGCCATAGCTATCGAGTAACTCCAGCACGCGCGCCCAACTACTCTTTCGAAAAGTCGCTTGGACAGATGCAACAACCTCGTCGCGTGAGTGCACTGGCTAAGGAAACAAAGACCGTTTTCTAGTTTCTAATTTCGCCTTTTTACTTTCGGAGCATTAGCCATCGGCTGCACCGTCTTGTTAGAGGCCTGCGCGGCAATCACCGAATCTTTCGCATGTAAAGTCCCAGATCCTCGCTCACGGATCTAACGGTACCGCGATACCAACCGAAGCTTCGAAGGCTGTAACCGCGTTGAAGCGTGGTGGACGTAAATTTGCCAAACGGATCGCAAACATCGATCGCGTTGATCAAAGCCACCTGATTATCTCGACCACCTTTAAAGTCCCACTTCCCTCGGTTGATGAAAACCTTGCCAGCTTTATCGACGAAACGTTGCTCGTAGGTATTATCTGCGTTGAGGATGAGCGTGTCCGTGCCGAATGAATACTTGACCTCATAGGTACCGAGCAACTCGGCCTTCGTGTAAGTGCGCGGGATCGGCAAGCATCCGTTGTTCGCAATGACCAGCCAAGACAATAGCAGGGCTCCGACCTTGCGTGTGCTTAGCATCTAACGAGGTCTAAACCGAATTATTCAGTCTATCCAGTTTATAACAAACAGCCGCGCTACCTCTTAATCGCGACCCACTCGTTGCGAGCACGCGAATCGGCGACTGCCTGGACGACGCGCATGTAGCGAACGCCTTCTTCGAAATTCGGACGCGGTCGAATCCGGCCCTTCGATTTGACGGCGGCGAGAAAATCTTCTTCCACGCGCCATTCGCCTTCCAATTCCGGAGCAAGATCAACAATGTGCAGTCCGCGATCGCCGATTTTGGCCGCCTGCACCACATCTGAGCCGAAATCGTAAGTAAGAGTGCCGGCGCTGCCGTAAATTTCCAGGCAATCGCCCGGCGCCATTGCGTCGACGCCGCTAAATTCGAGCACGCCTTTGGCGCCATTCTCGAAGGCGCAAAGGACAGTCAATAAATCGGGAATGATCACTTCGTAACCCTGGCGCAACGGGTGCACGATTTTTCCGCGCGCAAAGACGCCGGTAATATCGCCAAGCCAACGCTGCAGGACCTCGACGTAAATTCCGAGGGTGAGAACATTCAGCCCACTCAGCTCGATCCTCTGCCGCCAATGCGCAGGTGCATTCGGATCCAAATAACTGCTCGTGAAACTTTGCAGTCGCACGTGATGCGGTTTACCGATGTAATTCTCGGCCAGGAGCTTTTTCACGAGCAAATTCGCGCGCATTCCCATCGGAGGCGGACAAAGCATTGTTACCAGTTCGGGATAACGTTTCGATGCCGCGAGCATTTCCTCGGCTTCGGCCAGGTCCATTGACATGCGGGCCTGACAAAAAACATGCTTGCCGGCCTCGAGCGCGGAGATCGTCACCGCAGAATGCATGTAGGGCGGCGTGCCGATCCAAATAACGTCCAAATCCGGAACGGCGAGCAGCTCGGCCCAATTTTGCATTGGTGTGGCGTGCGGAAGATTTTCGCGGCAAAAATTCTCGGAGCTCTCATAAGTCGAATTTGACACCGCCACGATCTCGACTTCGGGATGGTTTTTGAGCGCTGGCAAATGCCGTGCGCGAACGATGCTGCCCGCTCCGACAATCCCGATCCGCAGTTTATGATTATTTTTTGGCGTCATGCTTGAAATGCAATTTCGATCTTGCGAAACAGGTCACCCCTTACGCGAGATAAATTTGACCGTGGCGCGCATTCTCCGTTCAAGATTCACTTGACCGGCCTGCCTCCTAGCGCCAGCTTACGCGCCGTCTTTTGGGGTTACATCATGTCAAAGGTTTGCAGCATCACAGGATCGAGAGCCGCGCGCGGCAGCGTTATTCATCGGCGCGGCATGGCCAAGAAAAAGGGTGGAGTCGGCCGGCACGTGACAAAAAATGTATCGCGCATTTTCGGACCCAATTTGCACCACCAGCGCATTTGGGTGCCGGAACTGAAGAAGTTTGTGCGTATTCGCGTGACGGCGCGCGGTCTTAAGACGATCAACAAAAACGGCGCTTACGCGACACTGAAGAAGGCCGGCGTTATTGCGGAGTAAATTGGCGTAGCATTCCGGCGGGATTGGGACCCAACTCGATTGGCGATGCAACTCACACTTCTCAAATCGAAAATTCATCGCGCCAGCGTCACCGGTGCGAGCGTCCATTACGAAGGCAGCCTCACGATTTCAGCCGACCTGGCTGAGCTGGTCGGCTTGCTTCCTTATGAGAAAATTCTTGTTGGCAATTTGAGCAATGGGGAGCGGTTCGAGACCTATGTGATCTACGGCGAAGCTCGAGGGGGAATCATCGAGCTCAACGGCGCGACCGCGCATCTTGGAAAAATTGGCGACCGCATCACGATAATGAGTTTCGCGCGTTACACGCCCGAAGAAACGGCCGTTCATCAGCCGCGCATTCTCGTTTTAAACGAAAAAAACGAGATCGTTCGCTACGAAGGCGGTGCTTCCGAGCCGACTAATTCGTCCGCCGCTTTTTCGCCACTGGGAGGTGTAGAGGCGCTCGCGCCAAGCGCCTGTTCTGTGGGGTCGGCGGTTGACACAACCGCCGCTACAACTTCCTGCGGTTTTGCTTTTCCTCGCGGCAAGTCGAGTGAGCCGTCGTTGAACTCGATCACATAACCTTCGCCGATCAACCAACGCAGATCGGATGCGAGTGCCAGTTTGCGCTGTTCCGCGTCTTCGCCCGCACCATTAGTAATCAATTTTTCCGAAAGGTCTTTGCGATTGATTCCCGGTGTTGCTGTCAGTGCTTCGAGAATCGCGTTCACGGATGACGATACGCCGGCTTGTTCGTGGACAAACGCCCGCCCTCGGATTGGCGAGACGAACAACATACCGCGACGATGCCGAAACACATTGAGCCCAGCTTGTCGAAATCGGCCAGCCAGTTCCTGCATCATATTCGAGGGCGAGTGGGTCTCGTGCGTCCATGCGTCCTCGATCGCGCGGTTGAGCAGTCGATCGGGTACACGCCGGCTCGAGACTCCACCGATGGTTGTTTCCTCCACGTTGCGAAGCAACCCCGGCAGATGGTTCGTCCGGAAATGACGTTCTGCTTCCGCCGCGGACGCGAACGTTGAGGAAGCCTCGTCATGCAATGACGTAAAGGTCGTCACTGTTCGCGCCTGTTCCTTCCACTGCTCAATCAATGCCGGGTCGCTTACGATCTCGATTTGCCGCTGATAATCGGCAAAGCTCATCCGACGGCTAAAGCGCTGTTCGTAAAGGCTGCGCAGCTGCGGCTGATAATTATGATGATTGGTCGGGCCAAGGAGCGTCCCGCTCAGCCTGCATCGTGCGACGTTTGAAAAATTTCCTTTGATCGGGTCGGACTGGGTGACGTCGATCTTGTAAAAATCTTCCTGAGCCAGACGAAATGGGTTCCGCTCAAGGAACTCTCGATCCAAAGATATCGCGCCATTGTCGCCTAGCCGATAAAGCGGCGATTCCGCCTTGGCCGTTAAACGAACCTCGTAGCGTTCTGGTTTTTCCAGGAACAAACGCGCCAGGGCAAAAACGGAATAGGCGACGGAGCCCGACTTGATCTGCGCGACCACGTTATCAAACGCGAGGGAGTATGGCAGAAAACGGATCGTTATTTCTGGCGGCGGTCGCGTGATCGGAGCATGCGTACCTTGCGAATGTCGATCTTTAGCTTCATGCGGACGGTGATCGCGCTGGTCAGTTTTCTTTCGCCATCCGCGTGGCTGCTTTTTGTCTGCCGTGGGTGTTAAATATTCACCGCGGCGAATCCTTCCGTTGGCGGGTTGGATGCTGGATGTTCGGCGTTCTCGTTTATCGCGCGGAGGACGCGGCCGGCCGCGTGTCTCCCGTCTCTCTTCTTCGCCCGCATAATGCTCATAGCTTCTTGCCGCGGCGGGTTCTTTCACCCATGCAGGCAGCAATTTGAGATCGAGCAAATCAATCGGCTCGGCGGTCGAAGTGTCCATCGTTTCCATCTACTCGAATGCGAGAGGAAGTAAACGCCAAGGTGAAGTGACGGCTGTCCGCAGCAGCAAATTACGGTTCTCCCCCTGCGCGCTGCATGCGCGCCTGAAATTGATTGACAAGCTCTCTAATTCATTTACTTGCCATCCTGTGCCCGGAATGCTTTAAGCTTTTCCACGCGCAACCAACACGAACGGAACAAATTTTATGGCGGAAAAACCAATCGAAGAGAAGGTTAAGGACATCATCGTCGAGCAACTGGGTGTGAACCCAGAGCAAGTCACACCAACGGCGTCTTTCATCGAAGATTTGGGTGCGGATTCGCTGGATATCGTCGAGCTGGTAATGGCGTTTGAAGAGGAATTTTCTGTCGAAGTACCGGATGAAGACGCCGAAAAGCTGCAAACGGTCGGCGACGTCATTAAATACATCGAAGACAAATCTTCCAAACAGTAGTTCAGCGCGGCAATCCGCCCGCGGTAGATTTCATAGGACGAAAAGCACGGCTTTGGCCGTGTTTTTTGCTTATGGGTTGCGAAGAGAGGCAAGAGGCTCAGACTAAAGTGCGATGAGTTTCTCGCTTTTTGAACGACCCCTATTTCAAGTAGGCGGCCACTACGTCACATTTCTCGGATTAATTGCGTTCGTCGCTCTTTTTGCGGCCGGGCTCATCATCGCCCGAATGCTGCAAAGCCAGTTCGTCCGCCGCTTCTTCAGCCGTTTCAAAATCGACACCAACTTCATCGCGATCGTCACAACGATTCTAAGTCTGGCAGCGCTCGTCTTTTTCACGATCAGCGCGATTAATGCCGCCGGCGTTCCACTGGCTTGGACTGCGCCACTTCCAGCCGTCTCGCTAAGTCTTCTTCAGATTTTTCTGCTTATTGCTCTTCTGGTTGCGGTTTTTTGGATCTCGTCCAGAACAAAACGCTTTCTTTTCAATCGGTTTCTCGTCAATAGCGGACTCGATCGTGCGCTTCAGTACGCCATCGCCCAAATCATCAGCAACGTCGTGCTGGTAGTTGGCGTTTTGATTGTTCTGGAAAATACCGGCATTCACCTGGGCGCGCTGGCTGTTTTTGCAGGCGCGGTCGGCGTGGGCGTCGGCTTCGGCCTGCAAAATATCGCCAGCAATTTCATTAGTGGTCTGGTGATTCTGGCGGAAAGACCAATCACAATCGGGGATCGCGTCGAAGTCGCCGGGATCACCGGTCAAGTGCAGCAAATTCGCGCGCGCAGCACAGTGATTCGCACGAACGACAACATCACCATGATCGTGCCGAACACGAAATTCATCGATTCGCCGGTGACCAACTGGACTTATGGAGATCCGCGGGTACGATTCCGCATCCCGGTCGGTGTCGCCTATGGCAGCGACATCGCCAAAGTGCGCGAGGCGTTGCTCGCCGCCGGACGTGAAAATCCGAACACCTTAAAGGATCCGGCGCCGAGCGTTTTTCTTGGGAAATTTGGCGACAACTCGATCGACTTCGAGCTTGTGGTCTGGAGTAGTGAGATGAGCGCTCGGCCGAGCCGCTATCGCAGCGATCTCAATTTTGCCATCGAGCAGAAGTTTCGCGAAGCCGGGATCGAGATTGCGTTTCCACAACGTGATCTCCATATCCGCAGCGGCGTCCTGAAAGTGGAAGGCGCGGGGCTTGGGACAACAAAACGGTCCGAATCGTAGCAGACCCGTTCGTCCCTTCGTCCGTTCGCACGAGGGAAAGCGAGCGGATTAGATCGAATGATTGCGCTTTAAAAATGCCGAACAATTCTTCTTAGGCTGCCGCCTGACAAGGTTGGTCGAAGACCGCGAAGATTCTCGACGAGGCCAAGCCAAGACCTAAACCCTATATCCGACGTTATCTAGCCTGTGCGTTCCGGATTTGGCGACCGTAGCAAAGCGCGCTTTACCACTTCAATCAATTGGGCAGCAGCAACAGGCTTCTCGAGAAAGGCGAAGGCACCCAGGCGCAGCGCCTGAGCTTCGACATCAGCTCGCCAAATGCCGTGAGGATGATAACCGGCAATTCCGGCAGGGCACTGGCAAGCGCCAAAACCCCGCGCTCACTGAACACCGGCATCCGCAGGTCAGTGATGACCACGTCGAATCGTTTTTCAGAATCCGCAAGTTTCCTCACCACTGCAACTGGATCAGACACGCCAGTGACTTGCATGCCTTCACCGGCAAGCACTTTACTCATTGCCCGGAGCATTCCCGGATCGTCATCTACCACCAAAACAGATTTATCGTGCAACTCGTCCATAATTTTTTTCAAAGAATAGCGCCGCGCCATACGGCACGTCGCCCAGGTGCAATGATCTCCCGCGCGAACCAATTCAGCCGAATCGCGGCAATTGCCGGGCAATCGCGGAAATCCGACAGTTGGAAGAAGTAAATCGTCATGTCAGGCGCCGACAGCCAGCGGAAGTTGAATGCTAAAGGTGCTGCCTTTCCCCCGCACCGTAGCGCAATCAATCTTCCCGCCATGTTCATTGATGACCTGCTGGGCATATGCTAGACCGAGGCCGGTGCCATCGCTCTTCGTGGTGAAGAATGGGACGAAAAGATTCCGAGCTTCTTCCTCGGTCATGCCCCGACCGTTATCGCTGACAGATACCAAGACCTCCGCACCATTCCTTTTCGCGCTGACTGTCAGATTTCCTCCTGCGGGCATCGCATCCACGGCATTACGGATTAGATTCAAAAAGGCCTCCCAGAGTTGCTCGGCATCCGCGTAAACCGGTGGCAGGCTCGGATCAAACGTCTTTCTCAAGTCCACGTGCCGTTGATCCAGCAACGGCTGGACGAAATTAAGTTTTTCCTCAAGAAAGCCCTTCAGCGAAACAACAGCGCGCTCGGACTTCGGCATTCGCGCGAATCGGAGATACTCCTGTAGCACTTGACGGATTCGCAGTACCTGCGAACGCATCTCGCGCAGGAGCGCCTTGCATTCGGCAGCTGAACGGCCGTTGGAATTTACGAAAGCGTTAAGTTCCTCCCCGATCAGGTCAAGGTTAAGGAAGATTGAGCCGAGCGGGTTACGAATTTCATGAGCAACCTGGGCCGCCATCGAGCCGACCACTGCGAGACGCTCCGCTTGGAGCTTAGCATGCTCCAGCCGCTTGCGTTCTTCCATCTCCGCCCGCAGCGCGGCAGTTCGGTGCTCCACTGTTTGCTCCAGATGATCGTGAGAACTGCGAAACGCCGTCAACAACCAGACAACGACGAAAAAGAACACAAAAAGCATGATGCCGTTCCAGACGGGAATCAGCGGATGCTGATACGTCGGCCCACTGAGTATGTCGCTGAGGAACCACACGCCCGTACAAAGCGCTGCCACTGCGAATCCGGCCGAGCGCCCGGCCATCCATCCCGCAAGGCATGTTGGCAGCAAGTAAAGAGCCGATATTGCCCACTCACGACCCGTAAGATAATCCACAAGGCCGAGAACAATTGCCAGCATCACAGCTGCGGCAGTCGCGACCACCTTCGATCGCATACAAAACTCTCCCCTTAGATTCACCTGGAACTCAGTGCTGGAAACTTTGACAAGGCGGTTCGGAATTTCGTTCATGGTTTGGTTTATTTCCGCCGTGAGCAACACCGTTACAGCGCCGCAAGATCGACATGTCAGACAACGGCCGGCGTGACTTCCGTCCGCGCAACGCTTGAGATAAGTTCAGCGCCTGTAAATTCACATTCTCCCTTGTCGGCGGGTTTATTCGGTCACCATTTATTTTTTTGCTATGCCACATGGCAACACCATTCCGTTCCCGCAGGGCGTGGCGAAAGTCGTTACGCGCGCCCAGCTACAGAATTGCGATGCATGGGAACTAGCGTTTCGGAATAAATGCAAGGATCATCGTTACTACGAAATCGTCGAAGAGACGTTGGAGGGCGATTTCGAACATCATTATCTCGTGCTCGAGGATGTTTCTGGCAACGTGCGGGCAATCCAGCCCGTGTTCTTTGTCCGGCAGAACCTCGTCGAAGGCGTGCCGGGCAAAATCCGCTCGGTTGTCGATTCTATTCGAAAAACATTCCCGCGCTTCCTGACCATGCGCGTTTTGATGGTTGGCTGCGCGGCTGGTGCAGGCGATTTGGGCGCGTGCGATGAAAAGTATGAAGCGTGGGTGGCAAAAGCATTATCTGCGAGTCTGCGGACATATGCCCGGCAAAACAGAGCTTCACTGGTTGTTCTGAAAGATTTCCCGGCAAATTATCGTCCGACACTCGAAAGTTTTTCCTCAAACGGTTACACGCGTGTGCCCAGCATGCCGATGACGCGGCTCGTCCTCCATTACCACGATTGGGACGAATATTTTCGCACGCTCAGCAAGGCGACCCGGAAGGATTTGCGCCGAAAATTCCAGAAAGCGGAACGCGCGCCAGAGATCGACATGAAAATCGTGAATGACATCACTCCTCACGTCGATGAAATCTATCCACTTTATCTTCGGGTGCATGAGCGTTCGCGGCTAAAATTCGAGACACTGACGAAAGATTATTTTCGCGCTATTGCGCAACGGATGCCGGAACGGGCGCGCTTCTTCATCTGGCGACAACGCGGCAAGATCGTCGCATTCAGCTTTTGCCTCGTTTGCGAGGAAGCGATTTACGATGAATGCATCGGCTTGGATTACGGCGTCGCCCTCGATCTGCACCTTTATTTCTACACGCTGCGCGACATCATCTCATGGTCGCTGCAACAGCGATTGAAATACTACTACAGCAATCCGCTAAATTATGAACCAAAGCTGCATCTCGACTGCGAGCTCGTGCCTCTCGACCTTTATGTGAGGCACACAGCCACGCTTCTTAACCCGATCTTCCGCCGTACCATCAAATATCTCGGCCCGACGCGGCACGATCCGATCTTGCAGCGGTTCCCAAACGCCGACGAGCTTTGATGGCGCGCATTTTTCTGCGACGGATCGAAATCCGTTGCGAGGATGCGATGGCAGTTTAAAAACACAAATGCAGGATCGACCTTCGGGTTTTGGCAATCCCTGGCTGCAACTGACGTTGAGCGTGGTGTGTGTGCTCGTGTCCGAGCTGCTCTTGAAACGCGGCGCGACAGATACCGCAGATCTTGAAAGCGCGTGGTCGTGGACGGGAATTAACGGTTTGGCTTCCCCACTCGTGTGGTGGGCAATCATCCTGATCATTGCCAGCTTCATCAGCTGGCTTTACGTCCTTAGATACATTCCGCTCACGATCGCGTTTCCTCTTTCACGCGTGGTCGATATCCTGGTCCCGTTAAGCTGCTGGCTTTTTCTGGGCGAATTTATCTCGGCTCGCCGCTGGATTGGTATAGGTCTGGTTGTCATTGGTCTGGCGCTCGTGGCGAAGCCTATCGCCCGGATAGAGGAGCGCCTGTGACGTTCCTCTCCTTCTTCTTCATCGTCGCTTCTCTACTGAGCTTTGTGGTGGCTCAGCTCATTTTGAAAAGAGCGATGGTGTCCACTGCGCAAACTGGCTTTCGTAATCCGCGGTTTGTTTCACGCTTTGCCGTCGGCATCTTTTTGATGACGATTTCGTTTTTTCTCACGCTCGGATTGCTGCAACGATTCGACCTTAGTTATCTCTACCCGTTTCAAGGTCTGAGCGTCATCATCATCACAGTCATGGCGGCGGTGATGCTGAAGGAAAGATTGACCTTGCAACTAACGATCGGCGCCTTGCTGATCAGCGCTGGAATCGTGCTCGTCTCATTGAGCTAAGAGAGGCCAGAGCTTTGCCAGCGCAGCCGAATTGATGGTGCGAATCTGGTCGAGAGCCGGCACTTGAAGTTTTGGGTGATCGAATTCCGCGGCGAAGCGCTGTTTGAAACGTGCGTAATGCGGCGACGAATAGGCGCCACAGGTGTCGCCGCCGATAATTTGGGATGATTCGCGCAATTTGGTTAAGGCCCACTCCAGATCGGCAAGATTAAATCGGCCGCTTTCCCAGTTTGTCACCGCGTCCTCCACGCGAAGACAATCCAGATCGATCGTGATGTAAACGTTGATTCCCCTGAGGTTTTTTAGGAATTGTTCAAAGTGCTCGCGCCAGTTGTTGCGCAAAATTGCGCCACGACGCTGTTGATCTTTCGGGCGATGCCCATCTGCCCAGGGATGGACTTCTAGAACGCCTGCACGTTCCGCGCGACGATTGCCGAAGAGCTGGTGCGGCCACCAACATTCAAAATTTCCGCAACCCCAAACGCTGACCCGGCGCACGCGAGGAAGTTCCAGCGCGCGATTCACCCAACCGCCGCAGCCCCATTTCGGCGGGCGCACATCCCAATCCGGATGGTTGTCGAATGACACGACAATGCCCGGCCCGGCAACGCAGCGCAGCCGGAGCGCCGTCAAATAATGAAAGTCGCCCGAGCCGTAAAGCATGAACGGCGCCGCGAGATGTGTTTCGTGTTCCCGATAAAATTCGGCGATCAATGGCGGCGGCGCGGAGAAGCGCAGTTGAGGTCCCCAATCGCGTGCGTCAACAACAGGCAGAGCAAACGGCTCGTTCGACCACGCGTCATCTAAATTGAGATGCAGAGCGTGGCCGATCAAAGATTCTACTTGGGCGCTCGCGGGAAAAACTGAGCGTCGCTCGCCTTGGCGATGCGCGGCTTGAGAGACTTGTCCTTGCTTGAGGTAAAGGTTTCCCAAACTGTTGTAAGCAACCGCCAACTTAGGGTTGGAGCGAAGCGCTTCCAGATAATGCATTTTGGCTTCGTCGAAGTTTCCTTTGCCAAAAAGCGCATCGCCGAGACGAAGCTGAGCATTCACGTGATCCGGTTTGAGCCGAACAACCTGGCGAAACTCGTCGATCGCCTCGTTTTCTTTCCCCTCCGCAGCTAGGAAAGTTGCGTAATTGTAATGGGCCTCCATGAAGTCCGGCTTCAGGCGCGTCGCCGCTTCGTACTGAGCCCCTGCTTCATCGCCGCGCCCGAGGCGCTGAAGTAAATTAGCGTAATCGAAATGGAAGGTGCCGTTATTTGGTTGCAGGCGTAATGCGGTCTCGAAATGCGGCACAGCCGCGTCAAATTTGGATTGGTTCATCAGCACAGAAGCGAGATTCATGTGCGATTTCACGTCGTTCGAGTCGAATCCGAGCGCGAGATTGTATTGCTCGGCCGCCTTCTCCAGCTCGCCTGCTTTCTGCAGGACGAGCGCATAATCAAAATGCTGCCGCGCGCCGGTTGGGAGGTCGGCCACCACCCATGCGCGCCGTTGAAGCTCGGCAACTGGACGATGCAATTGCCAGAACCATAAGGCGCTGAGCGGGAGGACAAATACGGCCGCCCATTTTAATCCATGCAGCATCCAGCTGGGAACGAGTCCAGTCTGCGATGTTGCGTCCGTTCCTCCGGCGAGCCCGAGCGATTGGCGGGTGGAGCTTTCGCGAACTTTCCAAATGAATCCGTCGTAATAAAAATGGAGCAGTGCAGAGGCGGTAACCACGCCAGTCAGGACGCGTTTGACCGTTTCTATTCCGAGATGCTGATTGAAATAGGCGAGCGACCCATAGGCGAAGACCAGGCCCACGTAGAGTCCGATCAGCGAGCCGCTCCGCCGAAACACAAAGCGCATGAATCCGCCGATGTTGCTGTCTTTCTCAACGCGATTGCGATTGTAGATCCAGACGAGCGACAGGTACTGCACGTCGTGAAAGACTTCGAAGAGCGCAATGCCAACAAGAATGTTCGTGACGCCGTTATTGCAGTACCACCAAAAAGCAATCGTCGTGACCAGCAACGCCGCCTTTACCGGGTTCGGCCGTTTGCCCAGGTTCCACATCCGGCCAAAGTGCAGGACGAAAAGGACCGAAACTGCGATCGCCCCGCCGAGCATCAGTTGCTGAAAACCATGTAATAGGGATGGCGAAATATAGGGCCCACCACAGGCGTAATACGTGTCGAGTGTGTCGCCCATGCGCAACGGAGAAAGCGCCACAGCAGTGGCGAACCAAATTACGCACGAGGCAAAATCGAGCCGGCGCGTGAGCGCGGCAAACGATCCCATTTTCGCGTCATAGATGCGGCAGAACCCGTAGGTCTGCATTAATCCATGCCAAACGCCCCAGAAAAAAACGATGAGGACAATCCCTTTAAGGTCCCACCAAAAAAAGACCACGCAGACCGCGACGAGAAAGAGCGGCGCCAAAATAAAGCGCCATTTGAAGCGATTGAACAAAGCGCGATCGCCATAGGCGCGGATCATCCCCGGCAGATGATGTCCCATCGCGCCGAACGCCGCGACGAAGAGATAAATATCTTGCGGACTCCAGCGCGCCTGGGCTAGCGCAAAAACCGGCAAGAGAAAAAGTGGCGTACCGACGTAGAGAATCAGGTCACGCCAACTGTCTAGAATCCACAAATTGAGCTTTCGCGGAGCGGCAGGTACAGCCGGGACGGTTTGTGGACGTGAAAACGCGGTGACGTGCTGCATGAATTCGGGACGTAAGTTTTCCTTAACCCGGCGGGAAAATCAATGCTGCGTTTGGAGGCAACTCGCTGGTGTCCACTGGCGATCTTATGCACGCATTTGCCAAATTACGCGCGAACCAAAGGTAGTGACCGCGAA
>WNGL01002847.1_pt1 | contig 20860 bp, 13 predicted proteins | sample 5400591 | NCBI WGS metagenome assembly WNGL01 (sample SAMN13153377, study PRJNA577476) | soil metagenome | isolation source: 80 cm soil or saprolite under Garry oak tree replicate 1 | place: USA:California | collected 2016-06-15 | reverse complement strand
GCGCCGAGAATCTCGACCACCATGATGGCCGCGCCGGTGGTTGCAGCCGTGAAATAAAGGTAGCAGCGCAAGGCCTTCGATGGCGCCAGGTCCGCACCCGGAGACGGTTTCTTTTTCACGGCAGAGGTTTTACGTGAAGAGAAAGGGAATTGAAAATTGAAAAATTTCCCTGACTGTTCGGGTAGCCGCAAAGATTAGTCCGCAATGGCGTAGCCGCCGACGTCAATCGGCGCTGATCTGGCTCCCGATGCACAAATGCGCCAACTGACGGCAGCGGTCAACTGAACGCACCGCTACCGCACAGTCGCAGCCGAAAGACACTGCAGCGTGCTCGTCCTGGTCTTGGTAATCGAGCTTTCTTGCTAAGGCGATTTCCGGCTGTCGGTTCGCAAGCGGTAAAGGTAACGGATCACCTCGCTGGAGACGCTGGACTGGGAGACCTTCTCCGCTGCTGCGGTTTGACTTTTCTCAGATCGGATTTTAGCCAGTTCACCTGCATCCAGCCAGTAACCGCCGCAATTGGGGCATTCGTCCACTTCGACCTGCCGTTTCGCGCTGAAGAAATGCCTTTGTAGTATCATCTCAGTGCAGCGGGGGCACTGCCGCTTGCGGGAAAAATCCACGTGGACCCGCTCGTCGCGCTGCACGTTCAGCAACCGTTCTCCTGCCGCCTCGTGCTCCTCGTCCACGCGCTGCAGTTCGAACCCATCAAACCAAATCCCGCCACAACCTCCCTGGCAGACATCCACAGTGACGCTGCCGACTTGGGTTTGAGTGAGATTATTGAAGCACGCTGGACATTTCAGCCGGTTGGTTCCCATTTCGAACGGCAGTCTGCGCTTGAAAAGCACCTTGTCAAGAGCGCCTGGCGGAACCTTGACGGTCATGGGGGCGACTTTGGGTGACCACGCTCTGCGGGGCTGGCGCCTAATGCCGTGAATCAAAATACTGCCGCAAGCCCGCCAAATCGTCCGTGTTGATCAGGTCAACGCCGTTCGCCAGCAGTTCTCCCCAAAAGGCCGGCGCATCCGGCGCGCCCCAGAACCGCAGACGGCGGCCATGCTCATGCGCTTTGGCGACGATCTGCTTGAGTTTTTGTTTTTCGTCGGCTGGCATTTCCCCTGCACCGCGCCACTTAAAGGTTGCGCTCCAATTGCTGCTGATCCAGGGAACAAGATTGGATGATTCATTTGAATCAAGATCGCTGAGTTGTCCGTCGAAAGCCGCATAGCGGACGCTTTCGTCGGCGAACATGTCCAGCGAACGATTGCCCGTGATGATGGCGGTAATTGCATTCGTTGCCCTGGCCTCGGCGTGAAACACGGTCAACATGTCGGCGTGATCTTTCAGCACAGCGCGAAGCGCCGGGTAGATCTTCCGCCAGTCAGACTTGAGGTCGATCAGCAGCGTGAACTCGGGCCCGTCCGGGTAAACGCGCCCATGGTTTTTCTTCACTCGCTCGCGCAACGGGTCAAGGTACAGCGCCTGCAATGTGCGCTCCGGTCTGACTTTGTCGCGGTCATGGGCGACAAGCAGTTTGCCGTCCACCAGGTAAATGTCGGCTTCAACGCTGCAAAAGCCCTGGTCGAGGGCATCGAACAACGGGCGTTTATGTTCGTAATCATTGTGGGCATGGGCGTGAATCAGTGGCGTGGGTTCCGCCGCAAGAACTGGCGAGGTGATCGTAAGTGATCCGAGAGCAGCGAGAATAATCCCGGGAGAGAAGAGAGGTTTCATGGCGTGCAGTGCCGGTTCGTACGCCTGCAGCTAATTCTTTTTCCATCCCGGACCCCGCACAACCTGCCCGGGCCTGGCGCTAGTATGCTCGCCGTTTTTCAGCACCTGGATTCCGTTCACAAACACATCGCGCATCCCCGTGGCATACTGATGCGGTCTTTCAAAGGTCGCGTGGTCCTCGATTTTAGCCGGATCGAAGATGACAATGTCGGCAAAGTAACCCGGTTTCAGCGCGCCGCGGCGGCCAAGCTTCAGGTTTTCAGCCGGCAGTGTGGTCAACCGGCGGATGGCTTCTTCCAGCGGAATAATTTTCTCCCCGCGCACGTATTTGCCCAGCAACCGGGCGACGTTGCCGTAAGCGCGCGGGTGCGGGTTGGATTTCAGGAAAACCCCCTCCGGCGCCAGCGAGCCTTCGTCCGAGCCGAAGCTCACCCAGGGCAATTTGAGTTCTGCGCGCACGTTGTTTTCCGACATGAGGAAATAAATCGTATCCACTCGTCCGTTATCTTCAACGACCAGGTCCATGGCAGTTTCTTCCGGCGTGGCGCCGCGCATTTTTGCTACTGCGGCGAGCGTCTGGCCGGTAAGCGGCTTGAGTTTTTCATTCTTAAAACCGACCAGCAGGATGTTTTCGGGCGAGCCGGCCGCGAGGAAAAAGTTCTCCCACTCGTCCGTGGGCGCGGTCATTTCCCGCTTCACTCGCTGGCGCGTAGCCGGGTCCTGCAGGCGCTTGACCCACTCCTTCAGGCCGCCTTCCTGCACCCACGGCGGCATCGTGGCGTCGAGGCCGGTGCCCGCGGCAGTGTAAGTGTACATGTCGGCAGTGATGCGCAAGCCCTCGCGGCGCGCAGCCTCAATTTTCGCCAGCAGCTTGGCGAGCTTGTCCCAGTTCGGTCTCCCGGCAGCCTTGAGATGGTAAAACTCGGCGGGTATCTTCGCCTCGCGCGCGATGCGGATGAGTTCGTCGGCTGCTTCCAAGAGGCGGTTGCCTTCGCTGCGAATGTGCGAGATGTACATGCCATTGTACTCGGCGGCGACCTTGCAGAGCTCGATTAGCTCCTCAGTCCTGGCGTAAAAGGCCGGCGCGTAGATCAGCGAAGAGCCAACGCCGAGCGCGCCTTCTTCCATGGCTTGGCGCACGAGATTCTTCATGCGTTCCAACTCGGCTGGTGTCGGCGGCCGATTAGCGTAGCCGAGCTCGTGGATGCGCACCGTTGTGGCGCCGACGAACGACGCGACATTGCACGAAACGCCGCGCTTGGCGAGGTAATCCAAATACTGCGCCAGGGTGGTCCACTCGATCGGGAATTTGATGTCGCCCTGTTGCTCGCGCATGTCTTGCTTCATCGCCTCATTGAGCGGCCCCATCGAGACGCCTTCGCCGAAGATTTCCAACGTTACTCCCTGACGGATGTCGCTTTGGGAGCGGCCATCCTCGATGAGCGATTCGGTGGCCCAGCTCAGCATGTTGATGAAGCCCGGCGCTACGGCGAGGCCCTTGCCATCGAGTTCAGTTTTACCGCGCGCGCCACGGAGTTGGCCGACCGCGGCGATGGTTTCGTCTTTAACCGCCACGTCACCTTTGAAGGGCGCTTTGCCGCTGCCGTCGTAGATCAGCCCATTGCGAATGAGCACGTCGTAATCAGCGGCTGCAGTCACGCCGACGCAAAGGCCAAGAAGCGCAATCGGCCAGAGGAGTTGATGCATGGGGTCATTTCGGCCAAGTCCTTACAGGAATCAAGCGAAAACGCGCGAGGCGACTGGTGATTGGTGGTTGGCCCTGTGCCGTCAGGCGTTCGTGGGAAGCATAGACCTCTTGGGGGGTGTTGAAGCCGTAAACCCGTAAGGAGGTGCATAAACACGGGTTGTTTTTGAGTTCCAACCCGTAAGGTAACCCGTAAGGTAACCCGTAAGGGAGGCGTAAATCCCAGGGTTCAGGGCGGCGGGCGAGAGCAGAGGGCGGAGGGCGGAGGGCAAATCGGAAAGCGGTTGCTACTGGGTGGGTTTGGTTGAGGCGGCTTTGAGGGCCTCGACTTCGGAGCTGGGAATGTAGCGGCGAAAGGCTTCATGGAAGTCCTGCTTGAGATAGCCTTTGGCTTGCAACTCTCCCACCCAGATGGTGGTGGGCCGAATCCCGTAGGGGCGCAATTGCTGGGCCAACCAGATGTCGGTAACTTCCTTGCCTTTGCGAAGCTCCATCCAAGGCCGAGAGGCGAGGCCGCCGTTCAATCCGTCGAGCAGGTCACGGGTGAACAGGCGGTCTGTCTGAGCAAGGTTGAAGAGGACGAAAATATCCAGGAGCAAAGAGCCGAGGAGGCTGTTTTCGAGCGAGGCGGCAGCCAAGGTGACGGCGGCGTGGCGGGCCATTGCGGGCCAATCACCGCCGGCGAGGTCTGCGAGGGCGAGCAGGGGTTCCCAGATGTCGGCGGCGCGATCGTTGAGGGCGGTGGGAATCTCGGGCAGTGCGGAGGCAATTTCCGCGGCGTGATCCTGGACGAACCGAGCGCATTTGCGGGTGAGAGGAGCTGGGTCCAGAAGCCTTGAGCGCTCGCAATGCTCGTGTTGGGTCTTGCGCTGCATGTGGATGAGGATGCAACGGTCAGCCAGGGTGTCGGGCAAGCGGCCAATGGCGGCCATGACCTTTGGGCACCAGCAGGAGAACCTGGCCACGGCGCAAGGGAGGGAGGAGGCGTCGGCCTGGGTATTTGGGCTGGGTGAGGGACTGGAGGATGCGGGCCTGAGGACATAGGCGGTCTGGCGAGTGTAGCCCGAGTTCAAGATGCCCTTCAACTGGTCGTTGTTCTTGAGGAAGGTGTCGGCTTCATCAATCAAGAGGGTTGGAGAGAGGTCCTTAATGACGCGAAAAAAGGCTGCCGGGCTGATATTGGAAGATGCGACGGGGCGATGGACCAACTGTTCGAGGATGGCGAGAAGGGTGGTTTTGCCGCAACGCTTTTCGGGCGATTGGATGCCGACGTAGGCGCTGACATCGCGGAACTGGAAGGCGTAGGTGTGCAAGACCCACAGGGCCAGCGCCTGCGGAGCGCAGGTAGGCAGGACGACGAAACGGGTGAGTGTGCGGGCCAACTGGTCGAGGAGGAGGTTGCCGTCAACGGGTTCGGGCCAGGGTTCCGGGTCGGGAGCATGGATGGCTGGATTAGTGGAGCCGCTCTCGGCAGGGCTTGGGCGGGGCGGGTGGTTGATGGAGGAGGAGGAGGCTAAGGAGGACGGGTGCTGGAGACTCGATGCGGGATGGGAGCCAACGGCCAAGGAGTCGGTGAGGTTGGTGTCTGCGTTCATGGTGATTTTGTGGTTTTTGGCGCCAGCATAGCGGTGAAGGTTGGACATCCGCTGTCCAAGTGGAATTAATTTAGAAACGGGGTTGGGGGCGGTGATGAGTGTTTCGAGGGGCATGATTAGCCGAGGCTGTGGCCACTGGGTCGGGGGACAGGAAAGGTGGGAGCGTGGGTGGTGACGACTCGGCTGATTGAGGTGGAAATCCAATCGGTGAAGGGCAGTAGCGGCGCGGTGCGGTTGGTGAGGGGAGTGAGTTCTGGGGGCTACCAGGAGGCGGGTTTGTGAAAGGTGCCATGGGCGTCGGTAAGCGCGGGGGGCAATTGGCTGGCGGCGAGGACGCCCGGGCGGATGTGTTTATAGAACGAGGCTTCTTTGGCGAGTACCCAGCAGGTCCGTTTTTGCGGGTTGATGACGCCGACCGGCTTCTTGAGGTCTTCCATCACCAAGCGCACCGGCGCGAGCAGGTCGGAATCGCCGCTGACGACCACGGCAGCTTGGTAGCGGTTGAGGTGCCCATCGTGAAGGAGATGAGAGGCAAGGTTGACGTCGGAGCCTTTCTCGTCTGTGCGGATGACGCGCACGAGGGCGGGCAAACCGGGCACGGGCTGGGCCAGCGGCATGGTGACGGTGTGGCTGAGGAAGTGGCCGAAGAAAATCTCCAGAGCAGGCAGGGTGCGTAGCGCGCGGAGGTAGGTGTCCTGGCGGGTGGGGGCGTCCGGGTTGGTGGGCAGGGCAAACACCCGAGCGGTGAAATACTTCACGCGGTCTATCCGGTGCCTGGGCAGCAACAGAGTGCAAAGTTGACGAGGATTGAGCCGGCGGCAAGAGGTGCCTTTCAAACAACCGTAGTAGAGGTTGAGTCCGTCCACATAGATCCAGGTTTTCATGCCCGCTTCCGAAAGGAAAAAGCAGGGGCCGGTCCTTGCGAACCGGCCCCGCGCCCTGCCACCGAAGCGGCAGGGGAGATGATGCACCTAATAAACACCAGCGAACCCAAAGTGTCAACTGCGGAGATTGGGTGGTTGGTGGTTCGGCGGTCAGTTTGGAGAGAGGTCAGCATGACAAGTTCAGAGTTGCGGTAATTCAACCCATGGGACGGGTGCTGGATACTCGATGTGGGATGGGAGCCAACCGCCAAGGAAGGGGTGAGGTTGATGTCTGCGTTCATCGTAATTTTGTGGTTTTTGGCGCCAACATAGCGGCGATGGTTGGACATCCTCTGTCCAAGTGGAATTAATTTAGAAAAGGGGGTTGGGGGCGGTGATGAGTGTTTGGAGGGGCAGCTATACCCGATGCTGTGGGGCACGGGTAAGGCGGACAGAAAGGCCTAAAAGGCCTGGTGGTGGCGACCGGGCTGATTGATGCGCAAGTCCAGGTCAAAGGCTGGCGCTCCAATGATGAGCAGGCGCTAGAGTGGCCGCGCGAACATTATCAGGACTCGGATAAGGGTTTGAGCGTAGCGGTGCTCCTGCGAACTTCGTGGATTTCGATGTCGTGGCGAAAGCTGTCGTGGGTGCGACATGCGCGGTGGCGCGGGAGCTTCTGATTGTGGATCGGACGGCTTCCCCTACAGGCAAGGGTGCTTTGTCCACAACGACCGGGGCTGGGGCGAGTCTCAACAGCATTCGTTACAGCAAGACTGACAGCCGCCCTGTCATCTCGCACGTTGCCCAGGCGATGCTTGCGAAGTACGGTTCGCTAGTGAGCGGTGGGAGTGGCGCCGTGCGGCTGGTGCGAGGGTAGTTTCTTTAGACTGCCTCTGTTCCGGTCCGCCGTGGCCGGCCTCCAGGCGGGATTTGCTGCAGGTCGCTCAACTGCTTGCGGCTGGTAGCTCGGCGAGCCTCGGTTGAATTTCCGGGATTCCATTTTGTGGAGTGATTTTCCTCCATGAGCCATCGTGTTCGAAGTGATGTTCGATGCATTTGAGCCTTGGTGGGAATTGGCGCTCGAATACGACCCCGAGGAAACTACGTGCCCGGCTCAGTCCGACGTAAACGTATTTGTCGATCAGGTCCTTGTGGATTTCTGCCATCCGATCAATCCCCACGTAGAACACGGCTTCGAATTCGAGACCCTTGATGTGCTCAACTGGGAATATTCGAACCCGTGCTGAATCGCCGAGGTTTTGACCACCGTGCGACGCGTCCAACTCGAGGCCGTTTTCGTGGAGAAGCGGGAGAAGCGCTGCTTTGAGCTGTTCAACGTCGGCGGGCGTTGGTACGAGGATCGCGGTCGTGGGGAGATGGTTGCTGCCCAGGATGAAGATTTCGCAGATTCGTTCTACCAGCCATTTCGCCGCCGGAGTCTCCTTCCCAGATTTGAAGCTTACTGCTGGCGGGTCCTCTGGGCGGTGAGGATATGCCGATTTGAACTTCGGCTGCAATCCGGTGGCGTGTTTGTACAGGTCGCGTGCTATGTTAAACAGTCGCTCAGTTTGGCGGTAACTGATATTGAGTTCGCATGTTTGGTAGGGGCGGCAGACATTTTCCAGTTCTGACCAATCGCGAAGGCCGGTTTCCGTTACGCGCTGCATGAGGTCGCCGGATATGGTAACGCCGCCTTCCGGGAGAGCGAAGCGCTCCATACAGGCCAATTCCAGGGGCGAGAAGTCCGTTGCTTCGTCAACAGTGACGAGCAGCCGAAAGCGTGTGAGCAGTGAGCGAAGTTCGTCGGGAACACCGGTCATATCGCCTGGCAGTTCACTTCTGAGTGCCCGCGTGAAATCCAGGGCCTGGTAGAGCAGCACGTCCTGCTCGGGCTCGGATAGCTGGCGGTCGCGGAGCGCCTTGTCGCTCTCGGTCTCGAAGAACCTGCTCTGTGTCTCGCTCATCTCGCGGAATTCCTGGTATGCCCTTGGTATCAGCAGAAGCAGGCGCGCAAGTGAGAGCGCTTCAATCAGGTCTCTGACTTCCTTCCGGAGTTTTGAAACAAGTTCGGGAATCTGTGGGAAGACCGCCGTGTCTATTTCCTGAGTCGTGAGACTCGAGCTGGCACGCTGCCATCGCCCGACGTAGCTGTAAATTCCCGACGCGGTGACGTTGGCAGCTCTGTCGAGGATTTCTGCGATACCTCTGATTGTTTGCACGATAGCGTTGAGGTCCTCGTTCAACTTGCGGTAGTCGGCTGCCCGGCGCTGAGCTTCTCGCAACTCAAGCGCTTCTCCGCCGGTCTTAGCCATAATGTCCAGGGCGGTAACCAACACTTTTTGGTTGGCGTCGGTCAGCCTGCCGAGCGGTGCGCGGATTTCATTGTTGAATTTCTGGAGCGCTTCTCGGAACAGATGGGCGTAGGAACTGCCCAGGTGTTCGCTGAATGCCTTATGGAGATTCAACTGCTCGGCACCGGTGGTGCGCTTCATCAGCGGCTGTCCCGGCGGCGCTTGCTTGAAGTAGCCGTGGGGCCCGACTTTTATGAAGCCGCTGTCCCGGAGGACTTCAAGCCTGAAGGTGCGATAAACTTTGACATGCTCGTCGCTGGCCGGGAGCAGTTCTTTGGCCATCGCTTCTTTCAGGTACACTTTCAGGAGATCGCTTGGGGTAAACAGGATCCAATTTTTTCCGTCTTTAAACGCCTGGTCGGTGAGGCCTTTCGATTCGGCTTCCGTGAGGAATTCCTTTTTGGTTTTCTGGGATAGCCGTTTGAGAAGAACGGTGGTTTTGCCGGTGCCGGGAGCGCCTGTAATTAGTATGTACCCGGTGAACGGCAGCCGAAAGATGTCGTCTTGGGCCTCGTCGAGGATCGCTTGATCGGGAAGCTGGACAGAATAACTGATTGCCCGCGCCGGTTGCTTTTCCCTGATCCCATCAAGCAATTTGCGCAGGGAGCGTATCGCGAGGCCGCCCCTAACCCAGGCCATCCGGTTGTCGATCGCATCCCACTGGCCCTGGTCTTTCCTCGGGCGGAAGTCGTCTTTGGCCTTAAGCTCGTATGTCTGCGACTCGAAAACCGCGATACTATGGGTCTCGCCCGGTTTTTTGGCGATAATGCGACCCAAGGGAGAAAGATAGCTGGCGTAGTCAATTGAGGTTCGGGAAGGCGTGTAGCCGAAGGGAACGTAATTGCGGCAAAGAAATATCTCAACCTGGGGGCCGCCAAACTTTTGAGTTACCGCATAGGCGACGCAGGGTTCGTTCAGTAGATGGTACTGCCCTGCTCCGGTGAGAGCGCCGCCTGACGGTTTGAAGTGTTTCTGGAAGTGGTCCAGTTCGGAGAGGATCGCTTCCGCGATTCCGCTGGCCTGATCATTTTCGTGTGGCATAGGCTCCTGCACTGTAGCGCATGTTCCTCTTCTCGGCACGGCGGGAACTTAGCGCTTGCTTTAGCCGCTCAACGCAGCTCTGAGGTTTCACTTTCAACTGGTGCTCCCAAATTCTTAGCACTTTCCAGCCCAGGCGGCGGAGCTGAACGCGGCGTGACATGTCGCGTCTTATGTTCCCGTGAATTTTGGCGCGCCAGTATGTGATTCTCGATTTGGGCAGCCGGTAGCATTGAGGGCACCCGTGCCAAAAACAGCCGTCCACAAAAACCACAAGCAGCTTTCTGCGAAAAACAAAGTCCGGGTTCCCTGGGAGTCTCTGCTTTCGCCGCCATCCTGTGATTTTGTGCGCACGCATGAGTTCGATGAGGCGCAGCTCGGTGGCCATGTTTCCGTGACTGCGGATCCGGGACATGATGCGCGAACGCTCTGTGCGGCTGAATACATCCATTACTGGCTCGGCGCGACGGCTGATCCCGCCTCCGGGGCAGATGGCGTCCGAGCAAACTCGGCGTCCAACAGCACCATGATTTGAGCTTGGGTCAGACAGTCGAGTATGCAAACGCCGCCGTGCATGTTGAGGAACTTGGCCAGGCGGCGAATGCGCGTCCGGTTTTCGTCTCCGCCGGTCAGGAGAGTGTCTCTGTTTCGACGCAGAAATTCAAGAAATCCCATGACAACTGCCGGCGCGCGGCCGATGCCGCGCTCCAAAATCTGCTGCGTGATATCGAGAGTTGAGAGCAAAACGGTCGTCAGCTCGTAGGTGTTGTCGCGCTCGGCGTCGTAGGAGAGTTTGGCGGTCCACCATAGGCGAGCGACCCCATTACGCAAGAGGGCTCGACTTTGGGCCTGCGCGACAAAATACCGGGACTCGATGAATCGGGCCGCCTTATCTGGATCGGCCATGTGGCGCTCGACCGGCCATCGCTTTCTCATGTACGGCCAAAGCTCGACGTGCGCCAGCCTGGTCCAGAGGCGGGGGTCGCGCGCTTGGAGCGGGGTTAGGTGGGGAAGCGCTTTGTGAACGCGGATGGCGTTCTCGGTATCTTTCAGATCGCCGTCCGTTGGCTCTATTAAATCCAGCGGAGCTTTGGTGTCCAAGGAGGTCTCCATTTCTCTCTGGCTTTTGAGGCCGACCTCTGACGCCCAAACCTCATCCTGACTATATTTTTTCAGGCTGTCCCGGATGGAGCCTCGAAGGCTGTTGGCAAATGTTCCCCTGAATATCGTAAGCACGGCCATGGGTGGTTTCAGGATGCGGCTTCGGCCAACTGGCGAGAGGCCGTCAGGGCGCGCTTAAGCGGCAACTCCAAAAGCTTCTGGGCCAGGGTGAGCGAGTCGGATTCGGATTGCAGTTCCAGCGCGGAGATGCGCCGCCGCAGCGCTCGGACCCACCGAGGACCGTCCTCTTCTGAGCCTGCCTCTCCTGAGTTCAGAAAGTGCAGGGCCTCCACCAAGACCGGCAGGACGATCGTGGAGGTGAGCGCCGCCGATACACCCTCGTGCCCTTTCAGGAGTTTGTAATCTTTGAAATCGGCCTTGGACAAAATGACCAGAATTTTGTCGCCGTTAAAATCAACCCGCATCGGCAGATCGCCGTCCTGCTTTGATTCCTCGATTTGCATGATTGACCCGATTCGACTCAGGGAGTCGAATGTGCTCTCGACGTGGAAGATGACCCCTTCGGCGACGGCAAGAATGTCGGCTTCTTTGATGTCAAACTCGGAGTCGCCGTAGTCTTGGTGCGCGGCGTCAACTTTGTATCGGGCGGCATTGCGCGTGGCTCTCACAAACACGTTTACTTCCACCGCATCGTTAAGGTTTTCAGTGGGGATGGCGATCCGCTTCGAAGAGTCGGTAAGCTCGTAGGCGCGCCGGAAAAGTGTATTGCTGCACTCGACGTGGACAACCGCTTTGGCCATTCCTTCCCCCATGAGATGGTTAAGCGTGGAGCTGCTGCAGTTAATGGACGTGTCGATATAGACATTTTCTTTGTCTGAGGACATTTCGACGGTGGCTTGGAAGGCGGCACCTGGTACGTCGTCGCGATTGCTAACAACTGGATGAGGGTAAGAGCGTGCGCTAAGCTTCATGGGCCGAAACCTCCATGGCCACCCGGAGCGGCTCTCGCAGGACCACCTCCAGCTTGAGGGGTTCCTCCTCTGTTAGTTTGACGGGCCCGATGACGCCTGGGGCGCGGATCTCGATATCGGCACCGCTTGCCAGCCGGGCTGATTTAATTTCCGCGTGGGCTTTCTGGTCGTCCCCGACAGTCCAGATGACAAGCACCGCGTCGCCTGGCGGCTGTTTCTCTGCGAGGACCGTGACCGCGTAAACGCCGGCGGATGAGTCCCGCGCGTAGGTGCGGTAGCGAACGGCTATCGGCGGCTTTGAGTTGGCCCCGCCATGCGAGCCTCCCGACCCGCCGGCGTTGCCGGTCCCCTGGCCGCCACCGGGCCCGCCGGTGCCCGTAGCTGTTTCCTGCTTGTTTCCCGGGCCGTCGCCGGTCCCTTCACCCTCGCCGTCCTCTGTTTCTTCGTCTTCGCCTTTGGGTTTTAAGTGGTCGGGCTGCATAGACCTGGTTTTGTTGTCCATCTTCCGGCCCGGAATCTTCTCAGGCAAAGGACTGCGGTCTTGCGTTTCCTGCCGGCTGTCTTCGTGCAAAGCTCCGTCGAAGCTTTCCTCTGGCGTCTCGTCGTCGTCGGGCAGGAAGCGATTGAGCCCCGGAATGGAGATAACCTTTGAATCATCGGCTGGAGTCAGCTTCCGGATGCAGTCACGGATGAAGTTGATATATTCCGACTCAATCCTTCGGTTGGCTCCTTTCTCGGGATGGTCGGGGTCCCAAACGTCGTGTCGCGGCGGCTCCATTTCCCGCAGCGCCTTGTTGCCCTCGTCGTTGCGACAGATGAGAACGCCGCAAAAGGGAATAACGGAGCGGAACGGCTTCGCGAAAATCTTCATTCCCGTCTTGCGCACCATAGCGATACTTTTGGGCATTTCGGCATCGCCGGCCAGGAGGTAAAGGCTGACCTCGTGGAGTCGGGGCAGGGTGATGTGGAACTTGTGGGTTGGGTCGGTGAAAGCCTGGTGAAAGAGATTGGCGGTGAAGCCCTCTTGGCCGCTAAATGCTTCCAGCAACGGCTGGAGGTTCGTCTTTTTGATGACGGCGTCGCCGACTTTCACTTCCAGATCGCCGAAGTGGATCGCGGGCCAGAAATTGTCTAAGACGGAGTAAACGAGATCGTTCTGCCAGTTGTCCATCGCTGGGAAACCCAGGACTATCACGTCTGCGCCGTGCTGGAGGCGGATGAACTTTGGGGGTATCTTTGCCATGGAGCGAACTGAGGCCCCTTTTTCTGCCCCAAGAAAGCCGGTGGGCTGTGATATACCTCCCTGTGGGTGGTTGTGCGATACGAGCGTTGCGACACCTTGAAAAACATGCTCGTCGTCGGTGTTGAACGTGGAATAGAGGACGGTTCGTAAAAGGCTGGCGGCAAAGGGAGCGTTCTTACCGATGCCGAAGGAGCCGCCCTCCCCTCCCCCTTTGGACGAGGAACCGGCGCAACGGATGAGATTGTACCAGTTTTTGGACCGTTCCGTATCGCTGCCGAGGACCCCAGTTGTATTGTAGTCCCCCACTCGCAATGCTGTAATTTTTGGCTCTTTGGCGAGCGCCTCAGCCTGTTTGAAAAATGCTCGCGCCTTTTTGTCGTGGGACCAGTACTCGGCGCAACGAGCAAGCGTTGCTTTCAGGCAATCCATGTCTGGGATATCACCGCGGTTAAGTTCCAAGAGCTCAAACTTGACCAAAACGGGTTTGTTGGGGTCGTCCCGGGCATCGAGGCTGTTCTGGATCATTTCGCGGGCTAGGTATCGGTCGAAATTGCCTTTGAAGGTCTCCACTCCGGCGTCATGAAGGCCACTGTCCCGCCCACCTTCATTCTTTGCGAAAGTCCAATTCAAGCTTTCCATAGAAAATCCTATGCGACCTTTGCCAACTGCAAGGTTTGAAGCTGGGCGACCACGTTCTCCGCGATGCGGACTACCAGCGGAACCGTCACGGAATTTCCGATTTGCTTGGAAATTTGGGTCCTGGAAAGGGTTGGTGGTATCCTGAACCAACTGTCCTCATAGCCTTGAAGCCGGGCGCACTCTCGCGGGGTTAGCTTGCGGATTCCCCATCGATCCTTGATGACCGGCGTGTTATGGCCCCCGTCGCCCATGTTAGCCATAAGGGTGAAGCACACGCCGGATTTGTTCTCGCGCACATAGCTGCGACGGAGTTGGTAAACAGAGTCTCGTTCTCCGGCTTCGATCGCGTCCTGGAAAAATGGATGGTACTGCGACCCCGGTTTGAAGTAGAACTCCTCCGGCGGTTTTCGGTTTAGGTCCAAAAACTCCCGGACTTTCCGCAGGGAGCCTGGAGGCAAAGGTTCGGGAAACTGGAAATTGTTTGATCCGAAATGCTCCCGGCTCAGCGCCACCATAAAAATCCGGTCTCGATTTTGAGGGATCTTCGTGTAATCCACCGTGTTCATGATCCTCGTGTTCGCTTCTGTGAACCAATACCCCGCTTTCTGAATCTCGGTTTGGACGCGCTTGAACGTGCGCCCTTTGTCGTGGGCTTTGAAGTTTCTGACGTTTTCGAGCAACAGGACTTTGGGCTTGCGGCGGCCGAACTCTTTGATGAGCCGAATTATGTGAAGGAAAAGGAGGCCACGTTCGTCTTTGAAGCCGAGCTTGTCGCCGGCGATGGAAAACGGCTGGCAGGGGAAGCCAGCGGTCAGTACGTCCACAGGTTCCAAGCGGTCTTCGTCAACGAACAACTCCTCAATTGGCTTATGCAGGTAGCGAATATCGGGAAAGTTGAGCTTGAACGTTTCAGCGGCGAAGCGGTCCTGTTCGTTGGCCCAAGTGATGGTGGCGCCGACTTCCTGGAACGCTCGGCAGAATCCCCCGATGGCTGCGAATAGACAGCCGACTTGGAATCGCGTTCCGTTGCTCGCCTGGTTAGCCCTTCCAGGGCCTGATTCTGCAAAGCGCTTAGTCTGGTTCTGGCACATGTGTTTGCTTGGAAGGCATGATAAGGACGCCGCCGTTGCCAGCAACAGGAAAAGGGCGATTTGACTAGAGGCCGTTCCCTGCGCAGGGCAATGGAGTGGCGCCCGCGGGCCAGAATGGCGGGCGGTTGGCTGGTATCACGGCTGCTCCGTGTTACATTGAAATTAGCTGGTTTCGATGCCGGCGAACGCTACGATAGGCCCGCAGTCTCGAAAATGAACGTCCCGCTCGTCCAGGAAATTGCTTACTACCTCCTGAGCCATGCCGCACACGATGGGGTGAGCGTAGGAACCACGAAGCTTGTTAAACTGTTTTACCTGATAGATCATGAGTACTACCGCTGGCATCGGCGGACGCTCACGGATGCGCCCTGGCAGTTTTATCACTACGGACCTTACTGCGAGGAATTGGTGCAAGCTGCGCAAAAGGCTAGCGGTATCGAGCCTGAGCAGGCATTTGAATTCAGCGAGGGCAAGTTTTACCGGGGTTACAAGGTTACGACATGCCACACGGATGCGTCCAGCCGGTGGCCTGCGCCGGTGCGCGCGGCGGTGACGTCGGTGTACGAGAGATGGGGCCCGGCGACGCTTCCGCTGTTGCTTGACTATGTTTATTTCGAGACCCAGCCTATGCTGCACGCGACGCGTTTCAAGCCGCTGGATTTCAGCGTCATTCCCGACCCCCGACAAGTTGTCGAGGCTCCGCGCGATTTCTCGAAGCTCATTTCGAAGGAGAAGCGTGAAGGGCTTCGGCGGCGGCTACTGGCGCGGGAAGGCGGCTACCGCGTAACTCGACCGATGCAGGTGAACCTCGACGCGGCGAGTGAGTCTGCGCTGCTCGCGATGGGTGAGGATGAATAGCCCATCGTGTGGAGGGGATTCTTTCCAAGTATTTCGAGACGCTTGGGCCTGATGAGCCTTTGCTCTCACGGGGCGCTATCGCATGGGCGCCTAGCGCTTTTCTTCTGGAGGAGTTCCACGAGATTCAATTTTCGAATCCCAACCCGGCAGTGGATTTTGGCAAGGGATTTATCACTTTGAAAAAGAGGACGGCGGCGGAGTGCCACAATCCGCAAGCAGGCGTGTTTAATCACTTGCCGATTCACGCGGTCCAGTTGCGTGCAAATGAAATATGGGCCTCGCTCAAGTTTAAGCTGCGGAAAGTGGTAATCGTGTCTGTTGGCACTGAGTTGGTCGGCCTGGGGGATCGGGCGCTGAGAAAGGTCTCGGCGCGTTTCCCTGACTGTTTCCTCTGTGCGCCAATCTACACCCTGAAAAGCGATGACGGGCCAGCCAAGTATCCCGCATCGTTTATTGAGATGGTGAAGGCTTATAGTTTTCCGATGGCCTTTCATCTGAGGGCCGAGGGCGCAGTGCGGGAGTCGTGCGTTCGGTTCGACCGAATTCAGGCGATTGCAAGGCCATTTTTGAAACCGGACAAGACCCGGCTCAGTGATGAGTGTTTGAAGGTTTTCGACGATTGGCTCCACAACTTTATGTTCGGGGTGCTGCCGGCCAAGAGTGAGATACCTGAATACCGGGCGCTGTTAAGGGAGGGCGGTGGCCTGAGCGACGGGGCGGGGGCGGCTCCAAAGGCTCAGTAAGCTGAAAGCCGGGGATGCCAGCGGGCTGAGTGGCTGGCCGTCCCCGTCTGGCGCTGCGCCGCTACGCAGTGGCGATGGAAGACGTTCGGAGGTTTGCCAAACCGTTACACGGTCAGAAGCCGTATCAGGGGTTGGAATCCCCCTCTCTCCGCCATTCCTCCTTTGGCGCCGGTTTCGTTCCCGAGTTTGCCGCGGTTCAAGGCGCTGGCGCTTTGAGCATGGCGCCACACGTTGGCGCCAGGTTTTGGACTGCGCGAGTCCCTGGCGCCTTCTCTGGGGAAGCCGTGGGTGTGGCGCAGTCGGCGTAGTGCGTCAACACCCCCCAAATGCCTGGCTGGGGCCGGGGGGAACACTCTTTGACAAAACGTCAGTCTTGAACGGGTTTGAGGTAGGGCAACAGATCTTGGGGCACCTGTTCCTTCAGGCAAATCAACAAGCCGTCAGGGTGATTGAAGAACGCTGCGTGCTCGCTGACCAGGGCGCGTCCAAGAAGGTTCCGAACGGCCCGGCAAATGCAGGGAAAACCGTTGAATTGAAACGGTTAAAAAGCTCCGCGACCTGGGGGCCACCCCGCTGAAGCGGGGTGTTAATGAGATCGAGCCGTCTTTCTTGAGTGCGCCCTGGGTGAGCGCCGATCGGACGCCACTCGTGCTCGGAACGCTATCGAAAGCGCTTGAAGCGGACGGGGTTTCATGAGATGAATCCTGTGGCGCGGCAGCTTTGGTGGCTGCTGCGGCCATCTTGAACAGCCGGTCCTGTCACAAATCCAATTCACAGTTGGAACAAAACGGTCGAATGAAGCAGATCCGCCTCGCATTGATAATGCTGGTCTCCGGCTCTACGACAATCTCCAGACCCCCTGGTCGGCAAGCACCAACCTGGCTTGCCTGATGGCGACGAGCGCAATAGCCACCTTGGAGGACCACTCAGTGGGCGCCGTTCCGCAACGGTTCTACGGAATCGTCAAACAGCCATAACGGCCTCATTGCTGGTTGAGGGTGTGCGCTTCTTGTCAGTACCACCGGTCGGAGAAACGACGGCCCCTCACCCGGCCCTCTCCCATCGGATGGGAGAGGGAGAAGATGCGTCCGTTGATAGTGTGCGCTCGAATGCGCGGGTGGCAAACCGGCCCGGAAGATGCACAATGCGAGAACCTAGTAGGAAAACGCTGAAACGCTGAAACGCTGAAACGCTGAAACGCTGAAAAGCTGAAAAGCTCCAGGGGCGATTTCGGAGGAAAAGAAGTTAGCGCCGACTGACGTCGGCGGCTACACCCTGAGGCCGTTTTCGCCGAAATGTGAAACATTCGGGCTAGAACCTGGATCATCACGCCTCCGGCGGCACATTCTCCCGCAATTCCTGCAGCCACACGTCGGGCTCGGAGTCGCTGGGCGCCCGCCAGTCGCCTCGCGGCGAGAGCGAACCGCCGGAGCCGACCTTGGGTCCATTTGGAATGGCCGAGCGTTTGAACTGGCTGATCTTGAAAAAGCGATAGAGGAACACTTGGAGCCACTTTTTGATTGTCGGCAGGTCGTACTCCAGCCGCTTGTCCAACGGCACCAAGTCCGGCCAGTCGCCTCGATTCTTATCAGCCCAGGCATGCCAGGCCAGGAACGCGACTTTGCTGGGGCGGAATCCGTAACGAGTGATGAAGTAAAGATTGAAGTCCTGCAGTTCATACGGCCCGAGCGTTTCGGCGGTCTTTTGCGCGGGCCGGGCCGAATCACCGCTGGCGTGGGGCACCAGCTCCGGGGAGATTTCCGTATCCAGAATCCCTTGCAAGGTGGCATTGGTCGCCGGGTCGAACTGCTCCGAGGAAACGACCCAACGAATGAGATGCTGAATGAGCGTTTTAGAAACCGAGACGTTCACGTTGTAATGCGACATGTGATCGCCGACCCCGTAAGTCATCCAGCCCAGGGCCAGTTCGCTCAAGTCACCGGTGCCCAATACGATGCCGTCGCGCAAGTTTGCGAGGCGAAACAGATGCGAGGTCCGTTCGCCCGCCTGGACGTTTTCGAAGGTCACATCGTACAGCGGCTCGCCGCGCGCAAAAGGGTGGCCGATGTCACTAAACATCTGCTTGCAGGAAGGTCTAACGTCAATTTCACCCGCGGTCACCCCCAGCGCGATCATCAGCTTGCGCGCATTGGCCAGCGTCAGGTCGCTGGTGGCGAAGCCCGGCATGGTGTAGGCCAGGATGTTTTTGCGGGGCAGGCCCATCCGATCCATCGTCTTGGCCGCGACAATCAGCGCCTGGGTCGAATCCAGGCCGCCGGAAACACCGATGACCAGGCGCTTGGCCGCCGTGCTCGAAAGTCGTTTGAGGAGGCCGTGCACCTGGATGTTGTAGGCCTCGAAGCAACGCTGGTCGCGCTCACGCGGATCGCTGGGCACGTAGGGGAAACGGGGGACCTTCCGCTGCAAGGGAATCCGCCCTTCAGGCACCCGAAACTCGAAGGGGATGCGCCGAATCGCCTGCACCCGTTCGCGGCATTCGGCAGCAGAATCGTTGAAGCTGCTCAATCGCATCCGGTCCTGCAGCAGGCGGTCCAGGTCAATGTCGGCGGTGATCATCTGCTCGCGATCTGCAAACCGTTCGGCCTCGGCCAGCAAGTCGCTGTTTTCATAAATCAAAGCATGCCCGTCCCAGGCCAGGTCGGTCGTAGATTCGCCGGGGCCGGCGGCTGAATACAGATAAGCGGCGATGCACTTGCCGGACTGCGAAGCGCACAGGTTCCGGCGATAGTCGGCCTTGCCGATGGTGACGTTGCTGGCGGAGAGATTGGCCAGCAGGGTGGCCCCCGCCAGCGCGGCGTAGGTGCTGGGAGGAATGGGCGTCCACACGTCCTCGCAAATCTCTACGTGCAGCTTGAACCCCTCGACGTTGGCGGCCTCGAAGAGCAGGTCGTTCCCAAAGGGCACTCGTGCGCCGAGGAAATCCACTTCGCGGCTGAGGGCATGGCGGCCAGAGGTGAATTGCCGTTTTTCGTAAAATTCGCGGTAGTTGGGCAAATAAGTCTTGGGGGCCAGACCCAGGACCCGGCCCCGATAGACGATCACAGCGCAATTGAACAGTTTCGCGTCGAACCGCAGGGGGGCGCCGACGAGCAACACCGGCGCGAGCGTCTCGCTTTCCTGGACCAAGCGCGCCACCGCGGACCTGCTGGCATCAAGCAACGCGTCCTGGTGGAAAAGGTCTTCGTTCGAATAGGCCGAGATGCCCAGTTCGGGGAAAAGGGCGACCGCGACGCAGGCTCTGGAGGCCTGCCTGGCCAATTCGAGCGTTCGTTCGAGGTTAAAGGCCGGGTCGGCCACGCGCAAGGAGGGGACACAGACCGCTGCGCGGATGAACCCGTGTGAGTAGATCGAGTAAAAGCCGTCACTCATAGGCTATGACCTACTAGAAGAGGGCCTGGGTTCCAATGATAAACTGGGCTTCGGGTGTGGGCGATCCCCTTTGAAACTGTCAGCGCGAACCTGGATGCCCTTTCGAGAACCTCATTATTAAGCCAGATTATTGCCGAGAGTACGAGTGAATATAAACCGCAGAGAGAGATTGTGGCATGGCGTTCTAGGTTTCAAGGGGCGCAACTCCTTCGGAGTTGAGACCCCGCGCGCGAGGATACCCAGGGTAGCTCGTTCCTCGCAACCCTGGGCTTTGTTGCGGAATCCCTTTGGGATAAAACGCGATCGAAAAGCGCTCCGTCGGCTCAGAGACCAAAAGCTAAGCCCAATCCCTGCTCAGACACCAACTTTCCGGAAGAACCAGAAAAATGAAGGTTTTCCGGCGGCGAGCCTCCCATCCGCTGGGATTGGTACTCTATCCGTGAAGGTTGCTAGGCCCGCGCAGCGGGCTTGCCTTTGGCGGAGTCTAAGATGCCAGCGACGATGCTGGAGGGAACCGGCTCGAAGCGGAACGGCTCCATCGAATAGCCGGCGCGGCCCTTCGACAAGGAGCGAATCGCGGTGGCGTAGCCGAACATTTCAGCCAAGGGCACCTCGGCATTCAAGATGGTCGAAGAATCCTTGGCCTCAATGCTGAGGACCTTGCCCCGACGGCGGTTCAAGTCACCCAACAAATCGCCTTGATATTCATCGGGTGTGGTGACTTCCACCTTCATGATGGGCTCCAGCAAAATGGGGTTGGCCTTTTTGGCGGCGTCTTTGAAGGCAAAAATGCCGGCCATTTTGAAAGCCAGTTCGGTGGAGTCCACTTCGTGGAACGTGCCGTCCACGATGGCCACCTTCACGTCCACCACCGGATAGCCGGCCAGCACGCCGCCGGCGACGGCTTCTTCGATGCCATCCACGACTGCGGGAATATATTCCTTGGGAATCGAGCCGCCGACGATTTTGTTTTCGATCTCGACGCCTTTGCCGCGCCCGTTGGGCGCGAGGGTGACCAGCGCATGGCCATATTGGCCGCGCCCGCCGGACTGTCGAATGAACTTGCCTTCGCCTTCGGCGGCTTTGGTGACAGTCTCGCGATAAGCGATTTGTGGCGCGCCGGCGTTGGCGGAAACCTTGAATTCGCGGAAGAGCCGGTCCCGGATAATTTCCAGGTGCAATTCGCCCATGCCCGCGATGATGAGCTGGCCAGTATCTTCGTTGGTAAAACAACGGAAGGTGGGGTCTTCCTCGGCCAACCGCTGCAAGCCCTCTCCCATTTTTTCGCGGTCAGCCTTGGTTTTTGGCTCGACGGCCATTGAGATGACCGGTTCCGGGAACGTCGGCGGCTCCAGCATGACCTCGAAATCCTCATCGCACAGGGTGTCGCCGGTGGTGATGTTCCTCAAACCCACCAGCGCGGCGATATCGCCGGCAAAGGTCATTTCGACATCAATGCGTTTATCGGCCTGGATCATCATCACCCGGCTCACGCGCTCCCGTTTGCGGGTGCG
>WNGL01002846.1_pt1 | contig 20868 bp, 12 predicted proteins | sample 5400591 | NCBI WGS metagenome assembly WNGL01 (sample SAMN13153377, study PRJNA577476) | soil metagenome | isolation source: 80 cm soil or saprolite under Garry oak tree replicate 1 | place: USA:California | collected 2016-06-15 | reverse complement strand
GGACAGGCCGCTGACCACCGTCCCGTCCGCGGTCACGACCACGGTATTCGTGGTGGCGTTGTAGGACCAGCCGGGCCCGCTGGTGACCTGGGCCGGGACCTGCGTCAGGGTCGTCCCGGCGGGGACGCCGGTGGTCGCCGCGCCGGGGTAGCTGCAGGTGCCGGGGGTGGGTGCGCAGTTGGTGAGGACCGTGGCGTCGGCACGTGCCGCGCCGCCGGCCAGGGCGCCGGCCGCGGCGAGCGCCGCGACGCCGAGCACGGCCGCGCCGGCCAGCCGGTTCTTGCGGCTCGCGGACGCGGGGGCGCCGGATGCGGACGAGGCGGTCGGCTTCCGCCCGGCGGGGAAATTGGCGGCGGTGTTTCGCTTGGCGGTCATGACATGGCCTTCTCTCATTTACTGGCTGCGCTGTCATGACCACTCTCGGTAATATCCTTGTGGCTTCTTAGAGGACAATTCCCTGTCTGCGGGGGGGCATTATCCCTGTCCTTTAGGCCTGGTTATTTCGGCCCGGTCCCTTCGGCCCTGGTTTCCTTTCCCAGTGGGGCTCTCCGGCCCGGGCCCTACGTCCCTGCGCGGCCGGCTCCGCCAGGACCGGCACTCGCGATCGCCCGCACGGCAGGGCATCTTTGGGTGACTGCTACCGCGATCATGCGGGCGTCGACCAGAGTCTCCGGGGCACTCGCGGACCGCCTCGCCGGGGCACTCGCGGACCGCCTCGCCGGCGGCTCGCCGCCAGCTCGCGGCGGGCGGCGTCCTGGACCTGCTGCTTCCATCTCAGCCGGGCGTCTAGCCCGGGAGGTGCGCCTGAGTTTGTTCGGAATCGTCGCTGTGGTGTCAGGTCGCCAGGGTCGAGGCCGGGTATTCGGGGCTAGGCGGCGGGGACTTTGGCTGATAATCAGAGAGGTATCGTCGCTTCGATGGTGAGCTGACGAGACCTCCGGGTGTTTGCAGAGTTGCGATCGTGAGCGGGCGGCGTCAGGCTGGCTGTGGCCCGTGGTGTCCGTGCGCTCCCGGCCCACCACCGCGCCCGGCGGCCCGCGCCGCCGCCCGGTTCTGACTGCATGGATGCCCCAGCCATGCGCCTGGAGCAGCATGAACGCGGCAAGCATGTCGTATGACCTGGTACGGGTGGTGCCAGAGTGGCGGAAGCCTGCTCCGACGTCTGCGCCGCTGCCCACACAACCAACAAGCTAAACGGCATTGGGCTATAGCACCCGAAACCGCAGACATATCGCCGGCTCCGCGCGGACTCAGCCGGCATTCCGGGCAAAAGGCCAGCCCGCCTGGCCGCCGGAGCGATATCGAACCACATCCCGGGACCCGCGACGCGCCGAAGACGCGCCTTACTTTAGAACGCCCACATTACTTCTTCTGCGGGACATGGTCCCGGGCGTCCAGCTGACGGGGCACGGCGGGCACTGCGGGCACGGGGGCCACGGGGGCCACGGGCCTGTCTCCGGACGGCGCCGCCGACTGGGCGGCTGCCATGGCGGCGGCGGTACGGCTGCTCTCATCCCGCAGCCAGGTCACGTAGTCGCCCCGGGCGCGGGCGCGGCTGGCCCTGAGCCGGGCGAAGACGGCCACCGACAGGAAGTACCCGACCCGCAGCAGCATGCCGGGTCGATGCCGGGTGACGGCGATCAGGTCGGATATCCGCGTCCGGTCAGCCGAAGCATCAAGATCCCGCATGAGCTCGATCTGCGCGATCCCGGTCACGCAGCGGGCTCTGCGGCGCAGCAGGTCGGCAAAGGTCATGGGCGGATGACTGATGACCCGGGCGCCGTGCACCAGCACCGTCTCGTGCGGTTCGAACATCAGCGAGGTGGCAAGATCGTCGGCCTGAAGAGGCGGCAGGCCGACCAGGCGCTGGTACCCGGCCTCGTTCACGGCGATGGCCCCCCGGCCCCACAGTCCGCGCTGGACCCCCGGCAGCAGCGTCCAGACGTCGTAGTACCAGCGCACCTGCCACGGCCGTCCGGTCATGACCTGTTCCCGCCGCGGTGCGGCGGCCAGTACCCCCGGCTGGCTTAGAGCCGCCGCCAGCGCCCGGACGTCGTCTACCCGCAACTCGACATCCGCATCGACATAAATGCGCGGGAAACCTGCGGCAGCGCGGTCTCCCGCGGCCAGCGCCTCATGCTTGCTGGCGACCGGAAGGGTCAGGACCCGGACGGCCGGCCCGAATGAGGCCGCCACCTCGGCGGTGTCATCTGTGCAGCCATTGGCAACGACTATTATGTCCATCTCGCCCGGGTTGGCGCCATTTATTAGCTGTTCAAGAAGACGCCGTATTACTCGGCCTTCATTATGTGCGGGGATTACTACCGTCGTCATGTCACAGCATTATGGGCGACGGCTGCGGCCATGGAAAGCAAATGACAATGTGCCGGCAGATTTATTTCCAGGGCCATAGAGAACATAATCTGGAATATCCGGGTGTTTACCGAGATATTCCAGCAGCCTATTACGCTCTATTATGCGGAATCCGGCTGCTCGCGGCATATTAGCTATCCGACACCGAACATTGGTTTTCGCGGCTGGATGCCTGGTTGCTGCCGATACGGGGCCGCGCTGATCATCGGAGGCGGAGGCCACCGGAGGCGGAGGCCACCGGAGGCAGAGCCCTGCGGATCGGCGAGCCGGCCTGCGGACCGGCCCGGCAGTTGCAGCGGCGCGGGGGTTGGCCTCAAAGAGCAAGGCCAACCCCGGTCTTGCGCGTTCTAAGCTGTCTTCCGCAGCCAGATAGACCCAGGCTCCCCCGACGCCAGGCGTCCCGGGATCACGTCCGGCCGGGCCTGCCATAGCCATGAGCTCCACAGCAGGATCTCCCACGACGGGTTCCCGCTCAGGAATGCGAACAGGAAATACGACTCGTTCCAGTCCCGGCGCTCGCGCAGCCACGCCGCCGGATAGCCATACGGCCAGAACACGTCGTGGAGGTGCACCAGCACCCCCGGGGTGAGCAGCGGCAGCACCCGCAGGATAAGCCATGTCACATCCGACCCGGCCTTGGCGACGTGACTGGAGTCAATGAACAGGATGTCCCCGGCGGCGAGCCCGGTGAACGCGGCTACCGGGACGTCCTGCACCGGGCGGCGGATCAGCGTCACCGGGTCTCCCGGGCACAACAGCGATTCCAGCCGCTCCGGATGCGGCTCGATGCAGGTCACGTCCGTGTCCAGACCGAGGGCCGCGGCCTCGTCGAGCGCGACGGCAGTGGAGAATCCTGACCCGGCCTCGAGGATTCGCCGGGGCCGGTACCGGCCGATCACCGCCCGGTACACGGCGGCGTCGGGCGGCCCGAACATCGTGTTGCCCTCCAGCCGGTACCGGGGGCCGGGCTCCGGGGATTCCAGCACCGGCCGGGCCGCTGCTGCGAACTCCTCCTGGTTGTCTTCCCGCAGGGTGATCCCCGGCGGGGTGTCCCGCCACGACAGGGCCCGGCGGATGTCGTCCTCGCCGGTCAGGGGGGACAGGTAGCTGCCGGGACGAGCGTAGGGGGGAGGGTATGCCAGCGCCGTGGCGGCGCCCCGGAGTCTGGCTGACGCGGTCATGAGACTGAGACGCGCAACACGGCCGCGTCGATTACCGTCCGGCACCATGAGAACGCGACATGCGACTGAGGGCTGGAGCCCGCCGCCCCGATCTGTACCGGAACCGCCCTACCGAGGCCAGCTCTGCGCCGATCTGTCAAGGCCAACACCATCCATTCGTAGCTAATTGTGACTATATAAACACATAATGTAATATATCTGGCCGGACTACCGCCTTGGGATCTCGGATCGTCATCAGCCGAGGGCTGCCAGCGATCATCATCGGGCGCCGCACGCTCTACCGCGAACTCCTCACGAGCTACGCGAGCTCCGGTCGCACCCGAATCCCCGTCGCCGGCCCGCATGTCGGTGGCCGGCGGCCAGCACACCGGTGCCGCCTGGTCATCGCAGCGCGGGTACCGCCGTCTGACGACGGAGTCGAAGATGGGCAGCGGTCCCGTCGCGTCCGGGTGGGCAAGCCACGGCGGCCTGACATGGCAGCAGGCCCCGTCGTGCGGGAATCCGGCTGAGCCTGCCGTCTCGGTCCTGGCCCCGGGCGGATTCTGGGCGTCAGCGGCCCCCGGGCGCGTGGATGGACCGGGCCCGTGTGGCGGTACGTCCGAGGCGGCTGAGTAAACTGGGCTGCTGCTTGGGACGGCCGGGACTTTCGAGGCTCCCGTGGCGGCTGTCTCACGGTGACCCTGCCGCAGCCGGATGAGCGCGGCCCTCATCCGGAAGACAAGCAGGCCGACGACGGCAAGCCCCCCCACGCCGCTGACCGCGAGCGCGGCCAGGTCGTTCGGCAACGCCCGCGCCGCGCCCGCTGCGGCGAGGCCCGCCGCAGCAGCACCGGCCAGCGGAAGCCCCAGGCGAGAGCCCAGCACGCGGCACCGGATGCCTGCCCCCCTCAGCTCGTGCAGGTACCACGGCAGGATGACGCCGCCGGCGACCGCGGCCTCGGCCACGCCCACGCCGACGATGCCGGCGAGGCGGGCGCCAGCGATGAGCGCGGGGACCAGGGCCAGGAGCCAGCCAAGCTGAACGGTGAACACGACGCGGGTCCTGGCCAGCACCACGAAGTAGTCATAGGTCAGCTGAAAGAAGATCGTCAGTGCGGCGAGCATGGACAGCCACGGCAGTACCCGGGAGGCAGGCAGCCAGCGCGCGCCGTAAGCGAACATGATCAGCGGTCTGGCCGACCCCCCGATCACCAGGCATATCGGCAGGGCCACGGCGCAGAGCAGCGCCGCCGCCGACAGGAAAGCCGTGCGCATGGCCTCATGATCATGCTGAAGGCGCGCGAACGCGGCAGGCGCGACATTGCGGACTGGCAGCGAGAACATGGTGACGGGCCAGGTGGCGAGGTTCAGCGCGAGCACGTAGAAGCCGAGGACGGTGGGGCCGAGCACGCGGCCCACCACGAGCTGGTCCACGTTGGTGACGGCGAACACCACGACCGTCGACCCGGCCAGCGGCATCCCGTACCGCAGCAGCGCGCGGGCACTGGCCCGGTCGAAGCCGAACCGTAGCGGCTCGGGCGAGAACGCTGTATACAAGACCGCGGCCGCTACCGCGCCGGTGATCCGGCCCACGGCCAGGCTCATCGCGCCCAGCCCTGACCAGGCCAGGCCGATGGATACCAGGGCCCCGATCCAGCCGTTGACCTGGTCCGCGATCATCCTGCGGTCCTGGCGGAAGCTCCGGTCCAGCAGCCCGACGGGCGTGCAGACCAGCCCGTCGAGCACGATGCTGAGGGCCAGAACGCGGACGATGCCGGCGGCCGCCGGCGATCCCATCGCCGAGGCGTACGCGGGCGCGCCGAAGAAGCAGACGGCATACATGGCGGTGCTGCCCGTCACGGCCATGGTGGTGACGGTCGGCGCGATCTCGGCCGGATCGCCCGGCCAGCGGACGATAGCCAGGCTCACCGACAGGTCGTTGAGGCTCAGCATCGCCTGCAGGGCCACCCATGCGACCGCGTAGGTGCCGAACGCGTGCGGGCCGAGCATCCTCGCCAGCACGACGCCGATCCCGACCGTGCCCAGCTTGCTCACGGCAGTACTGATGAAGGTCCAGCCAAGCGCCCGGGCTGCCGTGGCCGCCAGGGTGGTCCCGGCCGGCCCGGAGCCGTCCGCGGGCCGCAGGTGCCGTCGCCCCGCGGCACGGAAGCGGAGGCGGGACCGAGGCCTCGGGCCGCCGGTCCCGGTGCTAGCGCCGCGGCTGGTCACCTGCCCGCGGCCAGGAATGCCGCACAAGCGACGTGAATCATGAATGCGAAGTACTGAGTGAAAGCCTCTATTGCGGCATTCTTACCCGCGGCCGGTCCGGGCCGCGGGTAGCCAGCATCCATGGCCGTCGACCTAGCGCAGAACATGCCTCAGTCTCCTTCTGTTTACAGACATCTAATTCCAAGTGGCGCGATATACATCCAGCCGCGAGATTATCCGCTTTATCCGGAGCAGACGAAGCCGAAATTACGCCGACGGGAAGCGGTGCGCCGCAGGCTTGCTAATGTATACCCTGCTAGATGTCTAGGGAACTTACCCTCGGAATCGTATGTGCAGGCCAAAGACCAGATTCCGCAGAGTCTTACGTTATTCCCGACGATAACGGACACATCAGCATTGAATTCGGAAAGGAACCATTCCGTTGACTGAGCGAGCCTTTCGCGTTCTGCGGCATATAGCTGGCGGACGGGACCAGGACGCTATGGGGGCAGTTCGCGGCATGAGCGTATCCGACAGTGCGGTCGAGGCCGATAGGCGCATGCCGACCGACAGGAATACCGCCATCCCGGACATGAAGGCGTGGACGAGCGCCTACCTTCGCCAGGCGGCGCTGGCCGACTGGACGTGCGCCCTGGCGGCGGGCGCGTTGGCGGCCACGGTCCGTTTCGGGGGCCCGGCCTACCTCCCGCTTCCCTACCTGAGCCTCACGTGCGGACTGCCCGTCGCGTGGTGGATGTCGGTGCTGCTGATCGGCGGGTACGACACCCGGTTCATTGGGCTCGGCTCCGATGAGTTCCGCCGGATCCTCGGCGCGGCGGTCAACCTGACCGCAGGCGTGGCCGTTGTTTCCTACGCGGCCAAGCTCGACCTGGCCCGCGGGTACATGGCGGTCGCCCTGCCATCCGCGACCGTCATGGACCTGACGGCCAGGTACCTGCTACGCAAGCGCCTGCACTGGCGGCGCGTCCGAGGCTGGTGCGTGCGGCGAGTCGTCGCGGTGGGCCACACGACAGAAGTGGCTCGACTGGTCACCGTCCTGCGCCGGGACACATACCACGGCCTTGCGGTGGTCGCCGCTTGCCTGGTCGACGCGCGGGAGGGTGGCCGGCCTGATGGCGCGGCCGGTGCGCCCGCAGCCCGCGTACCCGCAGCCCGCGTACCCGCAGCCTGCGTACCGGCAGCCCGCGCGCCCGTGGCCGACATGCCCGTGGCCGGCGTGCCCGTGGCCGGCGTGCCCGTGGCCGGCGTGCCCGTGGCCGGCGGCCTGTGCGACATCGCGGCGGTCGTGCGCCGTTTCGGCGCGGATACGGTCGCGGTGCTGGCCTGCCCCGAGATGGACGGCGGCCGCCTGCGCGAGCTGGCATGGGAACTCGAGAAGACCGGCACCGACCTGTTCGTCGCGCCAACCTTGCTCGATGTGGCCGGCCCTCGGACGACTATCCGCCCCGTGGCCGGGCTGCCGCTGCTGCACGTGGACCACCCGGAACTGGCCGGGACCAGACAAGCCGTCAAGAGCATGTTCGACAAGACCTGCGCCGCCGTGGCGCTGCTGATGCTGGCGCCCTTGTTCGCTGTCATCGCGATTTCAATCCGGCTCGCCGATCACGGCCCCGTGTTGTTCCGCCAGACCAGGATCGGCAAGAACGGCCAGGGCTTCACCGTCTACAAGTTCCGGACCATGGTGCCAGACGCCGAACAGCGCAAATCCGACCTTGCCGCCTTCAACGAGGCGACCGGGGCCCTGTTCAAGATCCGCAGGGATCCACGGGTTACCCGCCTGGGTGCTTGTCTGCGCCGCTGGTCACTTGATGAGCTGCCGCAGCTCATCAACGTGCTGATCGGCGATATGTCCCTGGTAGGACCCAGGCCGGCCCTGCCGGCTGAGGTGGCCGGCTACAGCGGCCACATGCGGCGCAGGCTCGTGGTCAAGCCGGGCATGACCGGCCTGTGGCAAGTCAGCGGCCGGTCAGACGTGTCGTGGGAGGAAGCAGAACGGCTCGACGTGCACTATGTGGAGAACTGGTCGCTCGCCCTGGACCTGCAGGTTCTCTGGAAGACGGGATCTGCGGTCATCCGAGGCTCCGGTGCCTACTAGCCGGCGAGCGCGCGGTAAGCGCCCGCATGTCCTGATCCTGGTCCAGAATCTTCCCGTGCCGTTCGACCGGCGGGTCTGGCAGGAGGCCCTGGCCCTCGTCGCCGCCGGATATCGGGTGCATGTCGTCTGCCCGCGGACCAGGGAGCATCCCCTCCGCCGCGAGACGATCAGCGGCGTGCGCATCTACCGCTACCGGCCCGGGCCCGAGGCGCGGCGACTGACGGGCTACCTGGTCGAGTACGCGGTTGCCATCGGGGCTCAGCTCCGCCTCGCACTCACGATCCGCGCCAGGTACCGCATCGGCATCGTGCAGATCTGCAACCCGCCCGACCTGCTCTTCCTGGCTGCCCTGCCGCTAGTCGCGCTCGGGTCGCGCCTGATCTATGACCACCATGACGCATGCCCGGAGCTGATGATCGCGAAGGGCCACCGGGAGGACGGCCGGGCCTTCCGGCTGGCCAGGCTGCTCGAGCGCCTCACCTACCGCTGTGCGGACGTGTCGATCGAGACCAACGAAAGCTATCGCGATATCGCTCTCGGACGCGGCGGGATGTCGCGCGAGGACGTGTTCGTGGTGCGATCCGCGCCGGAGATCACCAGGTTCACCGGCGCGCGGCCGGACGAGAAGTGGCGCCGCGGCCGGAGATACCTGGTCGGCTACGTGGGCGTGATGGGCCGCCAGGACGGCCTGGATTACCTGATCGAGGCCGCCCGGATGATCATAGCGGAGCTGCTGCGCCCGGATATCCAGTTCGTGCTCGTGGGCTCGGGTCCCGAACTGCCGCGGCTGCGTGAGCGGGTCAGGTCCCTGGGCCTGGACGATCAGGTAGTCCTCACCGGGCGGCTGTCAGATTCCGATCTCGGCACCGTGCTCGCGACCGCGGATGTCTGCGTCAACCCGGACGAGGCCAACCGGATGAACGATATCTCCACGATGAACAAGATCATGGAATACATGGCACTCGCCAAGCCGATAGTCCAGTTCGACCTGCACGAGGGGCGCGTGTCCGCCGGCGACGCGAGCCTGTACGCGACGCGCAACGACGCGGTCTCGCTCGGCAAGTGCATTGTCGAACTCATCGACGATCCCGAGGAGCGGACCCGGATGGGGCAGCTCGGCGCCCGGCGGCTGCGGAGCTTGCTGAGCTGGGAGTCGCAGGTGCCGAGGCTGCTCGCCGCCTACGAGCGGGCCGCGGCCAAGCGCCGGTCTCACCGTTTACGGGCTATCTAGACGTCGGCTGGGCCGGTTCGGTCGTCCTAGGCTCGGGGACGTGGCGCGGAAGGCTGGGCACCAGGCGGGACCCGATCCGGACGAGCGTCTCCGCCTGGTAGGCCGGCATCGGCATCGCCAGCAGGTAACCCTGCCCGAACTGGCAGCCCATCGCGATCAGCAGGTCCCGCTGGACCTCGCTCTCGATCCCCTCGGCGACGACCTCAAGCCGGAGCGTCCGCGCGATCTGCACGATGCCCTCGGCCAGCGCCAGGCGCTGCTCGGAGACGGCGATCCCGTCCACGAACGACTTATCCAGCTTCACCACGTCGATCGGCAGCTCCCGCAGGTAGCTGAGAGAGGAGTACCCGGTGCCGAAGTCGTCGATCGCCAGCCTCACGCCGATGGCCTTCAGCTCGGTCAGGTCGGACACCATTCGCTCGTCCCGCCGCAGCAGCACGCTCTCGGTCAGCTCGAGCATGAGCCCACCTGGCTCGAGACCCGACGAGTCGAGGACCCTGCGCACGCCGTCGACGAAACCGGGCGCGCTGAACTGCCGGGCCGAAACGTTCACGCTGACGTACAGACCACGAGGGACCCCGCCACCATCGGGGGCCCGGCCCTGGCGTGAGTCGCCGCGCGAATCCCGGCGCCATCGCGCGGTGTCGGCGGCCGCCCGGGCCAGTACCCAGGAGCCGAGCGGCACGATCTGGCCGGTCTCCTCGGCCAGGGCGATGAACTGGCCAGGATGCATCATCCCCCACTGCGGATGCGGCCACCGGACCAGGGCCTCGAACCCGGCCGGCTCACCGGTGGTGAGGGCGACGATCGGCTGGTAGGCCAGCGTGAACGCGGAGCGGGCCACCGCTTTCTCCAGCGCGGCCTGCAGCTCCTGGCGCCTGACCAGCCCGGCGCTCAGCACCGGCTGGTAACGGCGCCACTGCCGCTTGCCCGCCGCCTTGGCCGCGTACAGGGCCAGGTCGGCGTGCGGCAGCAGCTCGTCGGTGTCGGTGCCGTCCTCGGTCGTGGCGACCCCGACGGTGACCGTGGTAAGCACGGTCCCGGAGGCGAGTACGAGCGGCTCGGCGAACGCCCGGACGACACGCTCGGCGACCGCCTCGACCGTCGCGGAGTCGGGGGCATTGGTGATGAGCAGCGCGAACTCGTCACCGCCGAGCCGCGCGGCGGTGTCGCAGTCGCGAATCAGGCCAAGCAACCGCACCGCGGTGGCCACCAGCAGCTCGTCGCCGACGCCGTGGCCCATCGTGTCGTTCACGACCTTGAAGTCGTCCAGGTCCACGAACAGCACGCCGGCGGTCGCGCCGTCCGGCCGGGCCACGCCGGCCTGCTGCGAGATCCGGTCCTGGAAGAGCAGCCGGTTGGGCAGCCCGGTCAGCGCGTCGTGAAAGGCCTGGTACTTCAGCTGCTCCTCGAGCTGGCGCTGCTCGGTCACATCCCGCAGGGTCAGCACCAGGCCGGCCACGGTGGGATCGGCGCGCAGATCGCTAGACCTGACCTGGACCTGCACGCTCACCCCGTCGCGGCGGGTGATCCGCCGGTCCGCGCAGCGCGAACTGAAGCCGCCGGCGGCCGACGCCTGGCTGAGGACGCCGGCCAGCTCATCACGGTGCCCGTCCGTGACCAGGTCCCGCAGGTACACCCCCTCCACCACGGCGATGTCACCGAAGATGCTGGTCGCCGACGGCGACGCGTACCTGACCTTCCCGTCGTCGTCCACGATCACGATGACGTCCGAGGTGTTCTGGACCAGGGTACGGAAGTACGCCTCGTTGCCCTGGCGGTTCACTTCCTCGCGGAGCATGATCCGCTCCACCGCGAGGGCCACCTGATGCGCGAGGATCTCCAGCGTAGCGGCGAGGTCGGCGAGGATACGCTGCTCGCCGAATATCGCGAGCACGCCGATGAGCGGATCGCCTGACGGCCGGTCGCTGAGCGTGAGCGGGCACAGCAGCATCCAGTCGTACCCGGGAACGATCGCCGCGGCATGCGGGGGCAGGCTGGTCACTGGCGCGAGGATCGGCGCGGGGCCGGTCAGCAGGGGCAGCCAGGTGTCGGCCAGGTCCGTGAGCCGGCTTACCGGCGCCGGATCGGCGGAGGCTGTGGCCACCGCCCGGACCGCGCCGTCGGTCCGCACCGCGAGCAGTACGTCGCCGCGCGGGCTCCGGCCGGACAGGGTGTCGGTCGCTGACCTGACGGCCGCCCCGACTTGCTCCACGGTGACCGCCGACACCAGGGACGCTCCGGCCTGCCGCACCGTCCGCTCCCGGCCGAGCGCCCGGCCGGGCGAGGCGGCCACATCCGACAGCCGGGACAGCACGAGCAGGCAGAGGAGCGCGGAGAACACCGCGATCACGATCAGATCCCCGCCCCGGAACCGGAACGACTCGATACACAGCACGACCGGGGCGATCAGCGAGGCGAGCATGAGCACGGTCAGCCTCACCCGCGAGACCTGAGCCCGCTGCCGGGGCACCGGCCTGGTGAGTTCGGTCATCGTGGGGTGCAGCGCCGCGGCGCCCCACCCGCCGTAGAACACGGCCCAGCCGAGATCGACCACGGTGCCGTTGTGAAACATCCCGTGCACCTGGATCAGGCCGTAGGCGACGTCCGAGGTCAGTACCCCGAGGACGCCCAGGGTCAGGAACTCCACGGTCCTGGTCCGCCCCGCCCCCGGCGCGAGCAGCCGGGCCAGCAGGACCAGCACGAGCAAGTCGCCGAGCGGGTAGGCGATGGCGACGCTTTTTTGCAGCCAGGAAAGCTGCAGACTATGCACGTAGGGCAGGATCAGGTAGATCCATGACAGCAGGGCCAGTCCTGCGGTCAGGGTCATCGCGTCTATGAGGCTGCGCCGGTCCCGGTCGGGGGTGCGGCACCTGATGAAGATCAGCAGCCCGCAGGCACACAGAGGATAGGTCAGCAGCCCGCAGGCACACAGCGGATAGGTCAGCAGGTGCGGCACGTCCGCGAAGGACGGGAACGAGAGGTGGATCCCGGTGACCTGGGCCACCAGGACGCTGACCTGAGCGGCGGTGAGGCTGGTCAGCGCGGCCGCGAGCAGCAGCCACGGCAGCGCGCGGGACGGGCGGTTGATCGTCACGCCCGCAACGATGCCGCTCACCCCGCTCAGGCCGATCAGGCCCCACGTCTCGGCGCGCAGGCCGGGCTGGGCGTAATACAGCGCGACCAGGACCGCCCACCAAATGACGTAGCCGCCGAGCGCATATCGCCGCAATTCCACGGCCACCCCCTATGCTCAGCTGCTCTGAGCACTGGTTCCAGAAAGCACTGTAGTACTTCCCGCGCACGTCACCGTATGCGCGCTCCCCTTGGCGGGCCGCCTGGTGGACAGTTTGACATGAATTGAACACTAAATGGCTTTCTGGGCAGATTCCGAACGAGCATCGGGTTCCCATCCAAGCCTGCTCTCGGCAGCAGGTGGTCATCGCCCCTTCACGGCGCCAGCCAGGCCAGGACACCGACCGGGCTGCCGTCGCGTAACCGTGAACCCGCCATCCGCGCTCGATAATGATGCGCATCGATTCTGGTGCCCTCTGCTGCGGATAAGGGATCTTCGCCGCGACGCAGAACGCCAGCACGCGCGTCCGGCTTTATCGGATGGGACTCTCCGGAACCCCGGACGTGCAGGTCGCGAACTTCGGGCGACGGATCACTGGCTGGCCGGACGGGTGACCCGGCTATTCCCTCTCCACGGTTGAGATAACCGACCCCAGCGCGATCGCGGGGAGCGTCGAAATCGCTACCCGATCAGGAATCGACGTCTGATCTACATCAGTAGCCACACGTGTCTCTAGGTGCCCACGCGAACGTACTCAGCCGACGCTGCGGGCACTGGCGCCCCCGGGGCGTGAGCCGGGTGTGAGCCGGGGCGTGATCAACTCGAGCCACTGTCCGTTCGTTGCAACGGCTGAATATCAGCTTTGCGACCGAAATGCTGATCATGCTGGATACTGTGTCCAGTTCACCGCGGCACCTGAGCCGAATCTCCGCCGGCCAGAAGAGCCGTGCTTGAAACAAGACTAAGATGCGGCGAAACCGGCTCAGGTCAGGTTAGCCTTTCGCCCCGCGTCTCTTTTGCTTGCGCTATTCTCGGCAGTGTTGCTTTGAACTCCTCCATTGGCCGGAGCCTGCCTGGTTCCGCAGCCAGCGCCGGCCATCAGAATACCGCCGGACCTTCTTGTCCACTTTCGAGAATGAGGCGCGAAATGCAGGAATCTACCGTCTCGCGGGTGCCGCACACAAGTGGTTCCTGCGCAGCACTCAATGTTCCGCCCCTTTTGTCCCGCGTACCGCGCGGGCGGCGACGAACTACCGTCGCGCGCGCAGCGGACCCGGTTCGGCCGGGTCCGCCTAGCCGATACCACCGTAACAGAACTGTTACAGGCACCTCGACAAGTCGACTACAGACTGTAGCTAACATAGCCGCCTAGACAAGTAGAGTAATGAGGCGGAAGGAAAGCGTGTGGCGACCGGGGAAACCAACCGCACAGCAGACGACGCCCAGAGGAGATCATTGCTGGCGGCCATCGTGGAATCGTCCGTCGATGCCATCGCTAGCATGACCCTGGACGGGATCGTAACGAGCTGGAATTCCGGCGCGGAGGCCATTTTCGGCTATACCGCCGAGGAGATGACTGACCGTCACGTATCTGTGCTTTACCCTGCGGACCGTACCGAGGAGCTTGCGCCGATTCTGGCGCAGATACGCCGAGGGCGGCAGGTGCATCACTTCGAAACACGGCGGGTACGCAAGGACGGCACCGTCATCGACGTGTCGATTTCGGTCTCCCCCATCCGCGGGGAAGACGGCGCCATCGTCGGGGCGGCCGGGGTTATCCGGGATGTCACCGAGCGTAACTGGGCCGAAGCCGAGCAACGGGCAGCCGAGGCCGGACGGCAGGAATCCGCCCGGATCGAGACCGCGGTCCGGCTCGCGGGCGGGATGGCCGCTGAATTCAGCAATCTGCTCAGCTCGATCATGGGGTACGCGGCGTCGGCGGCCGAGGCGATCGCCGATAACCCCTTGGTCCGAGCCGACGTCGATCAGATCCAGGCCGCCGCCGGGCGCGCTGCCCGGCTGGCCAGAGAACTTCTGCTGTTCAGCCTGCGTGAGCCCGCCCGGCCCGAGCGGGTCGACCTGAACGCGGTCCTGGCGGGCATGCGTGACCTGCTGCAGGCCAGCATCGGCGCGGACATCGAATTGCGGCTCATCACAGCGCCCTACCTGCCGACGGTGCTGGCTGACCGCGGGCAGATCGAGCAGATGCTGGTCAACCTGGCCCTGAATGCCCGCGACGCGATGCCCGAAGGGGGCATCCTGACGTTCACCACCGGGGCGGCAGACCTCAGCGAAGCCCCCGGCGTGGTGTGGTCCGAGACCCGGCCGGGGCTATGCGCGAAACTCACCGTCAGCGACACCGGCCACGGCATGGACGCGGAGACGATGTCCCGCGCCGTCGAGCCCTTCTTCACCACCAGGCCGCCGGGCCAGGGCACCGGCCTGGGGCTTTCCGCCGTCTACGGCATCGTCACCAAGGCCGGCGGCGGCATCGCCCTCGACTCTGAGGAGGGTAAGGGCACCACCGTCCACATCTACCTGCCCGCGGCCTACGTCCCGGCCCAGGGCTCGGCGCTCATGAGATCGCCGGGAAACATCCGGACCATCCTGGTCGTCGACGACCAGCCCGCGGTCCTCGAGGTAGTCTCGCGGATCTTGCGCCACAACGGCTATCACACGCTCGAAGCCGGCAGCTACGAGGAGGCGCTATCGCTGCTGTCGATGCACGACCCCGACCTGCTGCTGACCGACAGCGTGCTAGGTGAGATGCCGGAACAGCCGCTCGCGGACCGGATACGAGAAACCAAACCGGGAATGCGGATCTTGCGCATGTCCGGGGGGCAAGTCGCCGCCCTCGGACCCGAGAGCGGGCAGGTCATCAACAAGCCGTTCACCGCCAAGGACCTGGTGGAGAAGGTGCGCGCGATCCTGGACGTCCCCCCGGAGTACTGACGGAACTCTGCTCAGTCGGCTGGCTTCGACGGTTGGGCGACCTCCACGATCACGGCGTCCGCCGCATAGAGCCGTTCGGGCGAGCCGGGGTCCTTGATGCTGATCACCGGCACGAACGCGGGGGCGTTCACGCTCGCGCGCTCGCTGACCGTGGGCAGCCGCACGCTGACCAGCGTCCCGGGCTCGACGGGGACACGCTCCCAAGTGATCTGCCTGGCCACGACCGACCCGGCGCCACGACGGCGCCGTATCAGCCCCTCGGCTGCCAGCTGCCCGAGTACCTTGCCCGCCGTCATGCGGGATACGCCGTACCGGGCGGCCAGCTCGCTCTCGCTGGGCATGGCTTCGCCCAGGCCGGGCGCCCCAGCCCGGATACCGTCCCGCAGCTGCCAGGCTATCCAGGCGTACGGCGGTATGGCCGAGTCACCATCCATGGGTTGTCACCATCACTTAAAGACGCGAAAACCCTAGGTCACCGTCCAAGACTCCAGGCTGCCTAGGGCTATCGGTGGATGCTGGGAGACGTCGCCGGCGTGCATCTGAACCATTGACCAGCACCCTAGGTTACTGCCAGTGTGGAAGCGTTGTCGCCTAGGGTGCTCGATGTGGCGTGGCGCGGGCGATGGTACGCCTCAGCGTGGCGAGCAGCTCTGCTTCGCTGAACGGTTTCTGGATGAGGTTGGCGCCGGCTTCCACGACCCCCTGGGGGTCCAGGACTCCCCGGGCATAGCCAGACATGAACAGTACCTTCACGCCGGGCCGGAGCGCGCGGATCCGCTCCGCGGCTTCCTTGCCGAGCATCTGCGGCATGACGACGTCGGTCAGCAGTACGTCGATGTCACCGGTATGGCTTGCGGCGATCTCGATGGCCTCGTGGCCGGTGGCGGCGGCGATGACGGTGTAGCCGGAGCGGGACAGGATCCTGCGGGTTACCTCCCGCATGGCGGGCTCGTCCTCGACGATCAGCACGGTCTCGCCCGCGCCGCCACCTGGCTGCGGCTCCGGCATCGGCTCGGCCTGGATGCCCTGGCCGGTGGCTGGGAGCAGGGTGAGATCGGCCGCACGGCGGGCGGCCAGCTGGATCTGCCTGACGTCCTCGCGGATCGACTGCCAGTTGACCTGCGCGCCATCCTTGGCCACCTCGTCGCCGACGAACGCCGCGTAGTTCGAGATGACGGCGAGCAGGTTGCTGACGTCCTGGGCGACCCCGCCGGCGAGCTGGCCCAGGCTCTCCGGCCGCTCGCGCTCGGCCCGCAGTTCCAGCCGCTCGGTCACGTCGCGGACCGCAGCGATGACCACGAGGCCATCGTCGGTATCGATCGTCGACAGCGAGATCTCGGCGGGAAACGTGCTGCCGTCACGGCGGCGGGCGGAAAGCACCATCTCGGGGATCAGGATTTCCACCGGCTCGCCCGCGAGTTCGTCGCGCTGGTAACCGAACAGGCGCTCGGTCTGGGCGTTCACCCGCGCGATCCGCCCGCGGCGGTCCACGCATATCATCGCGTCCGGTGCTCCTTCGAGCAGCCCGCCAAACGAGCTATCGGCAACCTGCACGCCTGACTCCCTGGATCGGATCGCCATCAAGCCCCGGCCCGGGCGCCCGGTCGGTGATCTGACATCTGGGCAGCTCCATCCCGATCCGGAGGCGGCGGTCGTCGAGGACGACATCCGCGCGGGCATGGATCGCCGCCGCCAGGCGGTGCAGCCACACCCCGGCCGCCGGGCCGCTTGAGGCCGGACCGCACCCTGGTGGCGGCGTCATGTTCAGCTGCAGGAAGATCAGGTCCTGGTCGGCCCGTACCGCGACGATCGGATGGTCCCACACTTCCGCGTTGCCCAGCCCGACCAGGATCAATTCGGTCACGTCGGCCACGGCTTCGACGTCGGCTTCCGAGAGTTCCGCCGCTCCTTCGTCGGCCGCCACGGCGAGCGGGGTGGCCAGTAGCCAGGCGGTCCGCTGCTTCAGGGTCTCGATCAGGCCGGACCCTCGCCGGGGAAAGGGCCAGAGCTCTTCCTGGAGACGGCATAGCGTGCGGCCGGCCGCATGAACCTGCCCTACCAGGCCGTCCGGCTTATCGCTCGGCGATGCTCCCATCGCACGGCACACCTCGCCCAGCTCGAGAGCCACCGCGGCGAGCTCCTGGATCGGCCCGTCATGCAGCAGGCTGGCCAGGTAGCCGCGTTCGCGGGCACGGACCCGGCGCACCATGTCGAGCAGCGCTTGCGGCGCGGCGTTTCCGGCACCGCAAGCGTCGCCGGCGTCCCCGGCCAGGACTCCAGGGGTAGGACGCCGTGCGTCTTCGCTCATCATCACCTCCGCGGCACTGACCGCCGGGTCTGGCGCCGGGCGACGGTGGCGGCCGACCAGCCATTCATAACAGCTCGGAACTGCTACATTACTAATAGTAACAGAGCTAGACGCCTAGCTGCCTAGGCTGGTCGCCACTCGGCGGGAACCATACCGCTGGCCATGGCGTCCGCCGGGCGCGGAACGGAGAAGGCGATTGAACGAACACAGCCCGCAGCCGGGCAGGATCGGCGTGTTCCTGGTCGATGACCACGAAATCTTCCGGCGGGGTATACGGGCCCTGCTCGCCAGCGAGGCGGACATCGAGGTAATCGGCGAGGCGGCCACCGCGTCGGCGGCCATGGCCCGGATGCCCGCGCTGCGGCCGGACGTGGCGGTTCTCGATGTGCGGTTGCCGGACGGGGACGGTATCACGGTCTGCCGGGAGATCTGCTCCGCGCTGCCGGAAACCGCGTGCCTGATGCTCACGGCCTACGGGGACGACCAGGCGCTGCTCGGCGCGATCATGGCGGGCGCGGCGGGCTACGTGTCGAAGCAGACGTGCGGCACCGACCTGGTCAGCGCCCTGCGCGCGGTCGCGTCCGGCCAGTCGATACTCGACCCGTTCGCCTCGCGCCAGGTGATGGCCCGGCTGCGGGAGCACGCCGCCGCCGCCGATCCGGTAGCGGCGCTGTCCGATCAAGAGAAGCGGGTACTCGAGTTGATCGGCGAAGGGCTGACCAACCGCCAGATCGCCGAGCGCATGTTCCTGGCGGAAAAGACGGTAAAGAACTACGTGTCCTCGCTGCTGACCAAGCTGGGGATGCAGCGCCGGACCCAGGCGGCGGCCTTCGCCGTGCGGCATGCCGATGACCAGGACAGATGAACGGGCGCGCCGACTTCTCCGCTGAAGTCGGCGCGCCCGCGATCAGGCCCGGCCCACAGGCCACCGGGCCCCGCTAGAGGCCTGCCGCCGGTCGCGGCGGTGAACTCAAAGCCGAGATGACCGGCCGGCCGTACGGGCGAGTGCGGAACATGTCCGGCCACACCTCTCTACCCCGCTCTTCGCTTGCCGCGAACTGCTCCCGGCGGCAGCCTCCGCTCTGCGCCGCGGCGACGTAAGTTCACGTTCACCGCGGTAACCGCGGGGTCCCCGTCCCGAAGGGTAAAGACGGGGACCCCGCGCCCCGTACCGGGAGTGCCCTCACCCCCCCGGCGCCGCAAGTGGCTCGTATCCCACGGAGCAATGGATGGGATCTAGCTTGCGGCCATGCCGGCCCTGGGTAGGCCAGCACTATCGCCGGGTGACGCCCGCGCTCACAGCCCGCGACGCCACCCGGATGGTATGTAAGACGTGGGTGGGCTCATGCGGATGTCAACATCGGTCTCCCCACTAAGCCCGGTGCAGATTCGACTGCAGAGTCGCGCACTCTCAGTAATCAGTACACTACCCTAGGTAACTAGGGAGCGCAACCATACCGGTCAGGTCTTAGCCCGCGACGTTCAGCGGAAGTCGCGGCTGGTGATGGCAGCGCCAGTGAGAGGCAGCCGGAGCGGACGCAGCGCGGTGGCGACCAGGTTGACGGCCCCGCCGGCCCCGGCGGCATTGCCAGCGCCGCCAGCACCGCCAGCCCGCTCGATCCGGCCCTCGACGAGCAGCGCGGGCGCGACCACGGCCACCCGGCGGTGCCGTTCCCACACCTGGGGCGGGCAGATGACGTTCACCATCCCGGTCTCGTCTTCCAGGCTGAGGAACACTACCCCGCGGGCGGTGGGCGGCTGCTGCCGGTGCGTGACCAGCCCGCCCACGGCCGCCCGGGCGCCGTCGGCTGCGGTCTTGACCGAGGCCGCGGTGAGCACCTGGTGCTTGTCGAGCGCGGCCCGGAGGTGCGCCACCGGGTGAGTGCCGTACGTGCTGGTGGCCCACAGGTCGGCCAGGGTCTCCTCGGCCGGCGTCATGCCTGGTAGTGGCGGCGCGGTCAGCCCGGTGGCGGTGCCAGGCAGCTGCCCCTCGCGCAGCGAGGCGGCGGCCCCGGCCGCCCACAGCGCGGCGCGCCTGCTGAGCCCGAAACAGCCGAACGCGCCCGCGGTGGCCAGCGCCTCGAGCGCCGCGGCCGGCAGGCGCGTCCGGCTGGCGAAATCCTCCAGGTCCCGGTAGGGGCGGCCGGCCGCGACCCGTTCGGCCGCCAGGGTGCCCAGGTTGCGGACGGCGGACAGGCCGAGCCTGATCGCGGGCTGGGCCGAGCCTTCCAGCGTGCCCTCCAGCGTGGCCAGCGCGTCGCTGGCGTTCACGTCCACGCCGTGCACGGTGACCCCGTGCCGGCGTGCGTCGTTGATCAGGCTGTGCGGGGCGTAGAACCCCATCGGCTGGTTGCGCAGCAGCGCGGCGGTGAACGCGGCCGGGTAATACCGTTTCAGCCACGCACTGGCGTAGACCAGGTAGGCGAAGCTGATCGCGTGCGACTCGGGGAAGCCGTAGTTGGAGAAGGCCAGGATCTTGACGTAGATGTCCTCGGCGACAGCCGGGCCGATGCCGCGCTCCGCCATCCCGTCGAGCAGCCGCTGCCTCAGCTCCTCGATCCGCTCGGGGGCCCGCTTGGCGCTCATCGCCTGGCGCAGCCGGTCGGCCTCGTCCGGCGTGAACCCGGCGCAGTCGATGGCCAGCTGCATCATCTGCTCCTGGAACAGCGGCACGCCCAGCGTCTTGCCCAGCGCCGGCCGCATCGACTCGTGCGGCATGGCCGCGTCCTCGAGACCGTCGTGGCGCCGCAGGTACGGATGCACCGAACCGCCCTGGATCGGGCCCGGCCTGATCAGCGCGACCTCGATGACCAGGTCGTAGAACTGCTGCGGGCGCAGCCGGGGCAGGGTGGCCATCTGCGCCCGGGACTCCACCTGGAACACGCCCACCGTGTCCGCCTCGGCCAGCATCTGGTAGACGGCCGGGTCCTCCTGCGGGATCGAGGACATCGTCCAGTGCTCGCCGTGGTGCTTGGTCACCAGGTTGAAGCAGTCGTGCAGCGCGGCCAGCATGCCCAGGCCGAGCAGGTCGATCTTGACCAGGCCGGCGTAGGCGCAGTCGTCCTTGTCCCACTGCAGCACGGTGCGGCCCGGCATCCGTGCCCACTCCACCGGGCACACCTCCCCCACCGGCCGGTCGCAGATCACCATGCCGCCCGAGTGGATGCCCAGGTGCCGCGGCAGCCGCTGCATCCTGGCCGCCAGCTCCTTGACGGCGGCGGGTGCGCCGCCCGGCAGCGCCTCCCCCTCGGCGGGCGGGCTCCAAGGGTCGGGGCCGATCTCCCGCGCCCAGGCGTCGGCGTCGGCGGGCGCGAACCCGAGCGCGCGGCCCGCGTCCCGCAGCGCCATCCGCGGCCGGTACGAGATCACGTTGGCCACCTGGGCGGCCCGGTTCCGCCCGTAGGTGCGGTAGACGTACTGAATGACTTCCTCACGGCGGCGGTGC
>WNGL01002936.1_pt1 | contig 20872 bp, 18 predicted proteins | sample 5400591 | NCBI WGS metagenome assembly WNGL01 (sample SAMN13153377, study PRJNA577476) | soil metagenome | isolation source: 80 cm soil or saprolite under Garry oak tree replicate 1 | place: USA:California | collected 2016-06-15 | reverse complement strand
GCTCCGTTCTGCCGCCGGCAATCTCGTTCGAATCAAACCGCCATCCATTTTCCGTCGGCTATTCGGAACAGTTTTTCCGCATAATTCGGTCGAATACTAGACATTAAACCAAGACTTTTTGTTGCTAATCAAATGATAATATGCTATGCTGCGGCGAAAGTCACCATCCTCCGCGAAAAGGCTACCTACAGGATGCGCTTTTCGCGGTAAGAAAGGCGAGCTTTCGCCGGTGGCAAAGTCCGCGCAAGTTCTTCGGCAATCCATTCCGGCCGTCGCGCCTAACAATATCGTCAGAATTCTCGCGGCTGGGCGCTCACCCTCATCCCCGCGCCGGGGGGAGGGGGGCTTAGTCACGCGGGCGCGAATTTGCCGGGTCATGGGGCTAAACACAATAGAATGTGCACTTACAAAACCCAGCAAGCAAGCCGCGCAGAATGAACACTTACACAGAAATCAGGTGGGGGGTGCTCGGGATGATTCCTGCATCCAAAAGCAGGCGCCGCAGTAAGCTGCTCAGAATGATACTCTTGCAGAAAAATGGGGGAGGGGGTGGGGGTATCCTCAAGCGCTACTTGAGATTTCCCGACGGCCTAGCAGAGTCTCGCGGCGGCGATGCGCTCCAGAATCCGATATGGCGCCGACTGCGGCGCCACCAGCGCCTCCGGCGGGATCAGCAGGGTCTGCTCCATGGCGAATTGCCCGGACATCGCGGCATGGGCCACGCCGTCAGTAAACACCATCCACGTTGCGCCGGGCGGAAATTCCAGCCGCACTTTGGGGGAGTTGCGCTGAAAGTCGTCGTTCTCTTTCAGGTAATCATGGAATCGCAGCATAAAACGGTCATACGGCGTGCGGCTCAGCCGTTTCAGGCCCAGTGTCGCCGCCCAGCGCGACACGCTTCGCCGCAACGCGCCGTTATTCGCCGCGAATCGCCGGAGCCCCGCGCCGTCCGCGTATTTTTGCGCCAGCCAGCCGAAATCGCCGATCGCGTACCACACGCGCGGCTTCGTCGCATGCAGATTGGTAAAGACGCGCAGGATGCGCCCGCCGCGCGTCGGCCGCAGCCGGAACGCGTCCACGTGCAGCAGATCGTTGCGCTTGTGCAGCGAAAGGTCGCGCCCTTGTTCCTCGAACGGACGGAAGCTGGCGAAATCCAGCTTCCATTTTCCGGCGTAGGGCCGCAGAAAATCGCGCAGAAATTCGATCACATGCGCGCTGTAGTTTCGCACGATGTGATGCAGATGCATCTCGGTGCCGTGATCGCCGGAAAATCCGCGCATCACGTCGTCTGTCGGCCGGTACGAGACGTTCTTGTGCAGCCGCAGCTCGTTCCACTCGCGCGAAAGCAGAAATTCGCGCTCATCCGGCGGGAATTCATACGGCAGCTTCGGGAAAAAGAGAATCCGCCCGGCCTCGAGTTCCCGGCAAAGCGCCCGCGCGCGGGCGTCTTTGTCCGCGGCATTTCCAGCGCCCATTCCAGCGCTCGTCCAGCCGCCCGGAAATTTGTAATCTTCCACGGCGATCCAGTTTGTGTTCTGCATCTTTATTGTTGCCATTTATGCATAAGGCGCGGGCAAGCCAATTTCTTTGCGGTGCGCGCGCATTTTCGTCTGCACGTGCGTGCGGAGGCGCAGATTCGAGCGCGCCTTTGCCGTGCACAGCAAAATGTAGCCTGCTTCACGGTCCTGAGGATAGTAGCTAACCGCGTCGCTGGGATCAAACTCGCCCGGCTCGTAGGGTTGGATTGATTCTGCCGGCCCCAAGACCGGGCAGAAACGATTCCTGATCGCCTAGTCTTGCGGGTCTGCCGGAAAAAAGGTAAGTTAGTGGCGTTTTCCTTCGTCGGACGTACACAGGCGCGCACTCTCGTCACTGGGCGGGAACAATCTTGCGCATAGCCGATTCCCAAAATGGAGAGCCCTCGGCCCCAATCTTCACGAGATCGGGCGAGCAAACTGGTGTGCCTTTAGCCGACGCTGAGAACCACCGAGATTGGCCCGTTTTCTGGCGCGTGGAAGGCAGCCTGGCACATTTGACGGCGGTGCGTCCCATTGCCTATTTCACCTGGAACGCTCACACCTTCGCCGAGCGCTGGGCGCGCCGCGGAGGCCTTTTCCTGCAAGCGCTGGTTCGGCCAGCGTTGTATGCGAGCCACAGGGTGCTGGCGACCAGAGTCTTACACGTGCTTTTGCGCGGTGTGAGCCGCGACCGCCTGGATCTGCTCGGCGAAGAATACTTCCAATACGTGCTGAAGCGTCAGCTCAGGAGCGAAGGCGTGGAGAAGCTGCGCGAATGGATGACCCAGAATGGGCAAGTCGTCCTCGTCAGCCAAGGCTTGGATCACGTCATGCGGCCGCTGGCGCAGTACCTGGGGGTCGAAAGGATTGTGGCCAACCGGCTGGAGTTCCGCAATGGTGTTGCCACCGGCCGTTTGCTCAACCCGGTTATACGTCCGCGGGGGCCGTTGGCGATTCTCGGGGGCCGCCAAGCAGCTGGGCGCCTCAGTGCCGAGCAATTGCTTGGTGACCTGGGACTCGAAAAACATCCAGATCACCTAGCCGACGCTATTTCCCCGGCAGAAAGACAATCTCCTCAAAATCACAGCCCGTTAGTTGTGTTTGACCGGCAGCCGGGGCGGTGTCTTTCGGTGCGCCAAGCGTTACGGGGGAAACAGATTCTGTTGCTGGGTGTCACAGGCTTCATCGGCAAAGTTTGGCTCGAGCACCTCCTTTCCGAAATTCCGGAGATTGGCAAGATCTATTTGCTGATCCGGCGGCAGCGTAACAGCTCGGCCCGGCGCAGATTTGAGAAGGTCGTAGAAGCCTCGCCAGTTTTCGACCGGCTGGAACAGCGCTATGGGAAAAACCTGAGCGCGTTTCTCGCGGAAAAGGTCGAGGTAGTGGAAGGCGATGTGACCCTGCCGGGACTCGGCCTGGATGCTAAAACCCGGCAGCGCCTGGCACGCGTGATCGATCTGGTTGTGAATAGTTCTGGTCTGACGGACTTCAATCCGGACCTCCGCGATGCCTTGGCCAGCAACGTCGAACCCGCAACACATCTGATTGAGTTTCTCCGTGCGTCCGATCATGCCGCGCTACTGCACCTTTCTACCTGCTACGTCGTGGGCGCTCGCGACGGACGCGTCGCCGAAGATCTGAAACCGAATTACACGCCGGCAGGAGTCGAGGATTTCAGTGTCGAGCGAGAACTGCGTTCCCTACGGGAATTGGTGCGCAAAGTGGAAGAGCGCGCTCATAGTCCAGAAGTGGAAGCGGCGCTTCGCCGGCAGGCCTTGGGCCGCCTGCATGAAAATCAGCGGCCACCAGGGCGCGAAGTCGACGAGTTCATCCGGAAAAACCGGCAGCGCTGGGTACGAAACCGGCTCACGCGCGCGGCAACACGGCGCGCTCGAAGGCTGGGCTGGCCCAACACGTATACGTTCGCGAAGAGTCTGGCGGAGTCGCTGCTTGCGACGCGAGGCGCCGGTCTGCCCATCGCGGTGGTCCGCCCCTCCATCGTGGAGACCTCGATAGAAGAGCCCTTTCGAGGATGGAACGAGGGGATCAACACGTCCGCGCCTCTTTCCTACCTCTTGGGGACTTATTTCCGGCAGTTGCCCTCAAATGAACGTAAACGGCTGGACGTGATCCCGGTGGACATGGTCTGTCGCGGCATGACGCTAATCGCTGCCGCGCTCGTCGAGCGGCGTCATAAGCGTCTCTACCAGCTGGCTACATCCGCGGACAATCCTTGCAATATGGGGCGCTCCATCGAGCTGACCGCGCTCGCGCATCGCAAGCACTATCGCGCTCAGCAGGGTCTGGAGCATTGGGTCCGCATGCGCTTCGATACGATTCCGGTCTCCAAGCAGCGCTATCGGAACTTATCGGTTCCGGCGCAAAAGTTCGTCGTGCAAGGCATCAACCGGGCCGCGTCGGCTCTTCAGTTCAGACGCCCGCCGCTGGCCAAAGCGGAACGGGATCTCGAGCGCGTCGAGAAACTCATCGAGCTCTACGAGCCATTCATTCTGCACAACGAGCAAGTTTTCGAGTGTGATAATGTCCAATTGCTCTCCGCTCTCCTGCCGGCGGAGGAACGCCACCAATTTGCCTACGAACCCGAGATCATCGACTGGTGGGATTACTGGATCAATATTCACATTCCGGCGCTGCGCAAGTGGTGTTATCCGCTGATCGAAGGGCATGCGCTGGAAAGTGCTCAACGCCGCGAGTTCCACCTGCCGGATGCGGCGGATGGGCCATCGCAGATTGACGCCAACGGCGCCTGAGCTACATGGCTATCTTTCTCACCGGCGCAACCGGTTACATCGGATCCTATCTGGCCGCAGGACTTCTCGACCAGCATGGCGAATCGCTGAATCTGCTGGTTCGCGCGGAAGACAGCCAGGAGGCGCAGCGCCGCCTGTGGCGCTCTCTGCAGCTGCACTTCGACTTTCCCGTTTTTCGCGAACATCTCTCGGCACGCATGCGCATTTTCTGCGGCGATCTGACCTCTCCACATTTCGGGCTCAATGACGAGCAGTACGACCTGCTGGTCGCGTCCACGGACTCGGTGCTGCATTGCGCGGCCTCACTCAATCGCAGATCGGAAAAAAGCTGCCTCAACGTAAATCTGCGCGGCACGCTGGAGGTCATTCAGCTCGCGCGCCGGGCTCATGACGCGCATGGGTTGCGGCGCTTCAGTGAAGTGAGCACTGTTGCCGTGGCGGGCCAGCGGCGCAACGAGCAGGTGAACGAAGATAGCGCCATCGATTGGGATCGCTCCGACTATGATCCCTACGCGCGCACAAAGAGATTCGGCGAGCACTTGGTGCGGGAACTGCTCCCGGACGTGCCTCGAACGATTTTCCGTCCCAGCATCGTGCTGGGAGATAGCCGCCGGCCGGAAACCACGCAGTTCGACATGGTGAGGGCTTTCGTTTTTTTGGGCGGCCTGCCCGTGCTGCCATTTCGTCCCGACGACTGCGTCGATATCGTACCCGTCGATTATGTGGCGGACGCGATTGTCGCTTTGCACCAACGTCCTCGCCCGAAATACGAGATCTATCACCTCTCTTCGGGGGTGAATTCGGAGAGCTTTCGAGAATTAACGGCGGCACTCGCGGAGGCTCGTGGCAAGATGAAGCCATTGTTTTGGCCTGAGCTAGAGGCTCCATTCCGCGCAATTGTGGAACGGCTCTCCCGCCGCCGCGATAATTTGGGTTACGCAGCTTCACTGTTGGAGGTGTTTTTGCCCTATCTTGTGTGGAACACGGTATTCGATAATACGCGCGTGGTGGCTGAGCTGAGGCGCGCTCCCGCGCCATTTTCCTCTTATTGTTTTTCGTTGTTTCGGTATGCGAAAGAGAACCGATTCCGCTATCCCTACCGCGATTGGCCGGGCGGACTGGAGAAAATGTTTGCCGATGATGCTCGCACCGAACATTCCATTGCCGGAGGATCTCAGCGATGATGGATTTCATGCTGGAGGCCTGGGTCGCCTTGCTGATCGAAAGAGCCAAACTCGAGTGGATTCTGGGCTTCGGCCGTGCGCGGCGGCCCGGAGAGCGCTTGAAGCTGCTGCTCGCCTGCTATGCCGGCGCGCGCAACACCGGTTCTGATCTTCGCGTAGAAGAGACGATCCGGCAGATTCGGCATATCCTGGGCGCGGAAAGGGTGGAGCTGAGTGTCACAACGCAGAATTTTGATCTGACGCGCGGTTATTTTCCCGGTGCCACCCAAGTCAAGCTACCGGACATCTTCCCAGCTTTTCTCTATCGTCAGGTGCGGAGGAACGACGGCGCCATCGCGTGCGAGGGCTCCATGTTCAAGAGCACGTGGGCCGATGCGTTGACGACGATGATGGTGGGAAGTTTGGGTCTCGGCGTAGCGCAGAACAAGCTTTCGGTGGGCTACGGTGGAGACGCCGACCGCATGAACCCGATGCTCGCTTGGATGTGCCGGCGGTATTGCCGCCAGTCGTTCGTAATCGCGCGAAGCTCGGGATCACAGGCGGCGCTTCGGGAGCAAGGTATTCCCGCCGAACTTGGCACGGATACAGCGTGGACTTTTGAGTCCAATGCGCCTGAATTCGGCCGCCACGCGCTCCGCCAAGCAGGCTGGGATGGGGTCACGCCGGTGCTCGTCGTGTGCGCCAGCGATCCTTTCTGCTGGCCTGTGAAGCCCTCGCTGGCGAAGTATCTGGCGCGCGTACTGACGGGCGCCTACAAAGAAAGTCAGTATCGCACGATCTATTTCCACAAGTCCGGGCCGAAGGTCGACGCCGCGTTGAACCGCATGCTTACAGGAATGAGCAAAGCGGTGCACGCATTCCGGCAAAGGCGCAAAGTGTTCCCTATCGTGGTGGGCACCGAACAGATCGACAAAAAAGCCTGCTTGGAGGTTGCGAGGCAACTGGGAGGCTTGCCCGTATTCACCTCGGACATGTACGACATGCACCAACTGGTGAGCATTCTACGGACCGGCCAGATGGTGGTTTCCTCGCGTTATCACGCCATCGTGACCACGATGCCGAGCTTGGTGCCCTCGGCCGGCATCGCCATGGATGAACGCATTCGCAATCTGATGCAAGAGCGCGGCCAAGAAGACCTGCTGGTGAACGTGGATGATAGCGAGCTCGAGCCGAAGTTGATCGCCGCGATGGAACGGCTGTACACCGACGCAGACTCTATTCGCGACGCCATGGGACGCACGGTGGTTCAAAATCTCAAGCGCATGGCGCGCATGGGCGTTTTCTTTGAACGAGCCGTGCACGAATGCTACCCGGAATTCCCCATCCAGGGTGGCATAAGGAGCTGGGAGGATTATCTTCCGCCGTTACATCCAGGCCTGAGGCGATTGGTGGAGTTGTACGACGGCCGCGCCCAAGCAATGGCGGCGAACTGAAAGCGCGAGAATTCCGCAGTGAATTTTCTGCAGAACATTTTTGAACGCCTCGCGGGCATGCCGCAACGCATGGTGCTCGAAGAGATGCGGCCTGCGGGCCGCGTCTCTGTAACCGCTGGCGCACTGCTCGAACGCATCAAGGTGGCTCGCACATTTCTCGCTGCAGGCGGTCTGCGTAAGGGAGACCGCTGCGCGCTGCTGGCGCCAAACAGCATCCAGTGGGCCGCTCTGGATCTGGCGGCGATGGCCGATGGGATCCTGGTTGTGCCGCTTTATTCGCGGCAAGCGCCCGCCGAACTCGCGGCCATGATTCGCGATGCTCAGCCAACCGTGATCTGTTGCGGGGACGCGGCGTTGCAGGATGCTCTTCGCGCGGCATGGCCGGGTGCACCGCGCACGGTGCTGCTGAAAGAAATCTTCGCAGCGCCGCGAGGGGCCAGTGCGGGAAATGTCTCTCACGGGCCTGTTCCGCTGGCCGATTCTGATCCGGTCACGATTATTTACACCTCCGGCACTTCCGGGGAATCAAAGGGCGTGGTGCTCAATGTGGGCAACGTCACGTATATGCTCTCCTGCACCACGGCGCGGTTCGCACAGCTGATGGGCAGGCGCGTGGAGCCGGATCGCGTGTTTCATTATTTGCCGTTCTGTTTTGCGGGATCCTGGATTCTGCTGCTCTCCAGCCTCTTGCGCTTGAGTGAATTGCGGCTCTCGACTGACTTAACCCGTTTGGCGGATGATCTGCGCGAGGCCGCACCCGACTATTGCCTCAATGTGCCGCAACTGCTCGAGCGCATGCGGTCAGCCGTGGAGGGGCAGATCGCGAAGCGCGGTGGAATTACTAATAAGATATTTGCCAGGGCGAAGGCGGCTTCGCTTGGGAGCGGCAACGGGACAGGGGGAGGCGTGTCGCTGCTGCTCGCGCGGAACTTGATTTTCCCCGCCATCCGCAAAAAGCTGGGGCCCAATCTCAAGGCCTTAATCTGCGGTTCGGCGCCGCTGGCGCTGGAAACGCAACTTTTCTTTCAAATGCTCGGCATTCCCGTGTTACAGGTCTACGGTCTCACGGAGACAACGGCCATTTGCACCATGGATGATCCGGGGCGCGCGGAGCCGGGCGCCGTCGGGCCGGCCATCCCCGGCATGCAGATGAAACTAGGCGATCAGGGCGAAATTGTGGTACGCGGGCCGAATATTTTTTCAGGTTATTGGAACCGGCCGGACGAGACAGCCAAGGCGCTGTCGAACGGCTGGTTTCACACCGGCGATCAGGGCGAGCGAACTCCCGGCGGGAACTGGCGGGTCGTGGGGCGGCTGAAAAACTTGCTGGTCCTCGGCTCCGGCCATAATATTGCGCCGGAACCCCTGGAGGAGACATTGGTGCGCGCGATTCCCGCGGCACAACAGGTGGTGCTGTTTGGCAATGGGCGCAGTTTCTTATCAGCCCTGGTGACCGGCGACGTAATGCTCGATGAAGTGGAAGCGGCAATTGCCAATCTGAATTTGAGTCTCCCGCATTATCGTCAAATCCGGGCGTTTCATATGGAACCGCAGCCGCTGACGCTCGAAAGCGGGCTCCTGACGGCCAATGGCAAATTGCGCCGGGATGCCATTGCCGCGCACTTCCGTGATGCCATCGAATCGATGTACCGCAAAAATCCATCGTGACCGCTCCCAAGGTTCATCTTTCCGAGAAAACGAAGACGCTTTCCTGGGAGCTGAAGGACGGCACGATCGAGCTTGCGCTTCATCACCCGCCTTGCAACGAGATGGGCACAGCGATGCTGGAGGATCTGGAGCAATTTGTCGCCACGCTCGAATCGGCGGAAGGAAAGGCGGGCGCCTTGATCGTATACAGCCGGCAAGAAGCAGGATTTTCAGCCGGCGCCGATCTGCGGGAGCTTTATGCGGCTAGCCTGGGGCTGACGGCCGCCGAACGCGTTTCCGGCGTACGCACATTTCTCGAACGCATGCATCGCGTCCTGAACGCCATCGATGCTTCACCGCTGACCACGATTGCCGCGGTGCATGGTGTTACGTTCGGTGGCGGCTTCGAGCTGGCGCTGGCTTGCGATCTGATTATCGCGGATAAGATGGCGCGCTTTTGCTTCCCGGAGCTGCGTCTCGGGCTCATCCCCGGATTCGGCGGGATTCCGCGATTGCGGCGTGATACCGGCAACGGCGTCGTGCGCGACCTTCTGCTTACTGGCCGCGGCATAAATGCGGCGAAGGCGATGGCCGCAGGGCTGGTGAGCCAGGTGGCTGGCGAAGGAGAAGCTTTACAAGTAGCGCGTGCGACCGCCGCGCAAGCGGGCAAATTCAATCGGACGACGAGTGCGGCGGCGAAGCGCTTCCTGAAACCCATTCCGCACGAAGAACTGCGGCGCGAGATCGACCTGTTTTGCGAGCTCTTCGAGCGGTCCGCAGTGATGGAGGGGCTTCGCAAATTCGTGGAGCATACGGGCGCGCATCCTTACTTGCCCTAATCGCGCAGATCAGCTCCCAGAATGTAAAATAGCTTCCCATGAAGACGCTCGAGCAGACCACGGAGGAAATTCTGGGCTTGGCCGCGCGGCATTTCAAGATTCCGCGTGAAGAACTTGCGCCCAGCGACGATTTTTACAAGAAGCTGAAGATTGATAGTCTGCGAGCGCTCGAATTGATCACCCGGCTGGAACATCACTTCGCTATCGAACTTCCTGACTATGAAGTCCAAGGCGTGACCGATTTTCGCACCCTGGCCAGCCGCATCCAAGCAAGGCTGTAATTGGCATGCTCGATTTGAGCCAATACGAATCGCTCGGCGCTGCTCTGAGGAGCGCAATCGAGCGTTGGGCTGAGGAAGTCTGCCTCATCGAGGCAGATCGAGAGCAGGAACGCTGCCGCTTGACCTATCGGCAGTTTGGCGACGCGGCGCTTCGAGTCGCGGCGGGCTGGCAAGAAAACGGATTTGCTCCCGGCCATCGCGCGGCGATCCTGATGAGCAATCAATCCAAATGGCTGATTTCGGCCTATGCCGTTTTCTTTTGCGGCGGCGTGCTCGTGCCGCTCGATTATAAGCTGACGCCGGGCGAACACCTTGCGCTGCTGGCCCACTCGAAATCGCGTGCGCTGATTGTGGAATATCCAATCTGGCGCGCCTTGAGTCAAAGCGGTTCCTCCGCAACCCGAATCGAAACCACCTTAGTCACGGAGGCTCCCGCGGGCGCAGATCTCGCGGGCGCGAAGCGATGGGAGGAGTTTCGCGGCGAAAAAGCGCCGGAATTTCGGTCGCGAAAACGGCAGGACGCCGCTTGCATCGTGTACTCCTCCGGAACCGGGGGACGTCCGAAAGGCTGCGTGCTGACGCACGAAAATTATCTCGAGCAATGCGCTGCGGTTTCTCCGCTGTGGCCGTTTTGGCCTGGCGCACGCTACCTCAGTATTATTCCGACCAATCACGCCATCGACTTCATGGGCGGCTTCGTCATGCCGTTTACGGGCGGTGGAACCGTGGTGCATCTGCGCACTTTGCGGCCGGAATACATTCGCGAAGCGTTCACGCGATACAAGATCACCTACATGGCGGTTGTGCCGCTGATCCTGAAAAATCTGGAGCGCGGCTTGCGCGAGCGGTTTGCCGCGTTGCCCCCAATAAAGCGGCGCTTGTGGAATGCACTGGTGCGTGTGAATCGCCTCGCGACTCGCCGGCGTCCCAGGCTACAGTTGAGCCGGGTGCTGCTGAAGAAGGTTCACCAGGCGTTTGGCGGCGAATTGCGCGCGCTCCTGGTTGGGGGCGCCTTCACCGAACCTAAGACTCTGGAATTTTTCCACGATCTCGGGATCCAGATCGCCAACGGTTACGGTTGCACGGAGGCGTGCACGGCCATCACAGTGAACGATATGAAGCCCTTTCGGCCCGATACCTTGGGCAAGCCGGTAACCGGAATGCAAGTACGCATTATCAATGCTGGGGCGGATGGTGTGGGTGAAGTGGCGGTGCGCAGCAAGACCGTCATGTCACATTATCTGGACGATCCAGAACTGACGGCAGAAACGATCGTGGACGGCTGGTTGCTGACCGGAGACCTGGGAAAAATCGATGCCAGCGGGCATCTGCAACTCCTCGGGCGCAAGAAGAACATGATCGTCACAGCCGAAGGGAAAAATATTTATCCGGAAGACATCGAGAATGTGTTCGAGAGCCTGCCCGTAAAAGAGTTTTGCGTCTTTGCGGCAAATTACCTGTGGCCGCAGCGCACCATGACCGGCGAGCAGCTCGTGCTCGTCGTCCATGCGGATCCAACCCAAAACGTAAACGGCGCCATAGGCGGCGAGCTCGAGCGCCGCAATCAGCGCCTTCTGCCCTACAAACGTGTCAGCGGATATATTCTCTGGTCTGAGGATTTCCCGCGAACCGCCTCGCTGAAAATTAAACGAAGCATTCTGGCCGAACAGATCGGCCGCCAACTGGACCGCAGCGCTGTGCAGCCCCTGTGAGCGACACCTTTCTCGCCATCGTCAATCCAGCCGCGGGCGGGGGGCGCTGCGGCAAACTGGCCAAAGCGGCGCTTGAAAAACTGCGCGCGGCCGGAGTGGAGTTGCAGGTGGCAGAGACGTCTGAGCCCGGAGACGCGACGCGGCTGGCACGGCTCGCGTATGCGCGGGGACTGCGCCAATTCATTGCCGTCGGGGGAGACGGGACCGCATACGAGATCGTGAATGGGCTTTTTCCGGAAGCTGAGGGGGCCGGGAAGCCGCTTTTGGGTTTCCTGCCGCTGGGCACGGGCAACTCCTTCCTTCGCGATTTCACCAGCAACGGCGCGGAATATGCCAAAGAAGCCATCCTAGCGCGCAGGAGGATTGCGAGCGACGTGCTTTGCCTGAAGCATTCCGGCGGCAAGCTTTACTTCATCAATCTGCTCAGCGTGGGGTTCACGGCCGATGTGACGGCGGCGGCCAATCGCCGCTTTAAGGGGCTCGGCGAACTCGGGTACTTGCTCGGCGTGCTGCAGTGTCTTGCGCCGCTCAGGCGCCGGGCTTTTCCTTTGCGCGCAGACGACGACATTGAGTTCGACCGCCGGCGCTGCCTTTTTCTGAGTTTCAATAACAGCCAATATACCGGTGGCAGGATGAAGATCGCGCCGCAAGCCTCCACGGCCGACGGTTTGATCGAGTACGTTCGCTGGGGCCCGATCGGAAGGATCGGCCTGCTGCGGAACCTGCCGACGCTGTTTGATGGGACGCACATTGGCCACCCGCTCGCTTCGCGCCGCGGCGTACGGCGAATCGAATTCGCGCTGGACACACCGGTGGATGTAATGATTGACGGGGAGGTGCTCACACTGAAGTGTGAGAGCGTGGAAGTGCTTCCCGGAGGCTTGGACGTCCTGGTATGAGCGTTCCGCCCGAAAATTGCCGCGCTAACGCGAATTCTGCTGCGGCCGCAAGCCAGCTCTCGATTTATCTATGGATACGGAGTTTTTTTCGGTGGGCGTTGGCCGGAGCCTTCTTCTTTTCCTTTTGTCCTGTGCTCATTCTGCTGGGGATCTTCGTAGATCCTCGGAAGAACGACGGAGCCCAGCGTTGGTTATCGCGCAACGTGGTACGGCTGGCCGGGGCACGCGTGGAAGTTCGGCGCTCACCGGGATTTGATCCACAGCGGGTTTGTTTTTTCGTTTCCAATCACGTCAACCTTTTTGATCCATTTGTGCTCTACAGCGTTATTCCTCAATTCTTTCGCGGCCTCGAGCTCGAGTCGCATTTCCAAATCCCGGTATATGGCTGGCTGATGAAGCGCTTCGGCAACGTGCCGGTTCCGGAGGTGAACCGGCCTTCCGATCTGAAACGGATGTGGCGCTTGACTCGCGCGAGCCTGGATCGAGGCGTCAGTCTGATCGTGTTCCCAGAAGGCGGCAGGACAATCACGGGGCGTGTAGGTCCATTTCGCGATGGCATCTTTCGCATGGCGCGGGATTTCGGAACGCCCATCACGCCCGTGAGCATTGTGGGCTCGTTCACATTCAATCGAAAAACGAGCTGGATGCTGCGGCCTTCGACAATCGTCGTGTGTATTCACGAAACGATCGAGACGGAAGGCTGCAGCAGGGGAGAACTGGCCGAGCTACGCGATGTCGTGTGGAGGGCCGTGGCGGGACCGGTTCATGCTTCCATGGGCGAGGCGCTCATCACGGAGCGCGAACCGCAGGCGGAGGCAAAGATTTAAACAACCAGGTGAATTCCCGGCAGCGTGCGGCCGGCTTTCGTTTCTTGCCAGGTATAAACAATGCGGTGAATCACCGTAATCGTCGAAACCACGGCGATCACCCACAGGGCGGGCGCCATGCGGTCGAAGGTGCCTCCCAGTATGAGCAGCACAAGCCGCTCGGGCCGTTCCATGAATCCTACTTTGCAGGTGGGAATCAGGGATTCGGCGCGGGCGCGTGAGTAACTCACCATGACCGATCCCGCGGTGGCCACGGCGGCCAGGATTACGTAGGAGGCCCTTCCATTAACCGCATAGTAAACAAGAAGGCCCATGTACAGAGCCATGTCGGAGTAGCGGTCGAGCGTGGAATCGAAAAAGGCCCCAAATGCGGTAACGCGCTGCTCGCGCCGAGCCACCTGGCCGTCGAGAATATCCAGAAAGCCGGCCAGGAAGATCACCGCCGCGCCTGACCGGAACATGCCTTCCGCAAAAAGCAGCGCGGCCCACAGGTTCACGAACAACCCGAAGGCCGTAAGGACGTTGGGATTGATGCCCGTGGCGGCAATGGCGTCGACAATCTTTTCCAGGAGCCAACGACTGCCCTCTCCAATGGAACGAGTAATCATGCGCGCGGTAGTCCCTGTTCGGTGGGGATCATACGTCACCCGCCGCGCGCTCTCAAGCGGAAGCTCGCTGCAGGAGCTGTTATCAGTCCAATGCGCGGGTAGGAAGCTCGGCGGTTTCCGCATCGCTTTCCCGTGTAAAGATAAGCCGCTCATCGGGAGGTAAGGCGGGACGATGTCTGTGATTGATTTTTGCTTTGGACGGCCCCTGCGCTCCTCCGAAGAACGCGCGGAAAGACTCGGAGCCGCGGCGGGGATACCGGTCTTCGGACTGGACGCGCTCAGCTCGGCGGCTTACGGGCCCGAAGCCGCCCTGGCTCTGTTAATTCCTCTGGGCGCCGCGGGCATTTCGTACATCTTGCCGATAACAATCAGCATCGTCATTTTGCTGCTGATCGTCTACTTCTCCTATCGGCAAACGATCGAAGCTTATCCGCAAGGCGGCGGCTCCTACACCGTAGCAGGGCAAAACCTCGGTCCCTTTGCCGGATTGCTGGCAGCCACGGCATTGATGATCGACTACGTTCTGACCGCGGCGGTGGGAATCTCGGCGGGCGTGGGCGCGCTGGTCTCGGCGATACCCAAGCTTCAACCGCATACGCTGATGCTGTGCCTGGCAATTTTATTGCTCATCACGCTCGTGAATCTGCGCGGCTCACGCGAAACGGGCGCCGTCTTTATGCTGCCCACGTATCTCTTTCTGGGCACGCTTGGAACGACCATCGTGGCGGGAATCGGCAAGGCCATCCTGTCAGGTGGCCATCCGACGCCGGTCGAAGCGCCTCCGGCATTACCTGCGGCCACCGCCGCGGTGGGCCTCTGGCTTTTGCTCAGGGCGTTCGCCAGCGGTTGCACGGCCATGACCGGCGTGGAAGCCGTGAGCAATGGCGTCACCGCCTTTCGGGAGCCGGTGGTGCAAACCGCGCGGCGGACGCTTACAACGGTCATTGCGCTGCTGGCGATCATGTTGCTGGGCATCGCCTATCTCTGCCGGGCCTATCAGATCGGCGCAGTGGAACCGGGGCCTGGATACCAGAGCGTGCTTTCGCAACTTACCGCAGCCGTGGTCGGACGCAACGTCTTCTATCTGATCACGATCGGCTCGGTGCTGCTGGTCCTCTCCTTCTCGGCAAATACAGCCTTCGCGGATTTTCCGCGCCTGTGCCGGCTGATTGCGCAGGACGGCTATCTTCCCGTTCCGCTGGCTGAGCGCGGCCGCCGGCTCGTGTATACCTGGGGAATCACCACGCTGGCCCTGCTTTGCGCGGCATTGCTGATTTTGTTTGGCGGCGTGACCGATCGCCTGATTCCGCTTTTCGCCGTCGGCGCCTTTCTGGCGTTCACGCTGTCGCAAGCGGGAATGGTGGCGCACTGGAGGCGCAAAGGCGGTTCGCGCCTGGCCATCTCCCTGAACGCCCTCGGCGCGGTCGCCACTGCGGGGACGGCAATCATTGTGACCGTAACGAAGTTCTTGGCCGGGGCTTGGATCACCACGCTGCTGATCCCGCTCATTATGATTATGATGTTCTCGATTCGCCGCCACTACGATCGTGTGCGCGCGCAAATCGCGCACGCGGGCGCGCTTGATTCAAGTGAGGTAAGGTCTCCTATTGTCGTGATGCCCATGATGGCTTGGACCAGAGTTTCCCGGGCCGGATTGCAATTTGCTTTCAACATTTGCTCGGAAATCCACGTTGTGCATGTCAGCACCGACGAAAACAAAGATGAGTTTGTCAGAGATTGGCGCAAGGTGGTGGAAGGGCCGGTCCGTACCACTGGACTACGCATGCCCGAGTTGAAAGTTCTGAAGTCGCCGTATCGATTTGTGATCACGCCGATTGTGGATTATGTCTTGGAGTTGGAAGCGAAAAACCCGGGAAGGCAGATCGCGGTCATCGTTCCGGAACTGGTCGAAAGACACTGGTATCTCAATTTTCTTCACAATCAGAGGGCCACTTGGCTCAAAGCAGCCCTTCTGATGAAAGGGAACCGGCGCATCGTCATAATCAATGTGCCGTGGTATATGGATTAGCGGCCCCCCCGAGCGCGGTACAAGCGCCCAAGTCTCTTCACAGATCCGCTGTTTCGGCTATGCGGTGTCCGTTTCAACGACCGCCTTCAATCCAGCGCCGCTCTGCCTTTGGGCCGCCCTACTTGGCGAAAATCAGCAGCGTGAAAGTGTTCGGTATGATCGCGGGCCGTGGCCGCGGATTTTCCGGTGTGGCCGCGGGAGCCGGACCAAATTCCGCCGTGACCGTATAGATGTTGTGATTGCTTGTGTCCAGCGCCATGGTGCGTGCGCCAGTTTGCGTCTTGATTGTATCCACCACCGTATATTTGTCAGGCGAATCCTCGTGCGCCGCCGTAATCGTCCCGTCACCGCAAGAAGAGAATGCCACAGCGGCGCCCGCATCGAACCAGGTCGAGTCGATGCCATTCCCAATCGGTATCTTGGCAACGGATTTTCCCGTGGTGTAATCAACGACCACCATCTGTTGGTTGTGGCAACCGACGAACAGCCGCTTGTGCTCGGTATCAATGGCCAGGCCGCTGGGAGATTCGCAGCCCTCAATGGGCCTATTGTTGAGCACCTTGAGGGCCTTGGAGTCAAACTCGACGAGCAGAGTTTTGTCTTCATTGTTCACGAAGATGTGCCCCTGACCATCGGCGGCCGCCGCTTCGGGCTTGCCGCCAAGCGGAACGGTGCCCGCCACCTCGCCGGTCTTCGCGTCTATGCCCGTAGCGTCCTGGCTGCGGGCATTGAAGACGAAGACGCGCTTCGACGCGGGATCGTAGAGATAGCCGTCGGGGCCCTGAGCTGCCGGCAGAGGAACCTCCTTGATCACCTCGAGAGTTTTTAGATCGAAGATGGTTACGGAATTCGATTGCCCGTTACTGCTGAATCCTCGATTGAGTTCCGGCACCAGCGCGGCGCCGTGCGTACCCTTCAAACTGGGGATATCGCCGACGACTTTGCCGTCGGGATCTACCACCATAATATGCGTGCCGCGAGAGATGAAGACGCGATGGGTTGCAGGGTCGGCGTTGACGTAGTCCCAGCCGCCTTCCCCACCCAGGACAACTTTCTTTACCAAGTGGTAGCCCGAAGCCTGCGGCGCGGCGAGCGCGTATGCCACGAATGCAGCGCTGCCAGCAATTAACAGAACGGCCCAAAGAGTTCTGCGCATAACACACCTCCGTGTCAATTTTCGAGGTCTCCGACTTGCGCCGGCTTGTCGCTGGAGCTATAGACGCGAGCGAAGCCGCCCCAGTTCCGCCTATTTTTGATTTCAGGCGGAGTAGAGCCATCGCGCCAGGTCCAGATTGTGCTGGAAGTAATCGCCGGGCGGCGTGTTGTTTGCGTGATAGACCAACAGAGGGATGTCTTGTTCGTGCTCGGATCCATGTGAGCGAAGCCCGCTCGAGAAATTCTCTTGTTCCGTGTCCATTTCTCCAAAGAGAGTGTCCTTATCGCCGCACACGACCAGATCTCCAATGCGCGACGCCATCAGCCTGTATTCGTGGGCGGCCGCTTCGCGCGTAAGGACCCGCTCGCACCCTTTTAGCCGGCTCAGAATTGCGCGAACCCTCTCCGCATCCTGAGGACTCTTAAGGTAGACATATGCGGCTCCGGAGCAGCCGCGGTTGTGCTTCACGTAGCGGTCGCGGCCCGCGGAAAAGGCCTTCCGGAGCGAAACTCCGCGACGGGCGCAAACCTTCTCGAGATCGTAGCAGCGGGTTTTGGCGTTCATGCCATGGTCGGCGGTGAGAAAGAATGCCGCATCGGGTGCGGCGTTCATCGCCTGTCCGAAAAGTTCGTCCAGGCGCTCCAGGTGCTCTTTGGATTCGGGCGCCTCGGGAGGCCACATGTGCATGGCATAGTCCGTTGTGTGGACGTAAAGGCAACCGATATCCGGACGATTCCGCAGAATATCGATGGCGGCTCGCAGCAGCCAATAATTGATTTCCCTGCTGTAGATCATTGGTGCGGGGCCGAGCCGTTGCACCCATTCCGGAGTTGGCTCTTCGGCCGTCAGCACGATTTCCGCCCCTCGGAGGAGAAAGGTGACCGTCTTAGCCTTGCTCGAAAGGAGCGCCGACTTCACACCATGCTTGGCGGCTCGTTCAAAGAGCGTGGGGGCGAGCAAGAGTTCGGCCGATTCCATGTAGTCCTCTACCCCGCGTTTTTCATCGAAGTATGAGTTTCCGGTGATGCCGTGTACCTCTGGCCAAACCCCGCAGCAGATGGAGGCATTATTGACGTTCGTAACCGAAGGCATTAAGCCCTTTACAGATTTGTAGAGCCCGTCGCGTCTCCATTGTCCGAGAACGGGCATCTTGCTTTCCGCGAGGTACTCGGGCCCAAAACCGTCGAACATAATCACGACGTTCCTTTGCAGGGAACTCGGCCTACCTTGTCCTCGCGGGACACACCCCAAGGCTGCGGATGCCGCGAAGGCTACCCCGTATTTGAGAACGCTTCGGCGAGTGGTGAGGCGGGTCATGGATGTCGTCTGTCTGCAGAGTCGATGTCGTGGAGCCTCAATCGATCGCGAAGCAGTAGAAGAGGCCGGCGCCGCCAGTGCTCGTCAGATCCTCCTGACTAGCCGACGGACCTACACCAGCGAGGCGAAGGCATGCTTATCCTTCGCCCCTGCCTCAAAAACGAAAAAGAGAATCGCTGAGGAGAAGATCGAACGGCTCTTCTCCTCGCTGATCACCGATTCAATGAGACTTTTTGGCCTTTTTTGACTTCGACGAAGGCGAGGCGATTCACGCCGCTCTCCGTCAACCACAGGTTGCCGTCCGGGGTATGAACCATATTGCGCACTACCCCGCCGCCTCCCGGAATGGGCCAACTCTGGAATTTATCCGTCTTAGGATCGAAGCGCAGGAGCATGTTCGGTTGGCTGTTCGATTCCACGTACCAGATAATATTTCCGACGGCTGTAATGCCGTAAGGCTGCGACTTGGGCCCGCTCGGCGACGGCCACTCTCCAGTGACTTTGCCGGCCTTGGTATCCAACCGGCCCAGGTAGCCGCGAGAATAATCGGAGTACCACACCGCATCGTCTGGAGTGATGGCGATGCGCCGCGGCCGCGAATCTTCATGCGGCAAAATCCATTCATGGATCTCCAGCGTATCGGGATCAATGCTGGCGATCTTATTGCTCCCAAATTCGCAGAAGATGGGCACCCCTTTCGAGCTGATGACCATCCCGTAGGGATTCGATTTGGGAGTGGGTGACGTTGCTAGCTTGATCTCACCGGTCTTGGGATCCAACCTTCCTACCATGTTGGCCGATTGCACCGTGAAATACAGGTAGCCATTGGGAGCAAACAGCAGGGTGTGCGGATCCTTGGCTTTCGGATCCGGCATGCGGTATTCGGTGGTCTCGCCAGTCTTAGGATTAAACTTGCCGATGTAACCCTTGAAGTTCGCGGTAAACCAGACGTTGCCGTCTTTGTCGGAAATGATGCCATGCGGACCGGAATTGGCCATCTTGGGGTGATATTCGGTGAATTGTTGCGTCTTGGGATCAAAGTGCCCCAGGATGTTGGCCATATGCCCGGAATACCAGGCGGTGCCGTCCGGGGCAAACATTGGATCATGAGGCCGCGAGCCTGGGGTGGGCACCACCCACTCCTTTATGGAGACGTCCGCGGGGCCGGGGACGGTCACTCCCGGAGGCAGTGGCTTGGCCGGAAAGTTCTTAGCCAAATAATCGAGCACGGTATTGAATTTGTCTGGCGGAACCGGAGCGCCGACGTTGACCATCTGGTGCAGAACGGTGTCCCAGTCCTCCCGGATATGCCCGGCGTTGGTCACTTGATTGAGTGAGTGGCAAACGGCACAAGCCACCTGCACGATCTCCTTGCCGTTTCCCTCGGGCAATTGCGCTTCCTGCTGATTTTGGCCTTGGCTCCACGCTCGGGGCGCAAGGCAGAAAAAGCTCACTAGCATCAAAGGCAGTAGCAATTTTGTTGACATAGCTTCTCCTGCGGTCAGAATCGGCTTCCGTCCGAACAACATTGCGCGTTTAGCATCGCCGGATACAGAAGTCAAGCGGCAGTATATCCTAGAAGAGCAGGGAATCGAGCAGGTCGCTGGCCCGCGGCCTTTTCACGGGAGAAGTCAGTAGGGCTTTTGTGAAGCCGGGACGTTATGCTCGACATCTTGAATGAGGTGCAGGAGTCGCCAGTGATGCGGAATCGTTTGTTGGTTTCGACCCTGGGCCAGCGCCCTGGCCACGGTACCCTCGTCGATGACATCACCATCGAAGATCCCAAGGCATATACCCAGCCATGGAACGTGCAACTCCAGTTCCAGTTGAAAGCCGGCGCGGAGCTTAAATGCAGTAAGCGATTTTTAGTTTTTAGAGCGATAGCCGAATCCGCAAATGCTTGAAAAAAATGGTGGGCCTGGGTTGACTCGAACAACCGACCTCACCCTTATCAGTTTGCTCGGCGGTTTGGGAACAGATGAAGCTGAGTGAGTACAAGTTGCACGACTGCAATCGCTTAACTGAAATTTTCGCGGATGACTGTTGCAGGCAGTTGCACCGGATTTGTGGCACTTAGATGGGCTAGCATGGCAGGGTTATGTCACAAAGCACGGCACAAGAATCAACTCAGTCCGGGATGAACCCCTTCGCTGCTGCAACCGACACTCCGACACTGTGAAGAAGTGTTTTTTCAACTGAAGCGACCCGCTCCTCTGAGTTAATGCACCTCAATTGAATCAACTTGCAAGACGGGCCAATCGCCCCTCTCCACACCATGCCGCATTCTGATTGGTCCAGTTGCTTTGACGTGTTTGTCTTGGAGTCTTGCGAATTCCTTGACAGGACCAGCCACTTCGATTGACCTCGTCGAGGTTCCGTTTATCTTCATCTCCGTATCTAAATGGATGGCCCAACCGGTAGTTTCTCCGCCAATACTCGCAACTTGGACCAGCGTTCCGGTGACCGTAACCGTTTCCGGTTTCTGGGCGGAATAAGTGCCGGCTCGTGCAAACAGCCAAATGCTGCACAGAGCTCCGCCGACGATCAGATGCCGCATCACCGCGCCTCCGATGATAGTGGAAACAAGCCCAAAGCATCCACCCGTCGCCCACAAGTTCGCTAAGAATTATGCACTTACGAAAGTACCCATCG
>WNGL01008472.1_pt1 | contig 20880 bp, 21 predicted proteins | sample 5400591 | NCBI WGS metagenome assembly WNGL01 (sample SAMN13153377, study PRJNA577476) | soil metagenome | isolation source: 80 cm soil or saprolite under Garry oak tree replicate 1 | place: USA:California | collected 2016-06-15 | reverse complement strand
GCGCTCCCACTTCTGGTGCTTCTTCTCTTCCGCGTATTCGTCGGGCTGATTGTGGCCGATGCCCGGGGCCTCGATGATGCCTGTCATCCTGCGTTCCTCTTGATCGGGTCGCTCCAACGCCGAACGTGGCCGCCGCCTGCCGACGAAACCAGCGCTGGCGTTGGTCCTTACGCGATTGTCACGGGGCGCGCAATGTCGCACGCCGGCGCCCGGCTGGAGCAGTTTGTGCTGCGAGCGCGCGCCGCTAGAATGCCCGCAACATCGGTTCGAGGCGCCCGCAACGATGTGTCACAGCAGGGGAATCGCCACCATGGCTATCGGGATTCTTGCGCGCGGCGCGACAGCGGCAATTCTCGCCGTCCTGCCGGGCTCGATCGGATGGGCCCAGAGCCCGGCCGAATTCTACCGAGGCAAGACTGTCGACCTCAACATCGCCTACAGCGTAGGCGGCGGCTACGACCTCTATGCGCGCCTCGTCGCCCGCCACCTCGGCAAGCACATCCCTGGCAATCCGACGGTGGTGCCGAAGAACATGGAGGGCGCGGGCGGCTTGCGGCTCGCCAACTGGCTCTATCAGGCAGCGCCCAGGGACGGGACTGCGCTCGGCGCCACCAGCCGCAGCGTCGCCTTCGACCCACTCCTCGGCAACAAGGCGGCCCAATACGACGCCTCGAAATTCAGCTGGATCGGCAGCGCGAACGACGAGGTCAGCGTCTGCGTCGCCTGGGAGACATCGGGCGTGCGAAGCTTCCAGGACCTCTTGACCAAGGAGCTGACCGTCGGCTCGACCGGCATTGCCGACGACACCTACCAGTTCCCCCGTTTCGTCAACAACGTTCTGGGCACCAAGTTCAAGATCATCACCGGCTATCCCGGCGGCAATGACGTGAGCCTCGCCATGGAGCGGGGCGAGGTCGGCGGGCGGTGCGGCTGGTCATGGTCGAGCGTGAAATCGATCCGGATGTCGTGGGTGACCGAGAAGAAGATCAGCCTGTTGATGCAGTTCTCGCTCGCCGAGCATCCGGACCTGCCGAATGTTCCCCTGGTCATGGATCTCGCCCGGACCGACGAGCAGCGGCAGATGTTCAAGCTCATCTTCGCCCGCCAGGTGATGGGCCGCCCCTACCAGGGGCCGCCCGGCATCCCGCCCGATCGCCTGCGCGCCTTGCAGCAGGCTTTCATGGAGACGATGAAGGACAAGGATTTCCTCGCCGAGGCGGAGAAGGCCCAGTTCGAGATCACGCCGGTCTCGGGCGAGGCGATCGAGAAGCTCGTCGCCGAAGTGCTCAAGACGCCGCCGGAGATCGCCGAGAAGGCGGGCGCGCTGGTGAAGTAGCTCTGCAGTTAGCTCCCAACGTGAGAATCTCGGTCTGACGTCTCGCGCAGGTATGCTCCCTCTCCCCATTTGGGGAGAGGGTTGGGGTGAGGGGGGCCGGATCTCTCGATAGATCGTGACCCCCTCACCCCCACCCTCATAGGCGCTAGGATAAGCTGGAGCCTCAATCTCTCCGTCGTCATGCCCCGCGCAGGCGGGGCATCCAGTAACCACCGAGCAAGCTATTGAAGCCAGGTAATGCCCCTTCCCGAGTTCGGTGGTTACTGGATCGTCCGCATTCGCGGACGATGACACCGAGAGAGGGCGTGTCCTAGGCTTAACCTAGCGCCTATGACCCCAACCCTCTCCCCTGCGGGGAGGGAGCATCCAATGACCTCCGATAATAATTCGCGCAAATTCAATGACTTAAATCTCCCTTACGAGGGATTACAATTTTTGGGCTGCATATAGGTAGCAAAAAATCGCGCCTCTCAGTCATCGCCGTTTCTTGCCGCCTTGCAGCGCCTGGTCGACTAGGCAGCGGATGGCCTCGGATCGCTTTTCGCCGCGCTCGCGCGCGAAATGGTCGATGGCCTTAATCATGTCAGGCGGAAACCGGACCCCGACAATGGGATGCCGTCCCGTTGCCGGCCGGCCGCGTTTTTTGTGTTTAACCGATATTGACGGGCTCATAGAATTGTGGTTTAACACAAATAGTCGGGGCCAAGCAAGGTTGCAGCCTTTCTTGACCCCTAACCCAAGCCACGGAGGTTCCCCATGGCCCAGGCTGAAATCGTGTCTATCGTGAGTCGCGAGGGGGAGACACCCCCGACCGACAATCCCCACACAACTGCCGGACGGGTGACCGCATTGCTTGCGGCGCAGGCCCGGCTCGCCGCCTATGTGGCGGCCAGGAAGCCGCCGCGGATCCTCGGGCTCGTCGCCACCACGGCCGAACTCGAGGCCCGCGGCGAATATCTCGACCAGCTCCTGCACCAGGTCGCTGACTATGTCGGCACGGTGGTGGCCGAAGCGGCCGAGTATTCCCCCTACGCCCTCGATCTCTCCTCGATCGAGGCGCTGTTGTCCGATCTCGGCGGCGACATCCGCGGCGAGTTCAACCGCTGCGCCGACAAGATGCGGGAGGACCAGGCCGCCGATCGCGCCTTCTCTCACGGGAGGGCCTGATCATGACAAAACTGTTCGAACCTGCCGAGATCACCTCGGCTTGTGCCGCGAGATCGATGAGGTGAACGCCAAAAGTCCGTTCGGATCGTGTCAATATTGCCTGGGAGTGGTTCATGGCGCCGCGAGCCAATTGGAAGGGCTACCTGAAGCTGTCGCTGGTTTCCTGCCCGATCGCCCTGTATCCGGCTTCGTCGAGTTCGGAGCGAAGGTCGTTCAATCGGATCAACAAGAAGACTGGTAACCGGCTCAAGCAGCAGAATGTCGACGCCGAAACCGGCGATGTCGTCGATCGGGAAGACATCGGCCGTGGCTACGAAGTTGGCCGGGGACAGTACATGTTGGTCGAGGAGGAGGAACTGGAGAAAATTCGGATCGAGAGCACCCACACGATCGAGATCGAAAGCTTCGTGCCACGGGCGGAAATCGACGAACGATACTTGGACAGCCCCTACTATATCGCTCCGACCGAGCGGGTCGGACAGGAAGCGTTCGCCGTCATCCGCGATGCCATTCGCGAACAGGGGATGGCCGCCCTGGGCCGTGTCGTAGTATCGCGCCGCGAACACGTCGTCATGCTCGAGGCGTTCGACAAAGGCCTCCTGGGCACCACGCTACGCTACCCTTACGAAGTCCGGGACCAGGCGGCCTATTTCGAGGATGTGCCGGATTTGAAACTGCCGGCCGAGATGAAAGCCCTCGCTGCTCACATCGTGCATAGCAAGGTGTCGCACTTCGATCCATCCAGGTTCGTCGACCATTACGAGACTGCGCTGGTCGAGATCCTCCGGGCCAAGCAGGCAGGGCGCGTGGTCGCAGCGCCCAAGGAGGAGCCGGGGCCGCAGCGGGTGATCAATCTGATGGACGCGCTACGCGCGAGCATCGGGGCTGAGACGAAGAAGTCGGCAGCGGCCAACACCAAAGGTCGGGCCGGCGGCGCCGCCAAGGGGAAAGCTGGACGCTGACGCGAGGCTGGGCTCGTCGTCACAGCCCAAGAACATCGGCGATTGCCCTGCCGATTTCTCTTGTGAAATCGGCAGGGCGGGCCGACTGCCGGCGCCCCGAGTTCGGGGACGAGCGCGCGCACCGCGGCTTCGTGCGGCACTGGGATGCTGAAGACCTCGGCCCCCGCTTCGATCCGGGTCAGCCGCTGGCGCCAGCCGGCAAAGGCGGTGTCCGGGGGGCGGCTCGCAGATTTCGCGCTCTGAGTGCAAAGGCGACCAGCGGCGTGACGTTCGTAGCGATGATGCAGACCGCCCACCTCTGGGAGGCGATGATCTTGCCTGCAGAGAGAAGCTGTATGCGGCGAGGCTACGGACAATCCTTGTCTAGCGAGAGATGTGTTCTGGTCACGTGATAATTATTTAAAAAACCTCGACAGGACGCCGCACAAATGACGCTCGTTGAAGATGATGATGTGGTCCAAACATTCGCGACGGATCGAGCCGATGAGGCGCTCGACATATGGATTCTGCCAAGGTGACCGCGGCGCGGTAACAACCTCGTTGATGCCCATCACCTGAACACGATCGCGGAAGGTCGGACCATACGATGCGTCCCGGTCCCGCAGCAGATAGCGGGGCGCGGTGTCCCAGGGAAAGGCCTCGGTCAGTTGGCGCGAAAGCCAGACTTGCGTGGGATCGTGAACGACCATCGGCTGTGGCGTTTCTGTTTCTCTGCCTCTCATGACCGGCGTATGATTGCTGACACTATTATCGAAATTCGCCCGCTGCGAAATGGAGGCTCAGAAAGAGCCACCATGCAGCGGCTTCGCATTTCGGTCAGCCGCACAAATTGGAAGAACCGGTAGCACCGCTGCCGCACCGAGTCGGTCTGCGCCGCGCTCGCCACAAAGGCTGCCAGTCGCCACAGGCAGATCGTTCCATCCCGCATGATCAAGAGCGCCAGCAGTGCGCGCGTCTGGCGCCTTGTGGCCGAGACCTCGATGTGTTTTGCTACGGCCGCGGATAAGGCGTGCGACAATATCGATTACATGATCGCAATCCTTGGCTGCCAGGCAAAGCATCGCCTTTATGAATCATCTCAACGCCTTATCCGACCGCGTCGAGTACTATGCTCATCGCCACCAACCAAGAATTGCTTCTGACGGGCACGCTTCTGATGGCTGCGTGCTACGGCGCAGGGGGGCTTTCGTCCCTGCTGGCGCGCTGGTCGGGTAGACTCGCGCTCGGCGTGGGTCACTTGGCCGCGCTTGCGGGGGCAGTGGTAGGCCTCGGCATTTCGCTCGGTATTCTCCTCGGCGACCCGGGCCGCACGTTGACCCAGCCGCTCCCAGTCCTCTTCCCATTCGCTCGGCTTTCGCTCTCGGTGGACGGGCTTTCGGCCTACTTCCTGCTCGTCATCTCCCTCGTAGCTGTCGCGGCGGCGATCTACGGTCCGGCCTACCTCCGGGCGCACTCGCCCGACGCAGGACCGGCGCGGCAGGCGGCGCAGGTGCTCGCGCTGAATGTGTTCCTGGGCTGCATGGCATTCCTTTGCTGCGCTGGTGACGCGCTGACCTTCCTCCTCTGCTGGGAAGGCATGACGCTCGCCAGCTACGTCCTCGTCGTCTCCGACGACCGGGATGGGGAGAACGCGCGGGCAGGGCTTCTCTACATGGTGATGGCCCACGGAGGAATGGCCCTGCTCCTCGTCGCATTCCTTGCCCTGACCGAGCCGGCTGGGGCATTCGACTTTACGGCCCTTCGCGCGGCAGCGGGTCAGCTCGATGGCACGACACGAACGACGCTGTTCTTCTTGGCACTCGGGGGCTTTGCCACCAAGGCCGGCGTGGTCCCTCTCCACGTCTGGCTCCCTCGCGCGCACCCTGCGGCCCCGAGCCACGTCTCGGCGTTGATGTCGGGCGTGATGCTCAAGGTCGCGATCTACGGGATACTACGCTTCGCCTTCGACCTCCTCGTCCCGGCCGCCGAGCCACTGCCATCCTCCTGGGGATGGACAGTACTCGTCATGGGCACGACCTCGGCCGTGCTCGGTGTGCTCTACGCGCTACAACAGCACGACCTCAAGCGCCTGCTCGCGTTCCACAGCGTGGAGAACATTGGGATTATCCTTATCGGAGTGGGGCTGGCGATGATTTTATGGCGTCGGGAGCCTGCGGGCGGCACTTTTGCGGCCGTTGCGCTCACCGCCGCACTCCTTCACACCGTCAACCACGCGGCATTCAAAGGCCTCCTCTTCCTTGGCGCAGGCAGCGTCCTCTGCCGCACGCACATTCGCAACATGGAGGAACTCGGTGGGCTCGCCCGGCGCATGCCCTGGACGGCTGGGCTGTTCCTGCTTGGAGCCGTCGCGATCTCGGCCCTCCCTCCGCTCAACGGGTTCGTCAGTGAGTGGCTTACCTTCCAGGCCCTCCTCGGCGGCGCCAGCCACTTCCACGGCCCCGCCGGGCTCGGCATCGTCGTCTCCGCGGCGATGCTGGCGCTCACGGGGGGCCTCGCCGCTGCCTGCTTCGCGAAGGCGTTCGGCGTCACGTTCCTCGGCCGCCCCCGAACTCCCCATGCCGAGCACGCCACCGAGGCACCGCCGTCGATGATTGCCGGCATGGTTTGGCTCGGGGCGGTATGCGTGGCCCTCGGCGTCGCGCCGGGCTACGCGATACGCTTGCTCGACGCGCCGACGGTCGCGGTGCTCCACGGCCCCGAGGCAAGTGCCATCGTAACGGCCCGGGGACCGCTTGTGCTGTCGACGGGGCTGACGGCGTCCGGAACGGACGCCACGGCCATTTCGATGACGGTAGTGGCTGCACTCCTCATCGCGCTCAGCGCGATGGCGTGGGTCCTGCGCCGCGGATTGCGACGTGCCCCGCGGCGCGCCGCGCCGACGTGGACGTGCGGAATGAGCCCCACGGCGCGATTCGATTACACGGCCACCGCGTTTGCCAAGCCGCTTCGGCTTGTCTTCGCGGCGCTCTACCACCTCCGCCGCGAGGTAATCCGGGAGACTGCCGGGACGCCATACGTCGTCCGACGCATCCGCTATACCGGAGAAGTAGTGGACCTCGCCGAGCTGCAGATTTACCATCGCGTCGAGCGGAGTATCTCGGGACTCTCGCAGGCCATTCGCGCCCACAGCACCGGCCGTATCCACGGGTACATCGCGTTCGTGCTCGGAACCCTCTTCGTTGCGCTGCTGCTGTTCGGGGTGGGCTAAAGATGACCGGCGAGAGACCACTCACGCTCGTGCTCATCGAGATGGGCCTTCTCGTGCTGCTCGGGCCGCTTGTCACCGGCATTATCCAGAAGCTCAAGGCCCTGCTCCAGTGCCGGCAGGGAGCCGGAATCCTTCAGCCGTATCGCGACCTCATTAAGCTCTTCCGCAAGGGCATGGTGCAGGCGGACACGACCTCGGGCTTCTTCTGGTCGATTCCGGTGCTCGTGCTGGCTGCCACGGTGGCTGCGGGTGCCCTCGTTCCGGTCGTCCAGGCGGGGCCGCCGGCCTTTCCGTTGGGCGACGCGTTGATGCTCCTCGGGTTGCTCGCGCTGGCCCGCTTCCTCACTGCGATCGGTGCGCTCGACGCCGGCGGCGCGTTCGGCGGAATGGGGGCCTCGCGAGAGATGACGATCGCGCCGCTCGTCGAGCCGGTCTTAATGATGGTCGTGTTCTCGACCGCGGTGGCCGCCGGAACGACGGAACTCGGCGCCCTCGCAGCGCATCGCGGGGCGTCGTGGATCCTCGCCTGGCGCGCGGCGGACTTTCTCGGCTTTGCGGCCATGCTCGTGTTACTCCCAGCAGAGACGGGCCGCATTCCTGTGGACAACCCGGACACCCACCTCGAGCTCACCATGCTGCACGAAGGCATGCTGCTCGAGCACTCCGGGCGGGGGCTCGGCTGCATGTTGCTCGCGTCGCACACCCGACAGATCGTGACTCTCGGCTTCGTGTCGGCCCTCTTTTTCCCGGTCGGACTGGCAGCCGGCGCGGGCGCCACGGGCCTCCTGCTCGGAGCCGGCGCGTTCGCGGCGAAAATCCTCGTGCTTGCGACCTGCCTCGCGCTCGTCGAGTCGTCCTACGCCAAGCTGCGCTTCTTCCGGGTGCCGCAGTACCTTGGCATCGGCTTCGTCTGCGCCCTCTCAGCGCTCGCGCTGAGGATCCTATGAGCATCGAGACGATCCAGACGATCATCGACGACCTCGGCGCGCTGCTCACGCTCACGATCAAGGCGATCGTGCTGCCTTGGGTGCTGCACTGGGTCGTCCGACGGTTGAACGTCCGGCGCGAGATTGAGCCGGTGATCCCTTTCTCCGCAACGCTCGCCCTCGCTGTGGTGGTCGTCGTGATGTCGTTTCACCTGAGTGCCTCGCTCGGCTCCGTCCGCCAAGCGATCACCGGCAACGCGCTTCCCGTCGGCATCGCCCTCACCCTGCTCGGTGTGCTGGTCATGGCGACTCGTAAGGCGGCGCTGACTCAGATGGTGGGCCTCTTCGCGTCTGAGAATGGAATCTTCTTCACTGCGATGGCGGTGACGCAGGGCATGCCGCTCATCATCGAGATCGGCGTGATCCTCGACGTCATCCTCGCCGCGCTCGTCATGACGATCCTGGTGCTGCGGGTTCGCTCGACAGTCGACGCCGACATCGCGGACCTGGACCGGCTGAGGGGATGATCCGTGGCTGAAACGCTCCTCTGGGTCCTGCCGCTCGTCCCGACCGTCACGGCGCTGCTCATGCTCACGACGCGCGACCGTCGCATCCTTTCGGCCATTGACGTCGGTAGCTCGGCGGTCCTTTTCGCGCTCACGCTCGTCCTTGCCCGCGAGGTGGCAGCTCGCGGCCCGCAGGCGCTGGGCGTCTTCCGCGTGGATGACCTTGGGCTCGTCTTTCTCCTCCTCCTCGTCGTCCTCACTCTGGCTGTCTCCATCTATACGGTGGGGTGGCTCAAGCAGGCGGTGGAGGTCGGCAACATGAAGGCCGAGTCCCTGCGGTCCTACTTCGCTCTCGTGCACGCCTTCATCGCGACGATGGTCGTGACGGTCCTCGCCGACAACCTCGGAGTCCTCTGGATCGCGATGGAAGGGACGACGATCACCTCGGCCGTCCTCATCGGCTACCACGGCCACCAGCACGGCCTGGAGGCGGCGTGGAAGTACATCATCGTGACGACCATCGGCATCTCCTTCGGTCTCTTCGGCACAGTGCTCGTCTATGCCGCTGCCACCGACGTCATGGCAGGAGCTGGCGCGATGAGTTGGTCGGCGATCATGAAGGTCGCTCCCATGCTCGACCCGGGTATCATCCGGATCGGCTTTATCTTCGTGATGGTCGGCTACGGCACCAAGGCGGGTCTCGCGCCCATGCACCTCTGGCTGCCGGACGCCCATAGCCAAGCGCCCACGCCGGTTTTACCACAGCATCGAGCACGTCGGGATTGTGGCGCTCGGTCTCGGCTTCGGCGGCTCTGTCGGCACCTACGGCGCCCTGCTGCACGTGGTGAACCACGGTATCACCAAGGCCCTCGCGTTCTTCGCTGCCGGCACGGCCATCGCCCGCTACGGCTCGCGCGACATACATGTCATCCGGGGCCTGCTCGCCGTGGCGCCGATTGGCGCAACGCTCCTCATGCTCGCGGCGCTGTCGCTCGCCGGCATGGCGCCGTTCTCGATCTTCGTGAGCGAGCTCATGGTGCTGCGCGCCGGCATCGGCCACGGTCAGTGGGTAGCGATCGCGATCTTCCTCGTGATGGTCGTTGTCATCTTTGCCGGTCTCCTCCATCATATCGGCGCGATGGCATTCGGCGAGCCGCCGGCGGCGGCGGACCGGGAGGCCGAGGCGTGGTCCCCGCTGCTCGGGATGCTGCTGCTCGCGGCGATCATCGTCCTGCTTGGCCTCACCATCCCCGCGAGCTTCGACGGGGTCCTCCAGCGTGCCACGGAGATCGTCGTTGGCTGACAATGCCCTCATAGATGCGCTGCGGGCGGCCACGGGCGGCTCCGTCGACGCGGACGTCGGCCCACGCCCATCGGACCTTACGGTGCGCCTCGGTCGCACGGTTGATCTCGCTGCGGCCGCCGCCTCGCTCATCGGATCGTACTCGATGGCCCTGGCCACGGTCGTGGCCACCGACGAGACGGCGACGCCGGACGGCGATCTGAAGGTGCGCTATGTCTTCGAGCCCACCGCCCCCGGCGCCCCGGACCGGTTCGTGACGCTTCTCACCTCCGTGGATGCGGCGCGCCCGGAGGTGCCCTCGCTGACGACAGCGGTCCCGGCCGCAAACTGGCACGAGCGCGAGATGCAGGACCTCTTTGGAATCGTCCCCGTCGGGCACCCCGATCCCCGCCCGCTCGTGGTCCACGACGGGTGGCCACAGGGCGTCTTCCCGCTCCGCAAGGCTTTCGACGGCTCGCGGCGCGTCCCTGTCGAACCCGCCGATGAGTTTCCGCACCTCGTCGCCGAAGGCGAGGGCGTCTTCGAGATCCCGGTCGGCCCGATTCACGCCGGCATCATCGAACCGGGTCACTTCCGCTTTTCGTCGGTCGGCGAGACCGTGCTCCATCTCGACGCGCGCCTGTTCTACACGCATCGCGGGCTGGAGAAGCGGATGGAGGGGCTCTCGCCGCTCGATGCGTTTTACGTCGCCGAGCGTATCTGTGGGGTCTGCTCGGTCGCGCACGGCCTGGGCTACTGCGAGGCACTCGAGCAGATTGCCAGCGTCGATGCCCCGCCGCGGGCCCGGCTCATCCGGAGCATCGCTCTCGAGCTGGAGCGGCTCTACAACCACGTCGGCGACGTTGGCAACGTCTGCGCCGGCGCCTCATTCCACTACGGCACCGCCACCGGGATGCGCTTGAAGGAGCGCCTCCAGCAGATGAACGAGCGGCTCGCCGGCAATCGCTTCCTCCGAGGCCTCGTGATCCCAGGCGGCGTGCGCCTCGATTTCTCGGACGACCTCCTAAGAGTCCTCGCTGCCATGCTCCAGGACACTCTCGCCGGGCTCGACACCCTGATGGGACGCATCGAAGCCAACCCGTCGGTCGTCGATCGGCTCGACGACACCGGCATCCTCCAACACCAGGCCGCGCTGGACCTCGCCGTCGCCGGAGTGGCGGCCCGGGCGAGCGGCGTGGACCGCGACGCGCGGCGCGACCATCCCCACGGCGCGTTCGCGGGTCCTGAGCCGCCTGACCTGCACGTCGTAACCGTCTCGGAGGGCGACGCGATGGCCCGCGTGACGGTTCGCGCCCTGGAGGCCCGGGAGTCGATCCGACTCGTCGGCGAGCTCGTCCGACGGCTCGAGCCGGGGCCGTTACAGGTCGCCCTCGCAGAGCCGCTGCCGGGCGGACGGATCGGGATCTCGGCCATCGAGTCGGCGCGAGGCGAGGCGGTCCACTGGCTTCGCACCGATGCCGGTGGGCGCGTGGAGCGATACCACCTCCGGTCGCCGAGCTACCACAACTGGCCCGCGGTGACCCTGGCCGCCGAGACGGCGATTGTCCCGGACTTCCCGCTCGTCAACAAGAGCTTCGAGCTCTGCTACTCGTGCACGGATCGCTGACATGCTGCGAATCATCATGAACGCGCTCCGCACCGGGGTGGTCACCACCCGCTACCCCGCGGAGCCGAGCGCGCCGCCGGACCGCTTTCGGGGGGCACCCGTGCTTCGCCCCGGCAGCGGCCTGCCCCCTCCCGCCGTCTGCCCCACGGGTGCGCTCTCAGAGCATCTCGTCGCCGGACGGCGTCACGTCGCCCTCGACCTCGCGCGGTGCGTCTTCTGCGGCCGCTGTGCCGAAGATCCGTGGGCCAGCGCGGTTGCCATGGGACGTGACTTCGAACTCGCAGCGCACTGCCGCGACGACCTGCGGATCGAGGTCGCGGCCGACGACTCCGCCGTCCCGGCGGCACGACCAGCACCCGACCCGGAAGCCGAGGCCGCCCGCGCCTCTTCGGAGATCCACCGGGTGCTCGGCCGATCGCTGCACCTCCGCCACCTCGACGCAGGCTCCTGTAACGCCTGCGATTGGGAGCTCGCCGCCCTCCTGAACCCGGTGTACGACGTTCGTCGCCTCGGCATCGACTTCGTCGCGTCCCCGCGCCACGCGGACGGGGTCGTGGTCACCGGCCCGGTCACGCGCAACCTGGAGACCGCCGTCCGCCGCACGGTCGAGGCCGTCCCCGACCCGCGGGTCGTGATCGCCGTGGGAGCCTGTGCCGCCTCCGGGGGCATCGTCGGGGAGGGATACGCCAGCGCCGGCGGCGTCGACCGGGTCCTCCCTGTCGACGTCTACATCCCCGGCTGCCCGCCGCGCCCGGAGGCCATCATCTTCGGCATCCTGGTCGCGGTCGGGCGCCTCAGTGCCCGCCGCCTGCCCCGCGAAGGGTGACGGGGCAGCGCCGCGCTTTCGTGCCGGATGAGGTTGCAACTTTCACGTGCGACCGCGCGACGGGCGGCGACGCCGGCTCGATCGCCGACGACGACAGCGGCCCCTACGCCAAGATGTTGGCATGGTTTCGCGGCCGGCGCGGCCCGCAGGTCCGCTCTCAACGTGAGTTCGCAGCAGCCACGCCGCAGCTTAAACGCGATAGATTATACCAACCCTCAGATTGAGTGACCCACGGCGATCCAATCGCTGTTGGCGATGGACATGATTTTCCACGGCTGGGCGATCAGCGTGTTCCAGGCATAGCAGCAGTGATCGACGATGTCGTCGAAGGATTTGAAGACGCGGTTCGACAGCCAGTTCTGGCGCATGAACTGCCAGAAGTTTTCTGGTCGTTGAGTTCCGCGGAGCGCGCCGGCAGCGGCAGCAGCGAGATGTTGGCTGGCACCTTCAGCGTTGTGGCGCCATGCCATCCGGCTTGATCGAGCAGGAGAATGGCATGTGCTCCGGGGCCGACTTTGGTGGCGATCTCGTCGAGATGCAGCTGCATGGCCTCGCCGTTGCAGGCCGACAGCACGAGGGCGGCGCTGGTGCCGCGTTCGGGGCAGACTGCTCCGAACAGGTAGGTCGATTGGGTGCGCTGATCGTGGATGGCGCGCTTGAACCCAACGTCCAGTCCTGCAAACATCCTCATCGCTGCTCTCCTTCCTTCGCTAGACGAATCACCAGCGGAAAGGCTCGCCTTCCCGCCGGAGAGCAGCAACCTCATGTATGGGATGTATTAGTTCTTCACCGGCAGGGCCGGCCCGCTGGCGATGAAACATACGCTACAGGCGGAACGTGTCCGTTCCAACGGCCACCATATATCGCTTGTTTCTTTCTGGCCACACCCTCGGACGCGTCGGTGGCACATCCAACGGTGCCACGCTTGCGCCACATGCGACGTGGCGACGGATGTCGTTGACGGGTTTTTGTTCTCTTCGATGCGATCTTGGAAACCCCCGATTCAACTCAGCCGAAATATGCTCCAAATTGGGTGATCATGTACCTTAAAAACACAGCCTATTGATGGATGGACGCGCAAATTTGGCAATCTGTTTGGCCTTCCGGAGGATTTCACGTCGCACATCGGGCGCTAACGCTCGGAGCTTGTCTACGTACCCGTCGGCGATACTATAATTTCCGCATGTGTTGCAGCCGACAACGATTCCATCAAACTCGGGAGGAGTATGATCCGTTGCCGGGCCACCACAGACTGGACACTGCATGTCGCCTCCTAGCAAAGGAAGTACTTGAGCCCGGACAACAGCAATGGAGAACTGAAGATGACGGGGACATAGATTGACTGCCGCACGCCAGCTCGCTCCCTTTTTACCAGAGACCTACTAGCTCGCTGCATTTCTTCGATGTTATCGTTCGAGGGATCATCTCTAGCTGTCTTAATCGACATTCCCGGATGATCAGGGATCGGCGTGAACGCTAGCATTTTTTTGGGCTACGCGGAAGCCAAAAGGCAGTGTCCGCTGTATTTTGCGCTGTTGCTCGCACTACCGATAATCGTGGCCGCGGTCCCGAGCAACGCTCTGACGCTTTTCGATGCGTTCTATCGCGTGGGCTCGCTTATGCTCGGTGGTGGGCACGTCGTGCTGCGGTTGCTGCAAGTATCGATCTTCATTTCGCTCGGCCCATCAGAAGTGAATTTCGTTGTTGAAGACTTCGCGCGAGTACCGCACAAGCTACGTTTTGTTCTGATCTCTTCAGTCTCGATGCTCGGCCAACGCCGTACCGTCATCATCGGCGCCGTGTTGATGGCGATTGGCCATTTCATGATGGCTTTCGAGCCGCTGTACTTCCTGGCTCTGTTCACGCTGATCCTTGGCAATGGCGCGTTCAAGCCGAACATTTCCACCCAGTTCGGCGGGCTTTATCAGCCAGGCGGTCCTTTGCCGCGATCGTGCCTATTCTGTCTTCTATGTCGGCATCAACCTCGGCGCGTTTCTGGCTCCGCTCGTCTCCGGCACGCTGGCCGACACATTCGGCTGGCATTATGGCTTCGCCGCAGCCGGCGTCGGAATGGCCGTCGGGCTTGCGATCTACCTTTACGCCATGCCGACTCTGCCGCGGGACGAGCCTCACAAGACAAAGGCCGCGGGGCTTAACGAGAAGCCGCTCAACCGTGACGAATTGCGCGCAGCCCCAGGAAGGATTTCCTTGGCCATGCGAACAATCAGCTCCTCAACATCCCTGTCGACCTGGGGCCTGCCCGGGGTTCGACGTGCCCGCGAGCCATCGAACTTGCGGGCGACAAGCCTTCGGTACCATGCCAAGTTGGTGTCGGGCAGGGCCGCGGTTGCCTCCCGCGCGCCGGGTCTCTCTTGCCGCGCGCGGGTATTAACCTCGGTGTACAGCGAGACAAGCTCGAAAGCGAGCCGCCGATTAGGCGACGCCAACGCCGCGCTTCGGCTCTTCCGCTTCGCTCACGGCGCGCGGAGCGGCCGGCAACTGCAACACCGACGCGTGCTGGTTTTCGTATAGCGTGGTGAGCAACACAATATCCCCGTTGGGGAATTCCAGCGCATCGTGATGCACGCTCGGCTGGTCCCTATTGATCTGCCGGAACCGAGCTACCTTTTCACCGAGCATCTGCTTCTTGCGAAAAAGAGCGAACGCAGACGGCCTCCACTCGACTTCCTTCTCGAATGCAACCTCTGTGCCAGGAAGAAGGCACACTGCCACCTTCGGTTCTCCGACTGCGGCAAAACCTCGCGTGGTGGAGTCGTTGAATCGCGTTGTCACCAGCTTGTCTCCGACCTTCGCAGGTCGGGAAGCGACGCTGTGCAAACTGTAGTCACACATAGAAGATACTCCTTTGCTCTGAACAGCCGGAATGGTTGTCCTTCTTCAATCACATCAAATCCCAGTGGCGATCTCGTGACGGTACTCCTCAAGACGTTTGTGGCCGAACGCCGTCAGTTCATACTTCCCGATCGTCTTATTCCACACGATCAATCCTTGCGTGGTCATGGCCTTCATGAGAGCCAGCTTTTCCCGACGGGAAGCCCAGAACCCTTGCAACGAGCCGCATTTCTCGACGTGCTCAAGCACATTACCGCTCATCTGCAGCCGAGCCTTTTGCCGGCCCTGCTTCTCACTCATCGCTGTCGTCCCCCCTATCGAACGCCGGGCGACAGGCCGCAGTTCCTGACTGCACGGCTGTACGTGGTACCGTCCTAAGTTTTCGCCAGGTTGCCGACTACAAGAACAATGTAGGCGAGGATGGCAACCCAAAATCCGTACTCGGTCACATACGGAATAGGTGTGAAAACGCCGACGATTGCGATAACTGCGATCACGAGCGAAACGATGAACATCCACATTGGTGGAGCCTGAAGGTCCATGGTCGCCTCCCTTGCGTAACCGGCGACTTCGGCGGTTTCTCTTCGACGGATCGGAGCCGAATCATCACATACGATTCGTACGGTCGCCACTCGCCTGTATCCTATCGAGCGCTAAATTTCTTGGCATCGCCATCAAACACCCAGACGTTCACCTGTGGTCAGGGGAATATCCAAAAGACTCCGGTTACCTTCAACTCTTTGCTCGGAGATGCCATTAACAAGGGGATGACCTTTGAGCAACGTGCACCAGACGGTCGGGAAGTCATTTCCCTTCCGCACCGTGTCCGTGCATAGGCGCGTGCGATCGTTCGCTCTCTCCTGCGACATTTGAGAAGCAAACCCTCAGGCTTACGCGCGGACATTGATCTAGATCAATGCGGTTTCAGTTCAGCCGTACTCAGCCACACTCCTTGACAAAAATACTCTTTCCAACCCCTTCCCACAATCCTCCCGAAACGACTTGAACCGCTCCGGCGACAGCTCGGTGTAGCGCACCGTGTGCTGGATGTTCTTGTGCCCGAGGTAATGGTGCACCGTACGCGTGGCGAGCCCGAGGGGCTGTCCTGCTCGCCGCGCTCCTGCTATGGTCTGGCGAGCGCGGCAGCGCCTGCGCGACCATGAGCCCGAAAATCAAGGCAGTCGCGACGCCGAACAGCGCGTCGCCCGCTCGGATCGTCAGTTGGCGCGAGCGCAGCGACCGCTTGACCGCAGCAGCGAGACTCTCAAGAACGACGACGAGTGGTCGCGGCTCTCCGGATTGACGTCGTTGAATTCCTCACGATCGTCCGGGCGATTGGAGCCGACCCTGTGCGCCTTCTACGGGAGCTGACGCGCCGGACGGCCTAAAGGCCCTGATGGGGCCGTTAGTTGGCCGATCCGAAGATGATCCGGCCGGCGCGAAATGAGCCACAAGATTGCTCACCTTTCGCTCGACTTCCAGCGCACTGCAAGCATGTGTGGCGGCCAAGGAGATGCCGCCATGGACGCTCACACTGTTGAAGTCACCATCAAGGTTTATCTCAAGGAGATGCGCGAGCGGCTGGAGAAGGCGGCCAGCATCGCCAAGGCGGCCGAGGCTTGCGCCGAGGCCGGCAATGTCGAGAAAGGCATTGAAGTCGCGCTCGACGTCGAACAGCTGATCTACGAAGTGAATACGTTTCTCAACGCGGCCAGCATGATCAATCGTCTCGACAAGCCTTGATCACCACCCGGATCGGCTCCCCTCCCCCGCCAGCGCCCTCGGGCCTCCGCGGGGCTTCGGTGGTGACGGCGCGTTGTGCCGTCATGACCGAACAGAGGAGACCAAAATGCCTAAGAGCAAGCGCGCAAGCGCACTACCAAAGCGAAGTCCGCGCCCGTCAAGTCTCGGCCGAAAGCCGCGGAGGCCAAGAAGGCCGGTCAGTCGAGATCGCGAGCGAATTGCAAGCAGGCCGGGGTGCTCGCGCTCCTGAGCCGACCGCAGGGGTCGACGATCCCGGCGATCATGAAAGCCACCGGTTGGCAGCAGCATTCTGTCCGCGGGTTCTTCGCCGGGGTCGTGCGCAAGAAACTCGGCCTTACGCTCGAATCCGAGAAAGCCGGCGACGGCGAGCGAGTCTATCGTATCGTCACCGGCAAAACCACCAAGCCGAAATCCAAGACCGAGAGCACCGGCCAGCAGGCTGCCTAGCCATGACGCAGCGGTCGGTAGACCCTGCGGCGATCGAGGCCGAGGTCGACCACATCCGGTCCCTCGGCATCGACGCACTTCGTGCACGCTGGCGGACGATGTTCGGCGCCCTTCTTCGAGGCCGTGCAGGCGAAGCCCGCGGCAAGCGCCACCGCGCGGCAACTGCGCCTCAGGGGCTCCCCCGCAATCCTCGCGGGCCGCATTTTCGACGACCGCGGCAACAGGATGACACCGACGCACACGAACAAGCTCGGAGCACGGTATCGGTACTATGTCTCGCACGCGATCATGCAGAAGAGAAATGAAGAGGCGGGGAGCGCGTCGCGCGTGCCAGCACCAGTGGGAATCCTTGCTGCGGCGGCGCGCGTTTTGTGCTATTGAAGGAACGGGCTGCGGGGCTTCCAAGAAAGGAGTTCCTGTCATGTGTGACTTCAGCCTGCACTACGTTGCCTCCCGACCCGCAAAGGTTGGAGATAAGCTCGTAACAACGCAGTTCAACAACTCCATCACGCGCGGATTCGCCGCGATTGGAGAGCCCGACGTGGCCGTGTGCCTTCTTCCTGGCACTGAGATCGCGTTCGAAAAGCAAGTAGAGTGGAAGGCGGCTCCGTTCGGCCTTATTCGCAAGGCGCAAACGCTTGGTGAAAAGGTAGCTCGGTTCCGGCAGATCAATATGGACCAGCCGAACGTGCATCACGATGCGCTGGAATTCCCGCATGGGGATATCGTGTTGCTCACGGCGCTGTACGAAGGCCAGCATGCGACCGTGTTGCAGTTGCCAGCTGCTCCGCGTACCACAGAACAAACGGAAGAGCAGAAGCGGACCGCTGTCGTCGGCTAACCGAGTTGCTGTTTATCGAGCTTGCTTGGCTTTGGTGGCGATACAAAAGAGCCGTCGGGATCACCGCCGGCTCAAAATCCCACAGTCATCCCTATGAGCTGGGTTCTGCACTATCGAGACCGAAGAGGGCAAAGCAAAACTTGGCCTGTGCTGCGCTCACGCGATGCCGCTCTCGAACAAGCCTGCTCCCTTCTCAGCTACAACTACTTCGTGTTCCGCATTACCGGGCCCGGTGGAGAGGAATTAGATAGCGCGAGCATCGAAGCGTTTTGTGCACAGCGGAAGACAATCGCGAGGGGTTTTAATGGATGAAGCACACCGCTTCATCCGTTAAACATCAAGGCTTTCTATGGGCTCTCGCCTGACATCAAATAATCTACGAACATTGCGCTCACCGCGAGACAGGCTCCGGCTAACATCATTCCATCTCCGATGGCGTTCATCCGCCGGGTATCTGCAACATCCATACGTCGACGAAAAATTCTAGTCACAGCAAATCGCACCAGACCACCAAAAACAAAAATAATCAGGCCGATGTCTCGAACGAGTTCCCACAGCATGTCGGCATCCTCAGTTGGATGCGCGATAGTGTACCACACATTGAGCTGTCCCGTTTTGAACCCAAAACGGGCCAGTGTGAATTTTGGATGCTATACTTTTCCTGATGAAATCGCGTACGCGGCGATGGGCGCCGAGCTACGTAAACGGGACAGTACCCCCGCGCCTGATTGCGTACAGCAAGCGCCGACCACGCGAATACCCCACTGTCAAGGAAGTCGGGCTCCTCACAACCGCGGCCCGCGAACAGGGACGGTACGGCGGCGCGACGCGACGATGATACCGATTGCGTACCGGCACGGGCTGCGGGCGAGGGAGCTGTGCGCACTCCGGTAGGATCAGGTTGATTTTGATCGCGGGCTCCTGCATGTGCCGCGCGTCAAGAACGGGACGCCGAGCGTGCATCCGATGGGGGCCGAGATTCGTGCCCTGCGCCGTCTCAAGCGCGACCGCCTTTCCCCCGAAAGGCGCGGTCCCGATTGCTCTCCCCGACCCCCCGAAAGTCCCCGAGACGCCTTTGCCATTCTTGAATGACACGTCAGCTCTTTGTGCCAGGCAGAACTAGACCATGGGGTAGTAAGTCCAAAAAATATAGAGTGCAGCGAACAATACGCCCGTCAAAACTGCGCCGATCCAGCGGTTTTTGAAAGACAGCACATTCCCAACGAGAGCTGACAGGAAAGCAAAACTCGACAGCAGCCCAACCATCACCCAATCCACTGCATTCCAGTCGATGGACATTATTTCCTCCCCGGAACAGTTGGACTATGCGCAGACGTTAGCCCAGCGGCGCGCAATACACGATTCTTAATTCTGGAGCTGCTCTCCCGTTTTATCGGCTTCCTTCACTCATCAAGCAGGTACGGCTTGGTTGTGCTTGCTCAAAACTCCGAAATGCCGAGAAAGTCTAGAGATTTTCGTGCCACCGCGGTACGGTCGTGGCCATGATCGCGATTCTTTCCACTGAGATCGAGCGCATCCGCTCGCTCGAGCATCTGGTTCGAGGACATCAGCGGCCACGTGAGCGTACCCGAGCAGATCGAGTGGCTCCCGCCGCGCCCCTAGCGAAGCTCCCGGCCAGGTAGACCGCGCCCGCTGTGGAGGGGGGCTGCAGCGCCTAACCCGACATAGGGGGGAGGGGGTCGAGCCCCGTTTTTCCCGGGGCGATTCGCCGACCTCCAAGGGCCGCGAAGGCGTCCCCGCCCGCGCCTATCCGTTCATCTACTGGGCAGACGACAAGCCGGATCTCGTCCGCTTCATCGAGCGGCACTCCTCGGACCCCGATATGAGATGTGGTTGTGCACGAAATCGCAGATCGCCTGGACCCGACCCCAGCCCGACGGCGTTTGACCGAACAGGCTCCAAGCTGTCAGCCTCATGGCCTGCGCATTTGGTATCTATGAGCCCATCCAGGCCTTCACAAGGAGCGAAATGAGATTGTGTACGCCCTCACGCGATTTACTTAGCGAGGTTGGCGTTGTAATGTTTGATCAGCGATTCCATCGCGACCTTGACTACTTGGTCGATGTCCCTGATTGCCTCATTTTGACTCGGAGCCTTCGTTAGGACGTCGCCCACGATGGTGCCGGTCGCCGCAATAATGGCAGCGCGTACCGTCTCTGGAATTTCCGCCATACTACTCTCCCGTTTGATTTGCGTCGGCGTCACGTTTGCAATCCCGGTTTATCTTGTCAACTAAATTAGCTCGCACAAATGATTGGATTTCCTGTTCTGACACTCCCAAGCTTTTGAGGGCATAATCCACATCCTACTCCGCGTCACGCGACGTGACGGCATGCATCTCGCGAAAAGAGATGAGCCGCCGCCGCCTCTTGTCCCAAAGAACCATGCGCACACACTGGAGGCTCTGGAACAGCGTAGGCCGCCCGACGGCAGCGAGCTGCGGGTGATCGCGCAACACTCGCGGCAGCCGGTAATATCGGATTCGGCTGCATAGATGGTGGACGTGGTGCACCCCGATATTGGCGGTGAACCAGCGCAAGACGCCCGGCAACGGACAAAAATGGTAGAGCCTGGCCCGGCCCCCGCGGCCAGGCTCGTTCCTTTTAGGAGCCCTCACGAGGAGTTCTGCTTTTGACGAATGCGTACCAACAAGCTCGGGATACAAAGCGTCGAACAGCCTTCATTGGCGCCGATCGGTTAACTTGCGCGAGACATTCTTAGCACTCTTTCCTCATCGCGGCGCGACCTTTATGCTGCCGTCGACCACCGTCGGGACCAAGGGATTTTGACATGAAGCCGGAACACGAGGCGCGGCGAAAAATCATCCGCGAATGGATGTCGCTTCCAAAGGACAAGCGACAGACCGAAGAGCAGGCTAAGCCCTTCGCCAAGAAGGCGATGGAGCGAATCCCGTCCGCTGGCGGTCCGTACCGGCAGATAATGAGCTGGCTGTTGCCCCGCATCGGTAAGCCGTGATCCCAGCGATGAGCTGCAACATCCAGCGATGTCTCGACAGGGATGGCTACTAAAGCGGTTCCCGTCCGATTTGAATCGGTGGGATTCCCAAAGGCTTATGGATGAGCGAGTCTTTGTGCATTGATTCTCCTTTACGGG